>JACCDW011304776.1_pt1 | contig 15303 bp, 16 predicted proteins | sample 7449781 | NCBI WGS metagenome assembly JACCDW01 (sample SAMN15323449, study PRJNA562643) | freshwater metagenome | isolation source: river surface water | place: USA:Blue River Watershed | collected 2017-08-18
AGGATTAAACAAATTGAGGAAAAAGAGATATAATGATATATATCAAAAAAAAATAATTTTTGTAAAATGATCATAGTAAAAAATGGACAATTAAACAATGAGACTGTTTCATCACTTAATAGTCTAATCGAACTTGATATAAATGCTAAATTGGCATTTAGATTAATGAGAATTATCAAGGAAATATCATCATTAGTTGATGATAAAATCAAATTAGAAAAAAAGATATTTGATAAATATGTTGAGAAAGATGAAGAAGGTAATCCAATCATGGCAAAAGATGAAGCTGGAAATATAATTAATGGTGCAGTAAAAATCAAGAATATGGAGGCATTCAATCAAGAAATGATGGATCTTCAATCAATTGAAAATAAAATTGATTACGAACCAGTTAATTTTGATGAATTGAATCTTAACACAGCTAAGATTAAAGACTTATTCAAAATCGAGTTTTTATTTTCTTAATCTATAAGATTTATATAATAAAAAAATCCTCTAATAGAGGATTTTTTATTTTAAAATAATAGTTAGTAAGTAATCTCCTATATCTGTTGAGTCTTCAAATCTTCTAGTGTTAGGATAATATGGGTATTCAACTTTCTCGACATTATACAATTGTTGAAATCTTTTACCGATCTTAAATCCAATTGGTTCTACTTCAGAAAGTTTTTTATAAATTCTATTTTCAGAACGATTTAGCTCTATGTATATACAGGGTCTACACATTGAAAGGAATTCTTCGAATTTTGAATTTTCATACGGTTTATTCATTTCATACCAAGCATCAGATATAAATCTACATGTTTGGTCATTTATATCATAATCTGCTTGTAGCCCATGCCAAGAATTTTTATAATTCCAAGCAAACATTATTCTTGGTTCCCAGCCCGTCAGTTCATCGGTGAATTCAACTAATCGATCTTCGATTTCTTCGATGCTGTATTTTGAGATAGTTTTGATTATGTATTCAACTTGTGACTTACATTTATTCCAAACATTATCGATTTCAAATATTTTATCAATTAATTTCTTGTCATCCTCGTTTGGTTCAAATTGTTTCTTACTTGGATCTGGTGATACTATAGAACGAAGAAGACTTGTTTTCATGTCTTTTAGTGCTGTTTCTAAGTTTTTTACTTTAGGTTTTTTCCAAGTATCATCAAATTCATAGTCACCTTTCTCATAACTATATTTCACATGCCAGGTATAGTAATCAAGAATATCAAAAACTACTTTATCAACTGGTGGAATCTCACCGTTTGGTCCTTCTTGTGTGTATGCAATAATGAACTTTTCTCTACCATTATCATCATCAATCAAATCAAAATTACTAAAGAATAATCCAGATTTTCTTTCTTGTGAAATTAAAAATTGAGTAATTATTTCTTTTACTGATTCAGATGGTTCTACCTTTTTATCCTCAAGAAAAAGTTGATATGATTTAATTTTTCCCATATTGTTTATATATTAAATCAGCAAATAGGATTTTAATATATAAGAAAAAGTAATAAGTCTTAATGGCAACTTATAGTACAGGTACACCTCCAACTAACGCACTTAAATTAAATACTCTTCAGGATATATTTAATAGTCTAGCTGATAATACATCAGGTTCTATTGTACCTAAAAATTTTAGAGATGGATTTTACACAGTTTGGGAAAATATTATGTTCAAACCAACAACTGCTGGTGGACCCGAATATATTGGTATCGATAAGTCGGATTTTAGAGAAAAGATTTTTTTAGGTAAAAAAACTGTTAATAATCAGTTTATAATGAATAATAATTTGTTGTCATCAGATGTTGATATTTTTTTCTATAACACAAAAACTGAACCTCAATTAAACTACAATACAAAAATAGCTTTTCTCGCCGGTACTGGTTCTCATATAGTAAATGGTAATATTGTGGCTCCATATATTGAGTCACAAAGAACTACTGGATTCTCATTAGACTTCAATATAGTCAACCCATCATACTACACATCTGGCTCTATGAGTTTAGGAGGTAATATCAACATAAATAGTCAGAATGGTAATATAGTTCTTAATAATGTAGTTTGGCCAACATCTAACAGTAATCTGAACTCATCTCAAGATGGATATGTTCTAAAGTACAAATGGATTGGTGGTACCCCTTACGCAATTTGGGAAACTATGGCCTCTCAGTCTGTCACATCAATAACTTCAGCTGGTACTGTTTCAATTTCTGGTGGTAGTGTTTTGATTAGTGGTATCAATTATAATTTCTCATCAAATGTTCCAATGCCTAATGCGGTTGGTGGTATACCAGCAGGTACAACTTTCAGTAACATGCCACTTGCTCAGATAATAAACTTGATGTTATATCCATACATCAGACCAACTTTAACTACAAATATTACGCCTGAGAATATAGAGGCTGGTGATACATCAAGTATCAGCAGTGTTAAACTTAATTATACAATTACTAGAAGTTCAACATATTCAATAACAAGTTTGGCAGTTAGTCCATCATATACCGGAACAATTGTTAACCCATCAACTATTGGAATTAGCAGTCCATTTACTGGGTTTGTTACACCACAAATGACGAGTTTAATAAATCTATCATCTACACAATCTCATAAGTCCTTAACTTGGTCTATGTCGTTAGCAGATTCAAGAGGTTCAACAGCATCATCACAATCTATAATAAATGTCGTTACACCTTGGTATTATGGTACAGCAACTGTTTCTTGTACACAATCATCTGGAATAGGTAATATAAACAACATACTAGGAACATCGAGTACACCGATTCAATTTAGATTGACTCCTCTTTTAACTACGCCTGCTTTAACAGCATCTTCAATTTATAATAAAACCGTTACACTACAAGGAAATGGTGTTTATATTTATTTTGGATATCCATCAACTTTCCCTGACTTGACATCAATTATCGACCAGACAGGTAATAATATTATTAGTTCATTCTACAAGTATACAATAAGTGGAATAACATCACCACATTCACCAAGTAGGTGGTCGAATAAAACATATAAATTCTATGTTTATGTCGGTTCAACACCCGGTGCTACGGCTCCGTTACTAACTACTCTTGGAGGTTTTCCAAGTTATAGTTCTACTTACCAATTTAAATTTGTATAAAAAAATAAAAAGATATAATGGCTGGCATTTCTATAATAAGTAACTTTGATCTTAATCAATCTGTACCATTAGACTCAAGACAAGTTGTAAATGACACTTCGGCAAGACTGTCTATACAATATCCTTATGAAGGATTAAAAGTTTATCAACTCAGTAATCAACTTACTTATCTCTATGAGAATGGTACTTGGAGTGTTGATCAAGGTGGTATCTTCGGTGGTAGTGGTAGTCTTATTGGTAATACAGAAATTAATTATGGGAATATTGGTGTTACTGTATCTGAATCCTCATATACATTAAAACATGTTGCTACATCCTCAGATACTAAACTTAGTTTGTCATCATATTACAATAGATTTGATTTCGGAACAACTGATATTGAATATGTGAATCAATTTAACTATACTGAAGACGGAGTTGAATACTCGGGACCTTACATTAAATTTAACTCGTTTGATACTAGTGGAAAAGGAAGTATAATATTTGGAGCAGGCGACTCACAGACTAATACACTAAATGAAAGATTGAGAATATCATCTGATGGTAACATTGGTGTGTCATCAACAAATCCATATTCAATTTTTCAAATAAGTGATACAAATCCATTATCTATATCAAAAGAACTAACAAAAAATGTAATTTCGAGTAACTGGTATGGCAGTAGTGGAGTAGATTATGTTTTTGATCCATCTTTAGGTTCGAGTAAGATTGTAATGAACACTAACGGTGATATAGATATTTTCACAAGAGCTAATAGTGTAGTCGCAACTGCTTTTACACAGTCACTAAATATTTCGAAAAACTCAATTAGTTTTTTGGCAGATGTATCATCTAATGCTTGGTCTGGTGAAAATAAAGCTGTGACTTTGATAACACCTGAGAATTTGATCAACAATGTTGAACACAGATACACAAAAATCCAAAATAATAATTGGGTATCTTTAGACTCATCATATATTGACACTACTAATAATTATTTGTTAATAAGTGATGCTGGTAATTCATTTGATATTACAGTTGATCCTGGATATTTACTTACCGTTGGCACAACATCAACTGATGTATTCAGATATGCTACTGATATCAAAATTAGAAGAGGTATAACACTTTATGATGTGCCAGATGGTACAGACATAAAGCTGAGAATTAAACACTCAACTTCACCTACGCAATCACAATACAGATATTATTTGAAATTGAAGTCTGGATCATCTGATACTTCTACCAACATAGAGTCTGATTTTGATGAGTATAAAGTATTTGGTACAACATACTCACATAATCTATACATCGAGCATGTACCAAACTCCACAACAAAGTACAATGGAGATATTATTAGCTTAACTAAATTTAACGGTGTTTGGCAAGTAACTAATGTTAATCGTGACAAGACCATAGTTGATTACGTTAACAATTATAGTGTTAATTATACCAACTCTTATACGAAAGCTAACTGGGAGACTTCTTTTAATCCAAGCTTGACTGATAATATTTGGATAATTGATCAAAGTACACCTAATTTAACAAATGGTGTTGGTTCACAAAATCAGACATCTGCTACAAACTCTGTTACAATCACTGCAACTTCTTCTACTAACAATAGTGTTGACTTTAACTTTAATGTCAGAAGCTACTCACCGGGAACAGCATCCTATAGAGCTTTCATTAATCAAGCGGTTAGTTATGATAGAATGTTTTATCTATATAATTATGGTGCTAATGCTTTGTGTCATGAGATTAGATGGTATCTAAAAAATCAAACAACTTCTACTTGGATCCAAGTAGGTTCTTACAGAAATGGTTCAGCAGCGAATGGTAGTACAGCTTTGCCACTCTACTCGCATTCAGTATTTGTACCAGCAGGATATGACTTTAAAATATTTATTTTAGTAAGTTTTGGTTTTGCTGCGAGTAACTCAACTCACAACCTAAAGGTCAATGTAGTCTCGAAGTTACACAGTTAATTGATCTTCTCAAACCAATAATTGAAGTAAATAAAGTTATTGTTTACTAGGTTGAAATATTCGTTTTTGAATTTGATTACAATTTTGTTATCGTAGGCTCTTACTAATTCAACCTCTGAATCTTTTTCTAATCTTAATGCTCTGCCAGTTTCAGTTGAATAACAGTTGACACAATCATTAATTAGTTTGTATTTGCCTTCTTCTGGTAAAAGCCAAGATTTTATTGTCTTGATTATAAGGCCTTTTGTTCTGATTATCCATTCTTTGCTTTGTACTAAATCAAAGTCTTTGAAAACTTCTGATTTGAAAATTGGATTTCTATCTAATATATTTTGAATTACTCCAAAATATTCTTCGTCATCAATTTTGAAACTTATAAAAACATCAAAATTAATATTATTTGCATTTACTATTCTTAATATTTTAAGTGATTGTAATTTTTGATCTTCTAATGACAATTTAGATTTTAGAGTTCTAAAAGATGAACTATTAGAAAGAGAATGTAGAATATTATTGATTCTAGACATACCAGCTCTTATTCCATCTTCGTGCTTATCAAACGCATTTACTGATAATTGTGGGTTATCAACATGTACCGCCATTTGTGCTGAATCTGGGTTCAATCTTTGTGCATTGAACTCAGTAAACTCTAAAATTAATTTATTATGTTTCATTATTAATATATATTAAAAAATAAATCTTGAATATGAAGATTCGTAAGTTCTATGAAGCAGAAGAAACAGTTGATATATCAAATGAAAGAGTGAAAGAGTTGATTGATCAATTATCTGGTATAAATACTCTCATAGATTCAAAGAAAACAGAATTAATGTCAATATTGAGCGAATTGTCAAATTTCAGAAGTAAATCAACTAAATCAAATGATCAAATTGATGACTCGGTATCTAATTTAGAAACTATAGAAACTAAAATTTCTGATATATCTACATCTTTAGATACAGTGGTAAACAATCTAAAAGACTATAACGATTCTGGTAGAAAATATCTTTATTAATCTTTTTCATAATCTCGTATATAACTAAAATGAAAAAGGAAAGAGATGAGTATAAGTATATTGTTTATTTTTATTCAGAGCCTAACTTTATGGTATTAGAAAATGAATCAATTATAGATATTTCACTTCATGAAGATCTTAAAAGGGTAGATATTAATTATTCTGATTATTTTTTTGATTTTAACTTAAAAAACTGCAAAGATTCAGAATTTACAGTCGTTACTCAATGTTATAACAGAGTTGGTCAATTTTTAGAACAACTTGAGATTAGTGGCGATACTATATCATTTGATAATAATATTCTCACTCTTAATTATGAACAATTGACTTCAAATAAAGCTTGGGCTTCTATAAATCAACTCTGGGAAAAAGCATCTGATGTCTACAATAGAGAAAGAATTTCTTACTATAGGCAAAGTAAAATTGAAAGAATTTTAAAATAAAAAAATCCACATTAAGTGGATTTTCAGTTTTTTAGAATTGGTATTATTTATTATAGGTTAATTTATAGATTGTTTTATACATTAAAGCAATAACTTCATCAATAATATTATGCATATGTGTATCTTCAGCCTTAATACACTTTCTTTCCGTCTTAGTAAATTCAACTACTTCTTTGAAGTAATCTAATTTATCTTTTGATTTAGAATCAGCTGTATCTATTACATCATATTCTTCGATTAATTCATACTGACCTTGATAGATTTCAACGATGTCATCAATAAATTCAATAACTTCATTATAATAAGTTTCTAAAGCTAAATGTGCAGCGTGAGAACCCATATCTCCTTTAACAGTCCAGTGATAAACTTGAGCCATTTCTCTACTTTCTAATAGCTTAGAAATAAATTTAGCTACATCAGATTTAGTAGATTCAACTTTTGTTTCTGTATTTGTATCTGGTGTTTCTGTTTTTTGTGAATCAAGAGTAACTTCTTGCTCGTTTATTCTTCTAACAGGTTTGAAGTCTGAAAACTTTTTCATAAGTAAATTTATTTTTTATTAGATTCGTTCAACATTATTTTGTTGTATTCATCTTTTGTAATTTCTACAATATTGGAAATTCGAAATTCGGATTGGCTTTTAATAGAACCTAATTCAGAATCAGCTAAATAACCAGCTTCTCCTTCGTTTTCTGCTTTTAGAACTAATTCTACTTCAGATTGAATCTTATAATATTTTTCTGATTCAACATTTTCAACAATTTTAGTAAATCTTTTCATAGAAATATATATTAAAAATAATTTTTACTTTTTTATATATACAGTGATGAAAGAACTTCCTTTAATTAACGAAGCATTAGGTGTTGCTAAGTCAACAACATTCTATACAAAAAGGCTTACTAAAATGGTAATCGACGAATTCTATGATTTTGTTGATGATGCAAAGACACTTGGTAAAGGAGCAAGTGAGCCATATGTTGGTGATAAAGCTTTAAGTTATTACCAAATTAAAAATTTAATACCATCAACAGATAGAGATGTTTATCTAGACTTTCCGGTAAGTGAAATTCTAGTATCAGTCATCATTGAAAAGAAAGATAGAGAAGAAATGCTTGACTCAGATGGATTTGAAGTACCATATTTAATTGGTGGTTATGCTTCACCTTTTGCAAAAGGTAGAGAAAAATATGCAACACGATTCAAACCATCAATAAGACAAAAAGTAGACCATAGCTTATCAATTCATTTGACTATAGAAATAAACTACGGTAATAAATTTAGAAAGATATCAACATCTCACCCACAATTTGAGAACACACATTTATTTAAAAAAGTAGAAAGTGTTATTTTACACGAACTAAATCATTTATATGAATTCTATAAAAGGAGACTATCTGGATCATCATCAATAGGCACTTCACTTACCTGGGCTTCTATAGGTGAGGATATTTATAAAGACTTACCAAAAGATGTTATCAAATACTGGCAAGATGAGTTTACAACATATATTTATGCTGCTGAAAAACATGAGTTGAATGCTCAAGTTCAAGAGATGAAAGCATACTCAGATAAGATGAATTTCGATAAATTCAGAAGATTATTTCAGTACAAACAAGCGAAAGACATGCAGTCCTGGAATTATGAAGAATTCTTAAATGAAATGACTAATAGACTTGATAAACATAAATTAACTATCTCAATTGTTGATATTATGAAAGAACAGTTTATTCTTGAATATGAGAAAAATCTAAAGGAATTAGATGAAATACCAAAAATTGATCCAGTAAAACTAAGAAAAATGTCTACTGAAAAGTTTTTCAAATTCTTTGAAAAAATAATCAAAGAGGCTGGAGAAACTCTTATTAGAGGATACTGTAGATTATACGCATTAAAAGAAATAAAAAAAGAGTACTAAAAAGTACTCTTTTTTATTAGAAGGGATATTTGTTTATGTCAAAACCGTAAGGTACCCTTCTTAAAATTTCTTTAGAACTTCTCGATTATAGTAATCTTCGAATCCTTCAAGTTGTTTATCAATACTGTCAGACTTATCTAAACCAATAATCTCATCAATCAATCCAAATTCTAAAGCTTCATGTGAATTAAACCATTTATCTCTTCTTGAGGAATCTAACATTTCTTCAAATGTTTTTCCACAATTCTTTGCGAGAAGTTTGAAAAGAATGTAGTTGTACTTTTCAGCTTCGATTTGATTAATTCTCGTATCTTCAATTACACCGCTAGTTCCGTGACTTACTTGGTGAGTCATAACTTTAGAGTAAATCAAAGAAGAACGCTTTCCTTTTGTTCCTGAAGAAAGTAAAACTGACCCCATACTTGCACACATTCCTAAGTTGACAGTTGCTACATCAGATGAAATATAATTCATCAAATCGACAATACCTAGTCCACACATAACTGATCCACCTGGTGAATTGATATAAAGAGTAATATCTTTCTTTTCTACTGAATCTAAAAATAACAACTGTGCTTGAACAATATCTGACATGTGTTGATCTACTGGACCAGAAAGCCAAATGATTCGTTCTCTCATTAATCTTGAGAATACATCAATCTGTGTCATATTCAGTTGTCTTTCCTCTAAGATGTATGGGGTTAGACCATTTTCAAATTGATCAAGAGAAGTTGAAGATATTCCTTGACTTTTTGCAAATTTTTTAAATTCTTTTCCTAAGTTCATAATTTTAATATTTAAGTAATTGTTGTATAAAAAAAAGTTATAAAGTTTACTTTACATAAGATAACCACTTATTGATTTGATGTTCAGTCATTTCAACGATTTGTTGTTTTGTGAATCCAAGTTGTATCATCATACCAAAAATCATGATCATAACATCACAAGATTCTAATAGAGCTTTCTGAATAACTTCTTTTTCAGAGTCATTAGTGAATTTATATCCAGACATTTTAAGTATCTCAGCAGAAAGTTCACCAACTTCTTCTGTTAATTTCAAACATTTTTCTGGAAGTGTTACTCTTTTTTCTAACTCACATGCATTTTTTACTAAATTGTATAGATAATCAAATGAGTAGTCGACTTCTTGTGGTGATTCTATAGGATAATTCTTTCTTTCATAATCATCAATCAATATAGAAAGTATTTCAGCTTTGTCACCATCTTTTGAACCTAATTCAGCATGAAAAATTGATTCAAGTTCATGAAGAGCAGTTTGATAATCGTCTTCATTTCTTATAGGTTTTAAATTCATCATATTGCAAATATATGGAAATTGAGTTAAACAAATTAATATATACAGAAAAACATACCTTTTATATGAAATTTGTAAAAAAGTTTGATTCATTTATAAAAGAATCCACTGAGACGAAAGAAAGTCCAGTAATTACTCCACCATTAACTGAACCAAAAAGACCAGTTGCGCCAGATAAAGAAAAGATTGAAAGACCAAGTGTAGATCCTGATCCAAAAGCAGAAAAAAAGGTTGATGAATTAGATGTTGTTAAGAGATTTATTGCTGAGGTAAATGCAAAAGGTGAATCAGTAAAAAAATATTTAAATAAATAATATGTCCATTAAAGATTTTGATAAATTCTTTGAAGAAGCTACAGTAAAAGGTAATCCTGCTTTTCCGGGTGAAGGTGGTAAAAAAGAAGGAGAAAGTCAATATCTTTCGGATATTGAAAAAAGAGCTAAAGAAAGACTTGGTGTTAGACCTAGTGACATACGAACAGGTATGATGCCTACTCAAAAAGAAATGAGTTTAGGTAATAGACTTGGTAGTTTACTAGAAGAGTCATTAAAATACACTGAAGGAAAAGAAAAAGAATTATCAGATTTAGCAAATGTAGCTTTCATGAGTATCTATCAAGAACTAATCAATAGATATGATGTTGAAGTAGATATTAAGCTTGTTAAACCTGGTAAAGTAAAACAATTTATGGATGAGTGTGAAGATTGTCAAGATACACCACCTGCAAAATTTGCTAAGGTTGTTGAACAGGACATTATTGATGAAGTGCATAAAAGAAAATTTGCTAACCTAATTATTCAAGGAGAGGCAAAAAATACTAAGCACATACTACACAGTGATGAAGTAAAAGAAGGCTTAGAAAATATCTATGGAAAAGAAGATGCTGAAAAGATTTTCAAAATTTGGGATGAAATGACAAAAACTGCTGATCAATTAGATTGGGTTATGCCTCCACAAGTCAGAGCAGATATGATGAAAAAAATGCCAGACGGTTTAGCTGGTGCTTGTTTTGTTGACTGGAAAAAGAAAGAAAAGACAGAAGAAGAAAAAGTTGAAGAACCAGAACAAGAATATCAAGAATGGACTGGAGAAGAAGATGAAGAGTCTATGTATTCTGATATACCAGAGGATGAACCAATGGAGGTGATAGAAAGTACGCCAGTACTTAAAGCAAGAGGAATAGATTTTCCTATGTTGTTACATGAGTCTGTTAAAGGATTATTTGAGATTTTGTCTTTAGGTGGTATACCAGAAGATAAAGAAATTGCTGATGTGGTTTTATCAAATACCGGTATTTCAGATGAACCTGAAGATTGGGCATATGGACCAGAAATCGCAGCTGATTTAAGAGACTTTGTTAATAAATCAACAAGAATTGATGACTTTCCTAATGTTAGAGAAGAACTATTCAAATTAATGATTGATAAAAAAACAATGCCAACTAGTGAATTCTTAGAACTTATGAGAGGTATTTTATCAAATACAAGTGAAGCTAGACTTAAAGTTGATAGTTTGGTATCAAAGATTTGTGATAAGCTAAGATCTAAAGAAGAACAAAAAATTGCTTATCAGAAAGAATTAGAAGAATATGAGAGAAGAAAGAAAGAATGGGATGAATATCAAAAAAGAATGAGTGGTATTCAAATGCCTGAAGAAGAAGTTGAAAAAGAAGAAGAGATTGATTACTCAACATATTCAGAGAAAGAAATCATGGATGAGATTGATTCAGCTCTTGATTCTGGTGATTATTCAAGGGTAGAAATGTTATCAAAGTATCTAAAAAATGAGAGTTTGAACATAGTACTTAGAGAACTAAAGTTGATCAAAGAATCTGTAAATTTACATACAAAATAAATATTACCAAATGATATCAAATTATATTGACTTTAAATTAAATTTGAATGAAAATATTCAACAAGCTAAGACATTTCTAAAAAATAAAGCTTTAAGAGATAAAAAGGCTAAGATGGCTGAAGAAGGCGTTGATGTTGAGAAAGAAAAAGTTGGCTTAACACCGAATGAAGTTAGAGACGCTGAAAATGATCCTTATTTTTTACAAATAAAGAAAATTTTAGGAGATGCTAGTAACTACGCATATGTTTTTACTAAGTTCTTTTTTGAAGATTTATCAGAACTCGAACCAGATCAAAGAATCACAGACCTAAAGAATTTATTTAACACTCTAAGAGAACTTAGACAATCATTATCTTTGTTACCAATGCCTGTTGATAGATATTGTTCAGCTGCTGCTAATGAAGAAGAAAAGAAAATTGCTCAAGAAGAAAACAGACAGTATCGTAGTCCTTATGAAAGACTTGTAGACGATTTGGAAAAATTGAAAGGTAGTAGACTAACTAACAAGTGGATTAGTCAGTTACTTTCTTGGCAAAAATCTTGGTTTGATAAGTTAACACCAGTAATGAAAGAAAAAATTGATGGTATAGCCTCAGCTTTTGATGAGTTTGGTAAAGATTTAGATGGTAGTAAAGATGTTAAGAAAAACAAAGATCTTCAAGATTTGTTCTTCTTGAAAGTAAAGAAATATAAAACATTAGGTGAACTAGTCTCAGGAGCTGAAAATTATATTAAATCAGCATCTAATGCTAGTGCATCTAAATTTCTTCAAGCACTTTCAAAGGTAAATCAAAGATATGGTGAAATTAATGGTGCAGAAGAAGTTTACAATCAAGATAATATCTTAATATTAGAGGTTAGATCATTTGTAGCAAACAGGGACTTAAATTCGAATACATCACACTGTATTGCTGGTTCTCAAGGATCTTGGGATCACTATGTAGGTGATAATAAGTTTACAAAACAATATTATATCTATAACTTTAATTTACCACCATCTGATGTTAAATCAGTAATTGGTATTACAATTGGTGAAGGTGGTAGAGTAACAGCTTGTCATACAAAAAATGATGGTGGATTTTCAAGTAACATCGAATCTTACATGAAAGGTCTTGGTATACCTATGTCAGTATTGGCACCAATGACTAAAGAAGAAATTGAGAAGAAGAAGAAAAGAATGATTGCTAATCAAGAAATTGTTAAGCCTAAGTTAAGTTTAGAAGAAGTTAAGAAATATTTTGAAGAAGGAGCTGATCCAAATGCTAAAGGTGGTCTTCCACTTCAAAATGCAGTTAAAGAAGATGATTATGAGAGAACAAAATATTTATTAGAAATAGGTGCTTATCCGAATGTCGGAAATGCTATCAAGTATGCAAAAAATCTTAATATGATAAAACTACTAGTTGATTTTGGTTCTCAAATAAATAATGAAGTATTTAATAGTATTATGACCGATTATGACGCAGTTGAATACGTTCTGAAAGCGGGTGTTGATCCTAACTTTGAAAAGGGTTATCCAATCAGAACAGCTGCTAAACTAGGTGATACTAATATGATTAACTTACTTATTAAGTATGGTGCAGACATTAAAGAAAGAAGATATATGGTAGTTAAATGGGCTGTTGAACATGGTAAGCTTGATGTGATAAAATTCTTATTTGAAAAAATGAGACAATTAGATGACCCAGCAGTTAAAGATCCATCTACTAAAGATAAGTTCTTAAACGATTGGATCCATTGGTGTCAGACATCAGATAAAATAAATGATAATCAGAAAAAAGATACAGTTGAACTATTAAGTTCATACAAGTAACCCCTCTAAAAATAGTATTTTTAGACCGACACTCTCAAGAAATTGAGAGTGTTTCTTTTTAAAGAGTATTCAATTTATTGATGTAAATGAGAAAGAGTAATGTAGGTTCTATAATTTGAAATCTGTTCCACCTAAAAAGCTTAAGATATTTCATTACTTCAATTTGATGTTCAAATATAACCAAAAATCATTAGATGTCACACTTATTTGAACTTTATCTGACCACTTGAATTGAATCAAAAAGTTTCTAAAATTAGATTTAACATTCTCAATTTCATTTTCGTCAATTTTACCGTTGTCCCATTTTCCAATTCCGTAATATCCAAATGTTATAACATCTTTGTTTATCATTGTAGACTTTTTACTATCAAATGATCCAGTTGAAAAACTTTTCATAGATTCCTTGATTTTAGAAATTAAGATTAATTTGTTAATATCAAAATTAACTAAATTCATTTTCATGTTAACAAGTGAAGGAGAAGACAAAGTTAGTAAATAATTTACTACTCCTTTTGTTATCTTAATTTGACCAAAAGGAATTACTTGAGTATCATTCATTATGCCATATTGAAAATCTAATTTAGAAGTTATACCATAATATAATTGACATTCATTTTGTGTATAGTCTAAACTTGATATGAATTGATCAAAATATTGGTATCTTGACATTACTGACTTTACATCATTTACTGGTAGTTCTAATGTTTTATATAGGAAAATGAAATTATCAGAATAAGACTTAAAATCTATATTTATATTTTTTTGACCTAAAGCCGTGATTACTTTCAGAAAACATTTGAATAAGTTCTTACCACCTAATATTTGATTTGACTCTAAAAGATTCGCATCTACATAAGCTGTGATATCTGGATCTTCTTCTTTTTCAGTTCTGTTTCTATAATCTTCAATTAACTTTAATATAGTATTTTGAGTTTCTTTATCCAATAAGTTAATTGCATTTGAAATTCTAATTGTTGGATCAATATCTTGTGTGTAGTTAGAAATGATATTAAGAATATATTCATCATCTTTAGATAACGATTCAATATATTCTCCAATACTATCAAACCCTTTATAATAAGATTCTCTGATATACTCACTATACTTTTTAATCATCTTGTTACTATATATTATGCAAAAGTTAATCTCATAGACTTTAATATGTGATTGTCATTTGAACCACCACAAGCCGCACCAATACCGAAGAAATAAGATCCACTATCAAATGTTACACTAGTAAATGTGTGTTGTGGTGAACCAGGTTTAGTATCAGTAGTTGAATAATAAATTAACATAGTAGAAGTATCGAAATCATAGTCCATCCAATAATAAACATTTTGTCTAATTGAAAATCCACCAAGAGGTTGAGTTTCAATAGATGTGTTTTGATTCCAGTGTTGTATCAAATTATTAGTCCAAGTTTTGAATTGGAAAAGATTATGAGCTGAGTAAATTGCACCAACATCACCACCAACACCCCCAATAGAGTTATTTGTATTAGTCCATTGAACACAGAAACCATCAGCACCGTTTCCACCACTACATTCAAAATTGAAAGTCAGATTAAAGTTTCTATTCCATAGATAAGAATTTGATGTATATACATTACCAACATCACTATTAATGGTACCAGTCAGATATATATAATTTGAAACAATTTGAAAGGTACATATTAATTCAAGACCAGCAGTTGATGAAAAATCTAAATATTCAAATTCATAAAACGATGGTGAACTACTTGTCCAACCAACATTATTATTATTTGTTGTAGGTTGTAAATTTCCACTTATATCTGTAGTTGGTGTTGTTATCTGCGAAGTAATAAGTAGAACTGTTTCATTAGTTGCTTGTAAAGG
>JACCDW011189566.1_pt1 | contig 15302 bp, 16 predicted proteins | sample 7449781 | NCBI WGS metagenome assembly JACCDW01 (sample SAMN15323449, study PRJNA562643) | freshwater metagenome | isolation source: river surface water | place: USA:Blue River Watershed | collected 2017-08-18
ACTGTGGCATTTCTGCCACAGTAACCCTAAAGGTTGACGGGTTATCCACTTTTCGGTTATAATAACAGCATGTTGAACAAAACGGAGAACGCAATGAAAGCACTGCAAGCATACATTGATCAACAGAACAAGTACATGGCACTGTACCGCGGTCAACGCACCGAAGCCTTGTATGAAATCCAAACTGCCGCCGGGCGTAAGCGTGTGGCAGAAACAATCGATTGTGCTCTTAGTCCGGAAAACCTTTCCTGCGATGGAGAACTGCCGAGCTCGGAAGTTAATCGTCGCTATCGAGCCCTAACCAGTGCCGCAAAGGATCTCATTAAGTTGGATCCCAGTGTTGCCAAGTTCATGTACGAATTCGCCTGAAAGGATAATCATGGATATCAAACAAGTCAACTCTGCTATCATGTTTGGTAATTTTACCAACGACGAACTGACTTCTATTATCGATGCTGTCAAGTGGGCTCGTAGCCAACTGAGCAAGCAAAATGCCCGTTCGTTCCATCGTGGTGATACTGTTAAGTTTACCGACCGTCGCCGCGGTGTTACCTTTACTGGTACCGTTGATTCCATTAAACTCAAGTATGCCTTTGTGCAGACAGCCAAAGGTCGTTATAATGTTCCGCTGAACATGCTGGAGTCTGTTTAATCTGCAAGGGGTGTTGGCGGCTACTAGATCCTGCAACTCGCCTGGATACTTCGCGCCAACCTTAAACAACAGCATCTTGTGCCCCTTAGCCCGATGTTGCAAATATACAACACACAATAACCCTATACTTGCTCAGGTTTTTGTTTTCGCATATAATACATACATTCATCCACAGAAAGGCACTTTATGTCCGCAACTATTTCCGAAAATCGTACCGTCACTTCTGCCGAAGCTCGACGCAGTCTTATTCGTTGCTTTAAGAAGCAACGCCCGGTGTTCCTCTGGGGTCCTCCTGGTATTGGCAAGAGTGAATTGGTTGCTGGTATTGCCCAAGACCTTGGCGGCCATATGATTGATCTGCGTCTGGCGCAGATGGAACCCACTGACATTCGTGGCATTCCGTTTTATAATAAAGATACTGGCAAGATGGATTGGGCTCCTCCTATTGACCTGCCCGACGAAGAAATGGCTAGTAAGTATCCTATTGTTGTCCTGTTCTTGGACGAAATGAACAGTGCGGCGCCTGCTGTTCAGGCCGCGGCCTACCAACTTATTCTCAATCGCCGAATTGGCAAATACTATCTACCTGACAATGTTGTCTTGGTTGCCGCAGGTAACCGCGAAAGCGACAAGGGTGTTACCTTCCGTATGCCTGCTCCGTTGGCTAATCGTTTCGTTCACCTTGAGATGCGTGTGGACTTTGATTCCTGGCAACAATGGGCAGTCAACAACAAGATCCATAAGGATGTGGTTGGCTACCTTTCGTTTGCCAAGCAGGACCTGTTTGACTTCGATCCTCGTTCTAGCTCTCGTTCGTTTGCTACTCCGCGCTCCTGGACTTTTGTTAGCGAGCTGTTGGAAGATGCAGACGATGTAACCGACAGCGGTACTATTGATTTGATTGCTGGTGCAGTCGGCGAAGGCCTTGCTGTCAAGTTTAATGCACACCGCAAGGTTGCAGGCCAGATGCCTGAGCCTTCCGAAGTGCTCAGTGGTAAGGTCAAGGACCTTAAGATCAAAGAAGTGAGTGCCATGTACTCGTTGAGCATCAGCCTGTGCTACGAGCTCAAGGATGCCTACGAAAAGGCCAACGGCAAGTTGGATGACTGGAACAAGATGTCTGATAACTTCTTCCGATTCATTATGGATAACTTTACCACCGAGCTTGTGGTTATGGCTAGCCGTATTGCAATTACCACCTACGGTATTCCGTTTGTGCCTGCTAAGTTGACCCATTTCGATGAGTTCCACAAGCGATTTGGCAAGTATGTAGTGGCCGCTGTGGCCAAGTAACATAAGGGGCCTTGCGCCCCTTACTCATTTCTGTTATAATAGAACTACAAAGAAAGGAACACCATGACTGATACTACACTGTCCAGCAAAGAAAAGTCTAAGACTGCAACCGACCCTCGAGTTGATGCGGCTTCTCGTGAGAAGTTGATTACTGCTCGAGTGGGTCTACTGCTTCGTGCAGGATTTTTTGGTAACCTGGCAACTCGTCTTAAACTGGTCAATGCCGACGACTGGTGTCCTACTGCCGCCACAGACGGTCGTACTTTTTGGTATAATAGCCAATTTATTCAGCGCCTAAGTCTTAAAGAGTGCGAGTTCCTTTTTGGGCACGAAGTCCTGCATGTGGTATATGATCACTTGGGTCGTCGCGAAAATCGCGATCCTGTACTCAGTAATATTGCCGCCGACTATTGTGTAAATAACGATCTTATTGAACAAGGTATCGGCAACCGTATTACCGCAGTGCCCATTTTGTATGACAAGAAGTATCGTGGTTGGAGCTACGAGGAAGTCTACGACGACCTGTTTAAGAATGCACAAAAAATCAACATCAAAGATCTAGCTAAACAATTGTTGGATGAACACCTGGAGCAAGAAGGTGATGGTGATGGCGACGGTGATAGTGACGGTGATGGCCGCCCTAAACTGAGCAAGGCAGAACAAAAAGCACTCCGTGACGAAATTAAAGATGCTATCCTGCAGGCTGCTCGAGCCTGTGGTGCTGGAGAATTGCCTGCAGGTGTACAACGCCTGATTAAAGAAATGACCACCAGCGTAATTGACTGGCGCGAACTGCTCTTGCAACAAATTCAAAGCACTATTAAAAACGACTTTAGCTGGAGCCGCCCGAATCGTCGTAGCTGGCACATGGATGCTATCTTGCCTGGCATGAAACCTGGCGAGACTGTGGATCTGTGCATTGCCATTGACACTTCTGGTTCAATCGGCGAACAAGAGCTTAAGATTTTCTTGAGTGAGATCAATGGCATTATGGAGAGCTACGACGACTACAAAATTCAAGTGTGGAGTTTTGACACCGATGTCTACAATCTGCAAGAATTTAACGCCGACAATATGCGCTCTATTATGGAGTATGAACCCAAAGGCGGTGGTGGTACTGACTTTATGGCTAACTGGGAGTTCATGAAGAATAACGAAATCCAGCCCAAAAAGTTTATCATGTTCACCGACGGTATGCCTTTTGGTAGTTGGGGCGACCCGGACTATTGCGATACCGTATTCATTATCAAAGGTAACCCTAATGCTGAACCTCCGTTTGGTATCTGGGCTCATTATGAGGACGCTAAAAAATGAAAGTAATCGATCCGGCAAGCATTAAGCGGGCACGAGATGCACGAAAGATTGTCGAAGATCTTCAAGTGCGCCTAATGCAGTGCGAAATGCATCTAGAAGATTTGGCCAGGTGTGCTGAAATTGCACAAATGACCAATCAGTTTCATCTGCTGTCTAGTTTTACTGCGGCTGCTAACGAGTATCTGACTGATAAGCTCGAAATGCCCGAACAGGAAACAGGCGAAATGAAAATTAAAATCATTACTGATGACCAAACTGTTTCAGATCAACCCTCTTAACGCACACAATCTCAGGATTCTAGATCATTGTCCGCCGCATTTTTTTGCAGTGGACTTTGATCTAAGTTCGAGTCCTAAAAAGATAAGCGACTGGATCTATGAAAATTTGTCCGGTCGCTTTTACTTTGGTGAAATTTTTGTTACTAACGAACATAGCGGTGGCACAGTAATGCGGCGTAGAGCTGCCTTCGAAATTCACAGCGAAGCCAGTTATTTTGCACTAGTTCTGACTGAAATCAATAAATTTTAACTCGACAACTCTTGCTAGTAAATATAATATAATAATTTAATGGAGACGCACATGTCTGAGGTATCAACCGATCAACAAGAAGAATCAGCAGATAAAAGAACCACCTTAACACTGCAAGACCTGGCGTTAATGGTTCAAATAATTGAAACAGGTACACAGAGAGGAACCTGGAAGCCCGACGAATTGTCAAGTGTGGGGACCTTATATGATCGCATTACTAAGTTCTTAGAAATGGCGAATCAGCAGGCACAACAACAAAAGTCTCGGCCTACAGAATAAAAAATTAAGAGAGGATAACTCGTATGTATAAACATGTTGGAAAACACAACGATAAAAAAGTTGTTTTACTTTTTAGAGAGGTACCAGGCGAAGATCATATGTGTCTTGTGGTCTACAGTGACCTACTGCCTAGGATCTATCACGATGCTGTAATGAAGGTTTTGGAAAGTCCGGTAGGACAACAGGCCGAAAACTTTTCTGATGCTTTGTTTAGAAGTTACATGCCTGATGGCCGTAACTCTTTGGAAGCCTTACACAAGGATGGACTTATTAAGAAAGTTCCTACTAACCAAATTATTGTTACACCGACACCAGCAAGTCAGGTTCGTTTAGATGAACTAAACGGCATCCTAAATGAAATGTCCAAAGGTGAAGAAGCAATTAAGAGGCTGTCGGAACTAGATGCCAACAAGGGTCTTTCAGGAAAGAAAAAAATCAAAGAACCCGAAGAAGTTGGAGTTCCAAAAAACAGCAGGTCTACACCGGCTCCTATTCCTGCACCCGAAACAGGTGTTTTGTCTGATTCAGATCTAGCCGCAGATCTTATGCGACAGGCTAATAATATGAAAAGCCAAGCAGACTCATTGTTAGCCGAAGTTCAACGCCTGTTGACTGAAGCAGCCAATTTAGATCCTTCACTTAAAGCAAATGTCAGAACAACCAAGAAAAAAGCCGCGGTCAAAGCTCAAAAAGATTAATGTATCGACCAAGGAACAATGGAAAAAAATTCTAAAGGATGTTGAAAAGAGAGAAATCCCTATAACCATGCTACAGTCTTTAACGGTCAATTTGATCGACGGTACTATGGTTAATATCAACATCAAGCAGTTACTTGCCGAAGGAAACGATCCTGAAATCATTGAGGAAATGTTAAACATAAAATTAAAGTCGCTGGACCATATGGTCGACGATATTGATTTTTATGTTGATGTCGATAATGTAGCTAAAATTGTTCAACCTATAACCGATCAAATCTTAAAAGACCTATGAAAGTAAAACTCGTTTCTTACTCACAGCCTACCTCTGACTTCTTAGATCAAGGTATCAAAGATGCACAAGAACTTATTGCTTATTGTGCTCGTGTCAGTAATCCTAGTAATCAATTTAATACCGAAACTAGTGAAAAACTAATTCGCTATCTGGTCAAACATGCACATTGGTCACCATTGGAAATGGTCTCGGCCTGTATGGAGATTACCACTACCAGAGACATTGCTCGACAAATCTTACGCCACCGTAGTTTTAGTTTTCAAGAGTTTAGTCAACGATATGCAGACCCTACTAAGGATCTTAACTTTGTTACAAGAGAAGCCAGGTTCCAGGACCTGAAAAACCGTCAAAACAGCGTGGAAATTGACAAAGATAACAACGATCAACGCCTGCTAGACATTGAATGGTATCGTGCACAACAGAGAGTGATCTATGCCGCTCGTAGAGAATATGAGTGGGCGATTGCCAATGGTATTGCCAAGGAGCAGGCTCGTGCGGTACTACCCGAAGGACTAATCGAAAGCCGGCTGTACATGAATGGCACACTGAGAAGTTGGATCCACTTTATTGAATTGCGTAGTGCCAACGGTACACAAAAAGAACACATGGAAGTGGCTCGTGCCTGTGCAGAAGCAATTAGTGCTATTTTTCCAATGGCACAAGAGTATGTACAGCAATGATGACTCACCGGGTTGTCAACGGAGAAGTCTATAAAAAGACGGTGGTTCATCGTTTTAAGTTAAGCGATGTTGACGACCCCGAAATATATGCTGCTCAACCCATATGGGAATGGCAACAGAGCGAGCCTGGAAAGTTTGTTATGGAAAATGCTATGACTGAACCCGAACTCCATAAAAACATGGATTACACATCCTACGGGTATCAATTTGCCATTACTGCTTGGCTAAAAGAAAAAGATTTAACCTATTTCTATCTGCGCTGGAGTTAATCTTTTACTGCAACTGTAACACTGATAGTTGGTGTAATACCTGTTAGTGTTACAGTCATATTTTCTCTACCTTCAACTGTTGAATCCTGTGTAGCACTTATGGTCACTGTTTGAACAGACATACCATTCGAATCCACTAGAAAGTTACCGGTCAATGATGCACCAGCAATATCTGCGCTGGTAACTCCTGTTATGGTATAAGGAATTGTAGTATTCATTGGCACATTCAGCGTAGTAAGTATAATCATTACCTGCTGACCTTCAAATACCTTAGGCGAGCTAGCAGATAAGTTATAAGCTGGACCTGCTACTGCTTGACTGGTATCATTGATTCTTTTAATCCCTGACGATGCTAATATTGTTCCGTCAGTACTGTACTGTCGTAGACGAGCAATAAATTTTTCATTGCCTTCGGGTATTCCGTCAAGTATTACCATCTTGGTAAATTTTGATTCTTTGGTCAACAGCTCAGCAGAACCTTCTAAGTCACCGGGTAAAAAATCATTGACTGTTAATGGCATTTTGTTTTTCTTATAGTATTAATTATTCGCTAACATAAGTTGATGTTAGAGAGAAGGTTTTAGTATACTCTCTTCCAATTGGGTCCTTGTCAAAAAACCAACTATATGTTAAGCTGACAGATGCTGTATCGGGTCCATATGCACAGGCTACAGAAGTTCCATAACCGGCGGCAAAACCTGAGCCACCACCGCCCGACTGATTAACACTATATTTAATAGTGTCGTATGTACCGGTATATGTACCTCTGAAGAATCCAGAAGCATGTACTACATTATTAGCATCAATAACAGCCCACTTGACATCCTTCTGTGCAAATCCTCCGTTGCCAACAAAGAATGCAATCCATTCAGCACTGGTACTATAGGAACCACCAAGAGATATATTTTGCAACGGATAACTAATCATGGTGTATTCTTCTTCACCCCAGTTGCCCTTGGTATCAACTGCTTTCAGTGTAAATGTTACATCATCCGGATTACCAGTTGGTGTGCCCGATACTTGTCCCGTAGTAGCATTTTTCATAGATACAGTTAATCTGCAAGGCAGTGTGCCGTAGAGTACCGATATTGTATAGGGCGATGTTCCGCCTGATATTGATACATCCTGTTGATAAGGGAATGTTGCAGTTGCATCTTGCATTATTATACCTAAACTCAATGATTTTGTTCCGCCTGGTGTCGGAGTAGGTGTTGGAGTAGGTGTTGGAGTAGGTGTCGGTGTTGGAGTAGGTGTCGGTGTTGGAGTAGGTGTTGGCGCTGGTGCTGCCGCAATGGTCAGCGTATAGTCTCTAGTTCCGTTATCACCGTTTGCATCAACTGCCTTGGCCTGGAAGCTGGCTGTGGTAGCAGTAGTAGGTGTACCGCTAATCAAACCAGCATTGCTCATTGACAAGCCGCCTGGTAAATTTCCAGAATTTACACTGAATACATAAGGAGTTACACCACCCGATGCACTTAACTGTGTGCTGTAGGCAACTGCAACCTGACCGTTTGATAACGAAGCCGGGCTGATTGTAATTGTAGCCGGTATTCTCTGCGAAGTATCGTTGATGTTTACTAGACCATAAGTTACCACCGAAGTACCGGCAGTTGGATAGCCAACTGCTACTGTAAAGTTCTCTGACCCTTCAGTAGTACTATCGTTCTTAATAGTAATAGTTGATGTACCAGAACGGCCGGTTAGATTGACTGTTTGTTGCATACCCGTATCAAAGTCAGCGGCTGCTGCTGTTGCAGGAGTTGTATTCAATAGATAGCAAGTTGAGTTAGCCGGTACAGATCCAGGAGCTAAAATGCTAAATGTTAAAGTTGTACCTTCGTCGACTGTGATCGGCGGATTTCCTGGCAGGGCTCCGCCTGAATAACCTGTTAGAGTAATTACCCAGACTGGACTATAGACTTCAACATTGTAGGCTTGGTCGCCGGTATTTCCATTGGCATCGGTGGCTGTAACTGTAAATGTATATGCTCCGATAGTGGTTAGTGTTCCAGAAATAATACCTGATCCGGACATAGTAGTCCCTCCAGGTAAATTGCCGGCTGTTATAGAGAAACTATATGGAGCCAGGCCGCCTGATGCAGATATAGTATGGCTGTATACATCGCCTTTATCGCCATTTGGCAATGTAGATGGACTCAGAACAATAACAACTGCTTCAACCTTTAACTGATAGGCTCTTGAACCCGTATTGTTATTAACATCGGTGGCTGTAATTGTGAAATTATAATTTCCAGTACTAGTTGGACTACCAGAAAAATCAGCAGGGTCAACAGAACCATCCAATGTCATTCCTGGCGGCAAGGATCCTGCTGTTCTTGCATATGTATAAGGAGATTCACCGCCTGTGGCACTAAACGATGCTGAGTACGGAGTCCTCATGGCTGCATCTGGCAGCGCCGAAGGATTTACTGTAATGGTAACAGCACTTACCTGTAGTGTATATTGTCTTGTGCCAGTATTATTGTCTGAGTCATTGGCTCTTACTACAAATGTGTAAGAACCTGTTGTTGTAGGTCTGCCCGATAACAATCCCGAAGAACTTAATGTTATACCCGGTGGCAAAGTTCCTGAGTCTCTAACAAATGTATAAGGATCTACACCATTGGATGCTGTCAGCTGTTGGTTGTAAGGGACATTTATAAAAGCTGGATCTAAGCCAATTGGAGATATTTCTAGTACAATCTCAAATATTTCTAATTCGTAGGCTTTAATACCGACATTGGTATTAACATCGGTGGCGCGAACTGTAAAGATAAATGTTCCAACTAAAGTTGGTGTTCCAGACAATACAGCAGTATTAGTATCTAACGATAATCCATTTGGAAAGGTACCGGCTGCTCGATCCCAGATATAAGGAACTACACCACCAGATGCACCAAACGAAACTGTGTAAGGAGTGTTTTTCTTGTGTCTTAATAAGAAGTTTGGTGTTATTGCAATAATAACTGGATTTACCAAAATGCTATAAATTTTAGTGCCTACATCAGAATTGGCGTCAGCTGCTCTAGCAGTAAAGGTGTAGGTGCCAGTATCAGTTGGCTTACCGGTGATGACACCAGTACCAGAATTTATTGTCAGGCCCGGAGGTAAACTGCCTTGGCCGGAAACTAAACCAAATACATAAGGTGCAGTTCCACCATCAGCATCGATGTCTGTGGTATAACTGACATTGATTAGTCCGCTGCCCAGTGTGTCTGGACTTAGAGTAATTGTAGCCTGGTTTATAACCAGGTTATAAGTTCTAGAACCAAAGTTGTTGTCGATATCGGTTGCAGTAACAGTTATTGGGAAAGTACCTTTAACTGTTGGTGTTCCTGAAAGCAAACCGCTAGAATCCAATGTTAGACCGGCTGGTAACGATCCAGTGGTTACTGCAAATGTATAAGGAGCGGCGCCACCAGTTGCCGACAATTGAGTATTAGGGTAAACATCGTTTCTTTCACCAACTGGTAGTGTTGTTGGGGAAACTGTAATAGTTACAGCATTGACATTTACGGTATAGGATCTTTCGCCAAAGTTTGTATTGTCGTCTGTAGCTCGTACAGTGAATATAAATGGTCCAAGTACTGTTGGTCTTCCAGTCATTGTACCGGTTGAGCTATTCAGTGTTAGGCCTGTGGGTATTGTACCCGACGAAACGGTCCATGCGTAGGGTGTCTGACCTCCGTTAGCCGTAAAGTTTGCTGTATAGGTAACCCTCTGTTTAGCATCATTGAGAGTTGCAGGCAAAATAGTAATAATAACATCTTCAACAGTCAAGCTATAAGATCGACTACCAAAGTTTGTATTTGTATCTGTAGCAGTTATAGTAAACGATGTTGTGCCGGGATTAGTTGGCTTTCCAGTTAAAACGCCTGTTATTGGATTTAGAGTTAAACCAGTTGGAAAAGAACCGGTTGTTCTACTGTAGACATACGGTGTTTGCCCACCAGTTCCCTCGAAGGTAACCGAGTAGGTAATGTTTTTTGTTCCGTTAATCAGTGTTGGCGGATTAACATCGATAATAACTAGATCAGTGACCAGTGTGTACTCTTTGGTAGCAGTATTATCGTAGATATCTGTTGCTCTTACAGTAAATGTAAATGTTCCTACATCAGTGGGTGTTCCCGATAGTAGTCCAGCATTAGACAGTGTTAGACCTCCAGGCAATGATCCAGCATCAAGTGTAAACACATAAGGAGCATCGCCGCCAGTGGCAACAATTTGCTGACTGTAAGGAACTTTTCTATAAGCAGTAGGTAAAGATACCGGACTAATAATAATATTAACCGGCGAAATTGTAACTGTATAGGCTCTAGAACCAGAGTTAAAATCTTGATCTGCTCCGGTAACTACAAACATAGAAGTTCCGACACCGGTGGGTCTTCCTCTGATCGATCCATTGCCAGAAAATAGTGTAAGTCCTGTGGGCAACTGTCCATAAGTAACCGAGTATGTTATTGCACCAACACCGCCGGTGGCCAATACATTAGCAAAGTAAGGCACCTTGGTTCGACCATTGGGCAATGTTTCTGGTGTTACTGTTATTTCTACTGTTGCATCTTCAATGGACCAGAATAGTATATTACCGTCGGGCTCGGGCGCAGTGATAGTAAAGTAGACCACTTCGCCTTCGTTGTAGTTGTTTTTGTCTGTAGTGATAGTATACGGAACTGCACTGGCGCCATAAAAATTACTGATGGCAATAGTACCCGCTGAAGGAATTGGGGTTTCGATACCAAAAGGATACCCTTTTCTATCCGGTGTAACATACCCAGTTGGGGATGCATAATATTCACTGATATTAGTTGGCCCTTCACCACCAAATTCTGTTTCAATGTTTCCTAGTGTTAAGGGTGTATATGGGTTGATAGTCCAATTTGGTAAAGTCACAGTATTATCCTATCGCATCAAACCTTAGATTTAAGATTATCAATTTCTGTTCGTAGTTCTTTAATGGCTTCTATCAATAGAGGAACTATTTTTTCATAGCGAACTGCAAGATAGCCGTTATCCCGTAAAACTACTGCTTCAGGCAATACTTTTTCTAATTCCTGTGCTAGCACACCAGCTTCACGAATATTTTTATCTTTGTCTGTGGCTAGATCATTCCAGCTAAATGTTACACCAGATAAACTTGTAGTTTTTTCTAATGCATTCTCAATTGTCTGTATATCAGTGTTTAATCTTTTATCTGATGTATAAAACGCTGTAACACCGCCGCCGGCACGGATAGATCCTAGAGCAATAAAATCGCCACCAATTTTTATATTTCCGTAGCACTCAAGTGTTTTATCCCCAAGAATACCAACCGCATTAGCAGTCAGTGTTGATCCATTGGGTGTAGTCTGAAAAACAATTCTTGTGCCATTGGAACCAGCGGACCAGTTTTCAGCGGCAATAAATGACATTCCAACTCTTGTGCCAGTATACGAACTAGCATTATATGCCTGTCCGTTTACAGATCCAATCAAATCATTGGTTCTGGCTGCTTCAAATGCTACAGAAGTTCCATTGGTTCTTCTGAATGTTAAATTTGAATTGTTGTTGGTGCTGTATGTTGCACCACTACCGCCGTAACTGTCAAATAAAATAGTTTGATTTTTTCCGTTATCGCCATGAACATGAACACTGACATTATCATTAGGAGCACCAGATGGTAATGTTGCATTTATATTTGTACTGACAGTTAGTTTTGATGTAGGATTAGTTGCGCCTAATCCCAAAGCACCAAGACTAGGAATATATATTAATCCTCTAGTGGCAGAAACTTTAAAGTCTGGGGTTCCTGTGCTAGAAGCAACAAAGGTTAAAAATTGCGGAGTAGAACTAATATTGTCATTGGTAATAGTAGGTTTACCAGCACTGGCCCATTCGGCACCGTCCCAGATCTTAAGTTCGTTTGTACTGGTTTGATACCAAAGCTGTCCAACTAACTGATTAGACGGAGCAGAATCCCCGGCAAAATTTTCTGTCAGGTGAACAAAGTTTTCGTTGATATATTCGCCATATCCAGAAAAGTTCTTACCAACAAGGGCCACACTGGTAGAACTTATATCAGCGGTTCCGTCTTCGACGATAGTTAACAAATCGCCGTTTGACAAATTTACATTATAAGCCATGAAACTTTAACTCCGAATTTATTATATTTAATCAAATTTAACCTACTCATCACGACGATCCTGTCAGGTTAGTTAAACTCTGTATTCTAACTGTATACTCAATCTGTATTAATCTGTTCAAACTCTTTTGTACTGGATGAAAAATTACATGAGTTAACAATTTCCCAGTTCCTGCACCAGTGGCGCTCCAGCCCTTTAACCCAATTTCATCAAAGACAAAATCATTGGTTGTGTATGGACTGTTATCAAATGCCAATTGACCAGCAGGCTCGCCGTAGTCTAACAGGCAGGTTACCAACACATCCGAGTACACGGTGCCAGGAATATGTCTAACTTCCATTTTATTTCTAATAGGATCGTTATTTGATTGATCAGTATCATCAACTACTTTATAAAAAGTAGGATTGTATAGATCTGCATTTTGAGTGTTAACATTTGGTGGCAAGTAATTAATAATACCTGTTGGGTCAACACTGGTGCCACCGTTGCCAAAATGCATTTCGTAAATAAAATTTGAGCCTCTATTAGAGAGGCTGTAGGCTAATGCTTCACTCATGTTTTCGTAGTGAATAGCATTTTTCTTGTCAACTAACACCACAGGATTTGAAAAATCGCTTATATCGGAAATTTTTAAAAATCCTTGGATCATTGGTTGTATTAATTCTTGTTGCATATTAAGCTCGCCCTTGGGCCAAAATTTCTCCAGACTCTGGATCAAAAATTTTCAAAAATCCTTGAACAGCAATACCAGACGATTCGTCTGGAACTGTTGCTGTATCTTCTGTCTTTTTTTCTTCCGGATCCTGGTTATTATCATTATTTATCATATTTTTTCACTGGTTTTTTACAATTTATCTTGCGGTATTGTCAGTATAGTTGGGTTATTAGCGTTTTCAACTTTGCTGCCAATGTTGTGCTTAGGAGCAATAGAAGTTCCGCCAACACCTCTCTTTAACAGTCCAAGTACATTACCATTTTTGCTGTAGTATTCAATTCTTTCGGCATTTATGTATATGATACCGGGCTCTAGATTAAACGGATTCGGTGTTGCTAATATTGAAGCATCGGCTACAGTAATAGTCGTATCAGTAGGATTCAATGGTAACACTAGCTCGGTATTAGTTGCCGGTGATATTGCAGTATGCCCAGAATCGTTATTCATATTAATAAAAATTCTAAAGCCTTCGCCGGTATTGTCAATCGAGCTAACACTGATTGCATCGTATACACGACTTGGTAGTAGTTCTTCGGGTGCATGACTAAATGTTTCATAGACAAATGCACCACCTTCGACAGTAATATCTTCGGGTGCTGTACCAGCAATTCCGCCCACATTCGAAGTAAAAATAGCAACGGCTGCTGAGCCGGTGCCGTTGCCGGCTCCGGTATTATTGGCCGTAAACAATAGTCCAATTTGATTATCGTATGCTCCAACTAAAGTGAAATCTGTTTCAAATTCTTTATTACCTAAATTTGTTATGATGTATTTTTCACCAACAACAAAATTTCCAGCTCTGATAGATGTGCCAGTAAAGCCACCGCCTTGTATAGCAGTATCTATTACTACCTGGTTATTACCTTGAATTATCTGATTGTCCAGGCCTGTCATCAGTCTAGACAATACCTTAGGTACCATGTCAGCTGTTGGAGTATAGTAGGCTGTGATACGGTCATTGGCATTATCGTAGTCGCCTGACCCAACAAAAACAAATCCTGAATTGTCAAAATAGTTCAATGGTGGAACATTTCTAACACTGCGATATCCCTGGCCTCTATAGCTTACAAAAGTACCATCTGGATATGCAATATTAGGTTGCCAATCAACTACCTTGCTGCCATAATTTGCAAATCTGCTGCCCGACACTGTTGAACCAACACGATCAAATTTGATTATCGTCTTGATTTTTCTAACTTTGTTGTTAGATAATCTAGGAACTAATTTTGCTGGTTTCCAATTTGGATCTTGTATTGTACTGGTGTAGGTGGCACCAGTGCCTGCTATATAAATTTCAGGTGTCAGAGTGTAATTGCTACCAGACTTTGTAACATAAACTTTAGAAATACTACCATTGGTACCAGCTACCAGTGCAGATGCCTGAGCACCGGTGCCTGTATCTTTGCTAATAATAGAAATATCAGGAGTTTCGACATAGCCTCGACCACTGGCTGCTATTTCAATACTGTCAACTTGATACTTGTAGTTGTTCTTCCAGTCTTGATACTCAGGACGAGTACTTAATACTGTAGCATCTCTATTAGGGAATAATCCATTTGGAACTAAAAATCTCTTTAGTCCAGAATCGTAATAGGCTGGTAAATCAAAGTCGCTGATAGCGGCTGTGTCCATAATGTCCATGCCTGTTTGATTTAATGAGTATTCTCTGAGTTTTGATCTGTAAGGTTTAACTTCTTTGACATATTGTTCGTAGTATTTTTGCTTGTCTTTTACATACGATGGTGATTGAACTAATCCATCGAACTTATGAACAATAGATACAAAACTAGTCTTAAAGATCCAGTCAACATATTTTTGCTCTGATAAAATATATTCAATGATATAGAATAAAAATTTATTCCAGTAGATCTTTAAATCCCTAACAAACACATCTTCCTTGAGACCCATAATGATTCTACGAAGTTCTGTAAAGTAATTATAGTCAAAAGGATCAGTGTCAAATTTGAAATGATCAAAACCAATTGGCTTCCATAGATCAGAACTTATTTGTATAGTTCCTTTTTCTAAAGACACCAATTCAAATTTGTTTGTATCAACGATTTTGTAAATCTCAAAAAGATTGCCGCCGTTGTTTTTAACTTTAACAATATCACCAATTTTTAAATTCTCAATGGTATAGATATCATTAAATGTTTCAACAATATGATTGACTACTAAAGTCTTTTTATTGTATCCGGCTGCATACCAATCAACAGAATACCAGAAATTAGTTGAGTTGTAAGTTTGAATTTTTAAAAGACTGCTGACTGCACCGCCGGTGTTCTTTTCATAGATAGTCCAGCGGTTGTTGTAATTTGCATCTTTGCGTACCAGTATCCTGCTAGGAAATGCATATCCATCGCCAGCACCAATTCCGGTGGCTACAAATCTTGTACCAACATTATTATTTTCTGCTCCAATGGCTGTAAAGTCAGTAAATCCTGGATCGGTGATTAGATA
>JACCDW010825597.1_pt1 | contig 15297 bp, 3 predicted proteins | sample 7449781 | NCBI WGS metagenome assembly JACCDW01 (sample SAMN15323449, study PRJNA562643) | freshwater metagenome | isolation source: river surface water | place: USA:Blue River Watershed | collected 2017-08-18
GACTATTCGAAATCTGTACAAAACCTGCCACAATGCTATTTACGTTCAAACTAGCACCACCACCACCAATCTGTGAACTAATGTAAGATTTTATCGCTCTCTGTGTAGGTACAACACTGTCAGAATTTGCTGTTAAGAAAGGATCTGTTGAGAATTCTGTAATTGTTGCAGAATTACCACCAAGAGTAATGTTACCTAAAGATAGTTCTGATAGACCTGCAATGTTAAATGCATCAGCATTCAAGGTTGCAACACCAGTTGACTGTTCAATGGTAAACAATTCACCAACTCGGAAGTTACCGTCTTGGTCAGTTGAAGTGTAGAATACTCGTCCGCCATTGTTGTCTACCGTTTCGTTGGCTTGAATGGCCGGCTGTGTCGGTATTCCAGGATAGTTTGTTTCTTCAAAGTTACCTGTACCGATATCTAAGAAATCGTGTCCAGTTAATCGAACCTGACTGTAACGAATTCTTGTTGTTACTCCTGAAGAATCTGCAGGAGAATTAAGAATACTTATTTCAGGACTAATTTGGAAGAAGGCTGATTTACCGCCATCATACGATCCAGTTAATGATAAAACGTTTACTAATTTAAATGTAATATCTGGTATTCCGTCAATGACCACGTTAGCACCACTGGACGGTGTGCCAGTTAATCGATTAACAGCAATATAATTTCCATATTGGAAGTTATCTGCATATCCGTCTCCGGTGTCTTGTTCAGCTATTGCTGCATCGTATCCGTCGCCACGGTTTCTAAAACTTGGCTGAGCAGCTACACCATTTCCAATTCTAACAACAAACGGAGCTTCAAACAAGTTATTAGGATCTGTAATAGTCATTGTTGGTGCAGATGTGTATGTAGAACCAGGATCAGTAACTCTTACTGCAATCAGTTTAGTGTCTACAATAACTGCTCGACCTTTAGCAGTTGCTCCTAATACAGCACTAGACGCTGCGGTTGTGGAACCGCTTGGAATAATAGTCCATATGCCGGATTGATTCGGATTACCGTTTACAGCTATAAGAGCTCCGGTACCACTGGCTCTTGTAATTGCTCGTGTAGTCCATACAATTCCATCCTCGGAACTTGACATATTGTTGCTAGACGACGTTGTTACAACAAATACACCTTGACCGTATCTAATATCTGTAATAGTTCCTGAACCTAAATAACCAGTTTCTCCAGTATTGCTCCAGGTTAGGCCACCGTCTACTGAGTAAGCAGGATTTACAGCACCGTTGCTTGATACAGCAACAAATTTATTAGCACCGTAGGTAACGCTGATCCAAGTAGTTGAAGTTGGTAAGGCGGTACCAGCAGTCCAAGTTACGCCGCCATCTGTAGAATAAGCATTAATGGTATCTCCAGTAGTTAGTGCTACCCATCTTCCTTGACCGTAGGCAATACAGCTATATGTACCTGCAGGTAGTGTACCACCTGCTACCCAACTTACGCCTCCGTTAACACTGTAGCAACTATTTCCTGTTGAACTTATTGCTACCCAGCGTCCGCTAGTTGCTGTAGAAAAACCAAAAGCAACTCCTACAGTAGCACCGCTCATTCCCACAGGTAGAGCGCCACCGCTAGACCAAGTTACCCCACCATCTGTACTGTATGCATTTACTGTGGTACTAGAAGAAACAGCAACTAAATGATTAGCTACAGGAGTTGCTGTACCTGATCCAGTTCCTGTTCCAGTAGCTACAAAGTATGTTCCAACTATGTTAGCCGCTGCACCGATACTAGTAAAAGGTGTAGTTCCTAGAGAAGTAATAATATATCCTCTGCCTACTACAAACGATCCTGCGCTTTCAACTATGGTAAGTTTACCGTTTGCCATTGAAACCCAGTTCGAAGTGCTAGGCAATGCCGTGGCGCCCGATAACCAAGATGTTCCGTTTGCGCTGTAATTTACATCTCGACTACCGCTAGATACTGCAACAAAATTTCCACCGCTGCCTACACCTGTAAATTCAAAGTCAGTAATTGCACCAGCAGTGTCAACGGCTGTAATAGTGATTGTGATATCGTTTGTAGTACTTGTGCCGCCTAAATTAGTTCCTGCTAGCGTAATAGTTTCTAATCTAGCGTAGGCAGCGCCGGTAGCAACAATATTAACTGCTCGATATTTTATACCTTTTCTAACAACAGTAAATGTAGCACCAGTTCCTAATCCAGTTGTGGTGCCCGATATAGGTGAATATATTGCAACAGTTGGAGCATAAATTGCATCAGTGTAAGTCTGTGCCGAAGCTAATGTTCGAGATGTGCTAGAATAAGTTGGAGATGTAAATGAAATTCTAGGTTCAATAATATATGTTGAACTAGCGTCTGGAGCAACAATAGCTGTTCCAGGAATTACATGATCCCAACCTGCACCCCCTGTGCTTTCTTTAACAACTGTGGCTATCTTTGTTGTTGCAGTATAAGCAGATACAATACCGACTTGCCCTGCGCCTGTACCTGCAGTGATTAATACTTTCATTCCTACATAAGCGCCGGTAATTTCATCATCAACAGCAGCCAACGTTAACTGAGTAGTAGTTCCGCCTTGTGCAGTGTTAGCATTTGAAAGATATTCTGTACCTCCAAAGTTTCCATCTACTTCGGGAGCTAAAGCACTGTCATCGGTATTGTCTACCATTCTAACATTGAAGACGCCGCCATCACGGAAGTCGTCTTGTTCTGCTAGAGCGCCAGTTCCGCTACCGGTGATACTCCAAACTAATTCAGAGTATTCATTTCCTGCGTTATTATATTCAAACTGCAAAACTGTTTCAGTGCCGTTGGTAAGCACGTTTCCAATCTCAGCAAGGAACGCTTTGTTGTTTATTTTGCAAACAATTGGTGTTTCTGTAACGTCAAATCCTTCTGCTACAGAACCAAAGTCACCGTAAGAGTTGTTGCCGTTAGTACCGCGAATACGACCGCCAGCTTCTGCAAGATATCCAATGTGTGCATAATATGAGAACACTGAAACAAGTTCAGCACGACCATTGTTGGTTACCCACGCACCGATACCATCGCTGATAACCTGTGTAAAGTCATTGGACACAATAGAATCGTTACCGCCGTTGTGTAGCGCACCATCGATCTTTTGTCCTATGGCTGCTGTACCAAATGTAGCTACGTTCTGTACATACGGTGAACGTCCGATAATCCAAGTACGGAAGTCATCTGGGCCCCATCCTGGATCTAGTGAGCAGTATGCTCCGGCACTAACTCTAGAAGTACCAAATTCATTTGGTGCTAGTAGATCGCCAGTTAAGCCTTGTAGTGTTTGATTTCTAATACCGGTACCATTACGTAGATAATACATATCTTCTTCTAAGCTACCAGTTACAGCATTAGCATAATATCTAGCAGCTAGTCTAGATTCGTAGTTTCCAGGATATTGTAAATCAAACTTCAATGCATCAATATATCTGTTCACATCTCTTAGGCAGAGATCACTGTTATAGTATAAACTTACAGTAAAGTTACTTGAAATATTAACAGTAAAGTTCAATGCTACAGCAGAATTTCTTGTTGCAGAAATTTTAAATTCTGTAGAACTTATGACATTTTGAATGTAGTATGTAGTATTAGCATTGATGTTTGGATTACCCGATACAGGGGTTCCGCTGAATCTCACTGCGGCATTTCTCTGCATCCAGCTAGTATCTGCACAGGTTAATATGTCAGTGGCTGAATCTGCTGATGACACAGTTGTAGTGTAGGTCGATCCAATCCAAGCATCGATTTCAGCTACAATGTAATCTCTATTGCGCTCAAGTTGTAGTCTTGCCCAATCGGCTGTTCTTGCTTCAGTTTGACAAATAGATCCGTCGTTGGTTGCACCAAAGATAATGTCATCTGCTAGAGTCATTAAGGTTTCGATGCGAGCCTGTGCTGTTGCATTTCCACCTACGTTGGCCTTAGCTTCTATCTTAGCATTGGTTAGCGCATCTCTAGTAATTGTTTTCTGATTGCCAACAAATACATCAGCTGCTGATGCTCTTAGATAAGAGTATGCTGCTTTGATTGTTTGGAAATTGCTGTTAAACATAAAGTCATACATCACAGCTTCTGTAAACAATCTTACATCGCGAATACACTTGTTTTGAATATAGGCAATCTTTGGAGTAACACCGTCGGTTTTTGTAGAACTTGGGAATATTGCTGTGTATGCTGTGCCGCCTGATGACAAGCAAGACACTGTGATATTTTCAATATCAACAATATCTCCTGCGCTTAGACCGTGAGTTGCTGTGGTAACAACAGCATAACCTGTAGATTCGTTATAGGTAAATCCTGTAATTGCTAGTTCAGTACCGTTGGCTTTGGTTACTGTACCGCCACTAGCATACGTATGAGCAAGTGTATGTTTACCTACATAAATTCTAAATTGTGTTGAAGTTAATGAAGTATCATCAACTACAAAGTCAGTGTGCCAAGCAACAGCATTTAAATCGTCAATGACATTTTGAACAATAGTTTCTTGAGCAGCATCTAAAGTTGTTGCTGCGGTAATCAACGCTGTCGTCGAAGTTACACCGTCGGTAGCAGTCGGATAATCGATAGTTTCTAAATCAATATCTAATCCAGTGCCGTTGGTGAATGTTGTAATTGCTGCTCCGCCGTAGGTTGCTGCTAGAGTGAATGTGTTAGTTGCTATCGCAGCTACCCAATACTTACGACCTTGAACTAGACCGTTTGCAGAAACTCTAGGAATAACAGCATCACCTACTGCTAATGTATGACCAGTTGAAGTAAATGTTGTTGTACTTGCAATAGTTGTAACATTAATCTGTGGTGTTGTACTTCTTGTAGAATCGCCTGCAATAATATTAATAATAATATCAACTAAGCTGCCAATTTGTGCGCTGGCATTAGATCCGTTTGGTAAGTTTGTACTGTCAGACCACTGAGTTGCATCATTTCCTGTAGTTTTAGTTACTGCGGTATTTGCAGCAATTTGTTGCATAACAGTTTTCATTCTGCTATAGGCAGCTGAAGTAGCTGCAATTTCAGTGCTGTCAATCATCAATGTAGAACTTGCATTGCCGTCAAAATAGGCAAGACCAGCAACTAGTGTTTGGTGACTTCCGCCGTAGGTTAAGTCGTAGCAAATAGCATCAACAATGTAACCTACATCTCGTCTGCAGGCAGTTTTACTATATTTTACACCAGGATAATTTGTAGCTATGTAGGCTATAATTTCATCTTTGATAAATTCTTTGTTTTCTTTTAACAAACGTCTTGCATCACCATAACCATCTAAGAAAGCCACTGTGTTATATCCTGTTGGATTTGCAGAACTTTCTAAATGCAGTGTTCCAAGTTTAAAATCAATTTGATGTTGAATTGTTCTAACTAGTTGCTTAACTGTCGTTTCTTCTACAGAACTTGCATAAGGAAAAGCTGCGCTTTGTGTTGCAGTATTACCAGTGCTCTCAGTAACGTTAGTTCCAAGAATAATTTGTCCAACAACAGTTTCTAATCTGCCCAATGCTCCGATGCTGTATTTTGCATCATCTCGACTGATTAAACTACCTGCTGGTCCAGCATTTACTGAACGCTTTTCGTCACCTACTAGTGCAGTTTCTGCAGGCACAATGATAGGAAGTGTTTCTCTATACTGACCTGTTTTTATAAAAATTGTATTATTAGGCACACGTCTTGCAGGAAGATTATTTGTATTTTGATCTGTAAGAGCTGTAATAATAATATCGATTAGTGAGTCAGTAGTTGTAGTAATACCAGATTCTGCTACATAATCTGTATTAACGTATTGTGCTACTACTGCTGTAGAATCTTGACCTACGTTTTGATAAACAGTAGCCGGTGCTTCGTTGGCTAAAACGTTGGCAATCAACGTTTTCATATATTCATAGGCAGCAATACCTTCATCGGCTTCTGCTGCTAATGTGATATAGGTTGAGCTCTCTTCTGCTGCTGAAAATTCACCGGACTGACCAAAAGCTCCTAATAAACTAAATGCGGCGGCTCTTACTTTTAAGTTACCACCGTGGCCGATATCCCAAATCAATCTATCAATCATGAATCCTACGTCACGCTCGCATTTGTATTCATCGTAGTCAAACGATGAAGTAAATGGTGCTACGTTATTAGTAACTTGATAGCGTATCCATGCTGTAATTTCTTTTTGTATGAATGCACGATTTAGCTCTAATAGGTGTTTTGCGTTAGGATTTCTTGGTCCTTTTTCTACTTGCTCGCAGGCGTAACGAATTGTTTTCCAAGGCTTATCTAAACTTGGTCCGCAATCGGGATATGATCTATCTTCGCCAGTCGGTGCAACATAATAAACGTGATCAGTTTGTCCCCAGGTTACCCACTCAGGTGTATTAGAAGAACTTACACGCAGAACCTGACCTTCTGTACCAACTGGTAATCTTGTTGGGCCTGCACCGCCATAGTATACAATGTCTCCTACAGTAGTTAAAACAGAAGTTTCACTGCCAACAGTCATTACATTCCAGTAAGTTCCAGTGATATCTACATCTGGTCTGCTTAGAGCATTGCCGCCGCCTTGTATGCCAATTGTTGATCCGTCATCTCCTTCGGATCTATGTGCTAGTACGCAGTAATAAGTGTTGGCTCCATAATTTACAACGTCGCCGGCATAGTATTCGGTGTCGTCTAACCAAGCACCTCTCCAATAGATACCAGAACTTAAAAGACTCCAGTATGCTGTATTTGGAGGTTCTGCTGAAGCAGTAGCTGACATTGTACCTGTTGCGGTAGTTAGAGCAAAGTTTGCGCCGCCTGCAGATATACTGATTCTAATTTCATTTGGGCCAACAATTTCTTTTACATAGTATCTAGCATCTTGTAACACACCGCCAAATGTTCCAGCAGTAAATCTAATAGTCATTCCTACAGTTAGACCGGTAGTACTTGTAGAAGTTGTTAAGGTATTTGTTCCAGAACCTGTAGTGCCAGTTACTGTCACTGCATAGGCTGGAGAATCTGCTGTTGCTAGGTAGGTATTTGCATTGAGTTTGACTACCTCACCAATGCGGTACGAGGTTGCATTACTCCAGGTTGATTGATATTTTAAATTTTCAGCGAAAAGATCCCAGTTAGCAGTACCGGTTACGGGATTTGAATTAGTATGTACTGTTTTAGCAACATAAGAATTTCCGCCGTATCTAACAACGTCACCTGATTGGTAAGTTGTACTAGAATTCCAATTTGATTCGAACTCGAACCCTTCTACAAACTGAGTCCAGTTAGCTAGATCTGTTATAAAATCAGCACTGGCTGTATGATATGTGTTGCACAACCAAAGGCTTGCACCTTGTTTTACAACATCGTTTAGTTTATATCTAGTAGCAGTTGTCCAGTCGCCTTTGTTTTCTAGTCCTTGAGAAAACACTTGCCAATTTGCAATATTGCTTTCTAAGCCTAATGTATCTGTAGCAGCAGATGTGTGCGCTGTTACACAGATATAATTTATACCACCATATTTTACAATATCATTAAGTTTATATCTAGTCGATATTGTCCAGTCACCTTTGTTTTCTGTACCGTCTATGAACAAATTCCAGTCTGCTGAATTGTCTTCAAGGCCCAACGAAATTGTCGGTGCGGAAGTATGTGCATCTACGCAGACATAAATTGCTCCACCATATTTTACTAGATCGCCTTCTTGATAGACGGTACTTACAGCCCAATCGTTTCTCCAACGCTGGCCGTCGCTCATTAAATTCCATTTAGTGGGATTAATGTCGAGGTCTGTATTAAAGTCTGCTGCGGAAGTGTGGCCGATTTGGCAGAGATACGTCTTTCCACCAAATCTAACAACATCGTCTTTGTAATAGGTCGTAGCGGTAGTCCACTCGCTCTTCCAAACAAATCTAATTCTTCCTAATTTAAATTCTGCCATTATAAACTCCGCTTCGTAATATTTATTTAAAAATCAATCATCTCTAAAGCTTCTAAAGAACATTGTCTGTGCAATGATACTTCCAGAAATTCTACTGTTCTGCCCATAAAAATCTACCATTACCGGAACATCTATTGTTAAACCGGCAGTATTCGATATGCTACTTGGTCCTAACTTAATTAAACCGGCTGTTACTGTTGGGGTTAACAAATCTTCGCCACCAATGTTCAACCTAGATGCTAGATAAGAAACAATTGCTCGTTGAGTAGGAATGATATTATTTGAATTTTGTAAGAACAACGGATCTTTAGAAAATTCTCTAATTACCGCTGTAGATCCAACCCTAATACCACCTAATCGTAATTCTGTTAGACCTTGAAGATCAAAAAACTCAGCACTAATTGTAATGATACCAGTAGCCTGTTGCACTGCAAACAAGTTACCTGCTCGGAAGTTACCATCTTGGTCAGTACTGGTATAGAATACTCGACCGCCATTGAAACTCTGTACTTCTTGCAACGGTGCTGTAGTGTATTCATAGTCTTGATACAATACTGGGTAATTTGTTTCTACAAAATTTCCTGTACCTACATCTAAGAAATCGTGACCAGTAATTCTAACCTGGCTGTATTTTTCTCTAATAAGCACTTCCATGTCGTCTTCAAAGAAGTCAAATAATGTTGGATTTGGGCTTAATTGAAATCTAGCCTGTATTGTTCCATCAGCTTGATCTTGTCTATCAAGACCAACCACTACTGCTGTAAAATAATCAGTCCTGCCACCAATATAAAACTGTGCTCCCGGCCCTGGCATTAGAGATAAGTTATCCACAGTAACGTATCGACCTACCGGAGTAACATCAGCAAAGCCGTCGCCACTGACCTCGACCCTAGTTTTACTAGTTTTATATGCAGATCCTTTAGCAATAAATGTTGGCTGTGCTAGTACACCGTCTGCACTTCGTATTCTAAAAGTTGGATCTACGGTATTGTTTGGCTCGGTAATTGACAATGTCGGTAATGTTTGGTACCCGGAACCAGGTTCCCATAATTTTATTGATCGAATTCCAGTACCTTCAACCACTACTCTACCTAGAGCCCTTGCACCTGTAAAAATTTTATTAATATTTGCATTGGCTGCGCCAGCACCGTCTACTACAGTAATCCACATTCCTTTACTATTAGTAACGGTACTATCACCGATAGTTACGTCTGGATTACCAAAAGCCACTGATCCCCAGTTTTCTGAAGTTGCAAGTGTACGCGATGTCCATACAATACCATCATATGATGTTGCAGCAAATGTAGTTGGTCCTGTTGTAGCATCAGCACCCACTGTTCGAGATCCTGTATCCCCTACTGCAAAAAATACGCCTTGTCCGTATTTTACTTGTTTCCAATTATGTAAAGTAGAACCGTCTTGCGTTGGCAAGGTTGCACCTATCCAATCTTGTCCGTCAAAACTATAAGCAACATCTCCTTGAGAGCTAATTGCTACGAATCTACGATTACCGTATGCTACAGATATCCAATCTTTCTGAGATGAATCTGCAATGGCATCCATAATAGTGCCTTGCCACGATAATGTAGTTCCGTCCCAAGTACCAACAGCGGCAATATTACTTGAATTTGCAATGGCCACGAATACATTGGCTCCATAGGCTATGTCAACCCATTCGTTAAGTGTTGAGTCACCATATGTTGGTAGTGTCGATGCTGACCATGTTGTGCCGTTTGTAGAATATGCAGCTGAATTAAGATTACTTGCTACAGCAACAAATACACCCGTAGATGCAGTAGATGGGCGGCCATAGGCAACTCCCATCCAGTTTCTTGAACTAGGCATAGATCTCAAAGTCCATTCTATACCATCGAGACTCGATGCTGCTTCGTTAGAAGAATATTTGATTGCTACAAATTTATTGTCACCTGCTGCTACACTGCGCCAGTTACCCGAACCTGGCAGGGTAAACGTTCCCCATGTCTCACCATCTCCGGAATATTTTCCGTTAGCACCGGCAGAAGGCATAATAACAAATTTTCCGCTGTCGGCAATAGCACTTCCAGAAATAGCATAGCTAACTATAGAGTTTGTACTGTCTTCTGTGGTTGCTGTTATTGTAATAGTAAGATCGTGTTCAATATCTAAACCGCCAAGGTTTGCACCAGATATCACAATTGTATCATCGACTGCATATCCTGCTCCAGGATTAGTTAATACAACCGAATAAGTTCTTCCAGACTTAGTTACAGTCCATACTGCGGTAACTGGTACTAGTCCGTCGGTATCATCAACTCCACCTGTACCCACTCCCCCAGTTAAATTAGTGTATACATTACTGGTTTCACCGTAGGCAATGTTTGAATAATTTCCAGCAGCAGCAAGTGTCACGTTGGTTGCTGTAAATCCCGGATCAGTAAAAATTGGTCTTGGTTCAAATCTATAAGTTGTTCCAGTTGTTAGCAATGTTGCACTTGGAGTTCCGGGCAATACATGATCCCAACCAGGTTGATCGTCACTTTCCCTATAAACAGTACAGAGTCTAGTAGCAATATTATAAGCAGTAACGTACCCGTATTGACCGGTGCCAGGGCCGCTGGTTAATATTATTCGCATTCCTAGAATCTCAGATTCTAGCACACTTTCACTTACGGCCAAAGTTATATCAGTAGTTGTACCTGATGAGGCTTGATTACCCGCTTGAATAAATCCTAATCCTGCAGATAATACTTGTATTTCAAAAATTCCATTATCTCTAAACTCTTCTTGTACAGCAACAGCTCCCGAACCTGAACTAGTTAATGAATAATTTGCTGTAGTATATTCCTGACCAGCATTAGAAAATTCTAATCCAAAGATAAAGTCGTTGACTTCACCTGCAAATGCTGCGGCTACTGTAGCCTGTGTAGTTCTTGTATTGAGTCTGCCGTATCGAACAACTTCAGTGTCGTCAATTCCATCTGCTACTGCACCAAAATCACCGTAGGAACTGTTTCCGTTAGTGGCTCTGATAATACCACCGTTGGTGGCAAACATACCGATGTGTGCATAGTAAGAGAATACAGATACAAGTTCGCCTCGGCCACCGTTTAACATCCAAGCACCAATGCCGTCTGATATTACTTGTGTAAAGTCATTGCTAACTACAGATCTATTGCCGCCATTGTGTAATGCACCGTCAACTTTTTGTCCTACTGCTCCAGTTCCAAAAGTTGTTACGTTTTGAATATAAGGACTTCTAGTAGTAATCCAGGTTCTACTATCTGCTGGGCCCCAGCCTGGATCTAAACTAACAAAAGCTCCGCCTGTGGGTGTTTGATAATCCTCGCCTTCTACTGGTGCTGGTAGTGAACCTTCTAGTCCTCTTAGAGTACAGTTTTTCATTCCTGTAGCATCTCTAAAATATAACATATCTTCTAACGCTGATCCGTTTACAGCATTTGAATAGTATCTAGCAGCTAAAAGTGTTTTATAATTTCCAGGATATCGAAGATCATATTGTATAGCCTTGATAAATTCTTTGATATCTCTCTTACATAAATCGCTATTGAAATCGTATTCAGGATAAGATTGTCTAATATAAGACACTGCTTCTTGAGCTAAAAAATCTTTGTTATTTTCTAGATTTGTTACTGTTTGTAATCTTACCGTATCAGTAGTAAGAGTATTAGTACCTGTCATTGCAGGCATCACACCTTCTTCGTTGACTCGATAATTTATAGTGTCTACAATATTAGCAAATAGGCCTTCTACCAATGAGGCTGTTGTATTATTACCTGTAGGAGTTGTGCTTTGAACTAGAGTATTCCCATTTGAACGTGTAATTAATCCGCCAGTAATTACATTGGTTATAATTACACTTAATCTTTGAATAGCTCTAATTGTATAAAATGCATCCTCATCCATGTTAGGATTAGGCAAGCTGGCTCTAATAGTAGTTGATCTCAATTCTTCGCCAGATATCATAGTTCTAGCAGGTACGATCAACGGCAACACTTCATAATATTCGCCAGTTGAAACAAAAACTGTAGTAAAACCGCTGTAGCCATCGTCGGCTTTAGTTAATGCATATCTTAAAGTTTTATAAGGTTTAAAATAGTTAGTACCACGCTGAGGATCAGTATCGTCGTCAACACCGTTAGTTCTTACAAAGAATATTCTTGAAAAATCACCCCAAGGTTCCCAATCTAAACTTCCTAGATTATCAGTAACTGTTAGTAGCTCGTCGGTAGTTCCGATTGGGACTCGAGTAGGGCCCAAAGAACTTTGATCATCCGCTGGCAATCTACTTTGATTATATGTTAACATATCACCAAAGGTTGTTAAACCAGATTCATCACTGCCTTGAACTACAACTTCCCACAGTCCTGTTACACTACCGTTGTCTCCAGGAAAATCTATAACAGTAGAAATATGTGCAATACTACACTGGTAGGTACTGCCTTTATAATAAACAAAATCTCCAAAATTATAACTGGTTGCAGTGGCCCAATATCCTCTAAAAGCATCTGCAGATATTACTAATTCCCAATTTGATGTATCTAAGTACATTAACGTACTACCGTCTGGCTCAATGTCAGTTACACACTTCCAGATGCTTCCGCCCTTTAGAACTATGTCGCCATTTTTATAAGTTCCTACAGGGTCGTAGACTCCGAGGAAATTGGTTGCTTCTACAATTTTGAGCCAGTTAGCATTTCCCTGAGGGTATGAGTCTGAAAAACCAGGATTGCCAGAAGTTTGATTTGATAGACTTCTGTAAATAAATCCGCCATAACGAACAACATCGCCGATGGCATAATTTGTGCTGGCACTATGTTCTCCGACAAAATTATATCCCTGCAGGTACGTTTCAAATTTTTCATTATCAATTGTTGCACCTGACCCTGAACTAGTAGTGTGCTCTTGAGTACATCTTAAAATACTACCGCCATACTTAACTAATTCGTTAAGTCGGTATCTATGACCTTCGGTATATGTTCCAACAAATTTGTCATTCTCTAATACATATGTCCAAGTTTCTAATGTACTGTCGTCCGCAGCATCATTATTGCCTGCTATAATTCCTGCTGTACCTAATGCAGAATCGTGTTCTAAAATACACTGATATGTATTTCCTCCATAGACAACAACATCGCCAACTCTAAATTTTGTTGAAGCAGTCCAAGCACTTCTAAACTTAGATCCTGTGGCAAAAATTTCCCAATTTGAAATAGTGGTGCTAAAGTTTCCACCAGCAGTATGACTAGTAACGCAAAGATATACGTTTGCTCCTACATTAACTAGAACACCTGCATCATAAACTTCATTTGGTACCCAGTTACCTAAATACTTTCGCCCATCGGTCATTTTGACCCAAGCTGGGCTTGCTAGAGTTTCGCCAGGCGGAATGTAAGACTGATCTTGATAAAAAGTAGAAGCTGTATGCTGTCTAATACAGACCCATGCTTTTCCCTGATATAAGACTACATCGTCTTTGTTATAGGTGGATGAGTCCGCAGCCCATTCATTTTTCCACGTATATCTAAATCTACTGATCTTAAATTCTGCCATTTTTTTCTCTGCTTAATTAAGAGGAAATACCTGTTGGATATGTATATCCTTGATTGATTCGTTGAACTAACATTCCTTGACTATCTACATAATAAAACATACTTCTATCATCCCAACGATATTGAGTATAATACATATTTTCATATGCAGGTTCGTGATCTTCAGTAGTGCCGTCAAAATAGTCTACACCAGGTTCAAAATCTTCAAAATTTTCTTCTACCGGTCCAGGAATGTTAATGCTATATGCTTCTTTATCGGATACTTGGTCGCTACGAACAATAAACAATTCGCCGTCTTGATTTCTTCTTAAGGCATACCAATATCTAGGACTATCACCTAGGATCTCTACAGGGTCTCTACCCAAATAATAATTGCTTTGTGACATATTTGTTTTCCTTAAGATATTTCTACGTAACTAATTGTTGTATCAATACTATCTTCAACATCGCTAACTACTCTAATACCCGATGTCTCTGGTAAGATTAACTTTTCACCGTTGGTAATAACTTTAACACTGGTATTAGGAGGAATTGGTAATCCTTTTACATAATGAGCCTGTGTTGAATTTTCATCTACAACATAAACATTGACAGTGACTGTGTCGTAATCTGTAACATTAGCAATATTACATCCAATTACAGTGGCTCTAACACCTGCAGGAATTTGTAACACATCAACTGGATCTGTTCCTATTCCTGTATTAACTGCATGTTTAAAAACTGTTGGCATAATTTATTATCCTAGTGTAAGTGCAAAAGCAATTGATAAATCTTCTGCCTGAATACCTGTTATCGAACCTGCACTACCTGCAGGACTAGCCCAACTAAATCCGTCCCAAATTTCTAACGCTCTAGAATCTGTATTATATCTAGTCATACCAACAACTGCATAAGCTGTTGGTCTAGTAGCATTGCTGCCCCTAGGCATTACAACTCCGTTTGTGCCAGCAATTTTAAAATATCCTGTTCCTGTGCTTTGAAGTTGACTGATAGCATTATTAGAGATATTTGTTATTGTATTATCTCTAAATCTGAAATTACCTAGATCTACACCGCCAGTTCCATTACCAAAAATTGACAGGTTCATACCTGTAGTTGTTGTAATCTCGTTGTCTCTAAATTGTAGATTTCCAATATCTAGAGAAGTTAAACTGATCATATCGGTGAAGAAATTCTGCGTGTATACAGTCCTCCAATGGAAACTTGGGCTTCCTAGATCGTATGTATTATCAGTTTGTGGTATTAAATCGCTATTAATGCTAGCATTGATTGTGATGCTATCTGTTAGTGCATCACCAATGGTAATATTGCCTCCAATCGTAACATTGCCTGTTACATTGGTATTACCTGTTACTGTTAGATTTCCGTTAACTGTAGCATTACTTTGAATGTCTACAATTCCAATACCGTTAGGACGAAGTTCGATGTTTGAATTCGATACAAATGTAGAAATTGTATTTCCTTGGATTTCGAAATCGTTTACCTGTAGTCGTGCCTGATATACTGTAGCACTTCCGCCGATTGGAACAAAGTTAATAATATTATTAGAACTAGAAATTGTATTACCGCTGATGGTAAACTGAGCAATATCTGCTTGTGTGTCAACTATTAAATTAGTTGTTCTAGTTGTTCCGTTGATTTGTAAATCGTGTGTAGGAGTAGACGTCTTTACGCCTATACGAGAGGTGTTAACATCAAGATAGAGAAGGTCGGTCTCAAACGCTAAATTTACACCCTCTCGGATGAGATTAGCCTTTAAGAGCGGCCCCGAAATTCGTCCAATAGCCATAGCTCTCCTTTGTACCCCGTGTTTCACGGTTAACCAAATTCTCAGCTTACGCTCTTTGC
>JACCDW011537559.1_pt1 | contig 15294 bp, 20 predicted proteins | sample 7449781 | NCBI WGS metagenome assembly JACCDW01 (sample SAMN15323449, study PRJNA562643) | freshwater metagenome | isolation source: river surface water | place: USA:Blue River Watershed | collected 2017-08-18
ACCATCTGCGATCAGGATCTCCCAGTACTTATCGATTTCATTTTGATCTACGCATGGAATCTGGAATGAAACCGCCTCGCTGTGCGGGAATTGAGGTCCACCATTTAAGCCTATGAATGGGCGTCCAAAAATTGTGAAGTTAACGATGATCTCTTCGCCCTGCTTGTTTCCAGGGGTATCGGTTGGCGCAATCCAGTTATCTTGCACGGAACTGTTAGGAAAGATGCTTGCATAGAAATTCGCAGCCTCGCGAGCACGACCGTTAAAACAAAGGCATGTAGTTAAATCCATGACCTAAGCGTAACTGAATCCTGAGAAATTACCTTGAATTATTGCGAAAGAGGTAATTGAGCATGAAAGGTGATGGGGGAAATAAATTAAATGTTGCCGCTCCATTAGTTGGCACTTACCGTTACCTTACCTATTCGATTCATAAGGAGAGTTATGAAGCTACGTAGCACTATCGCAGTTGCAATTTCCTCATTGATGCTCGTTGCGCTTCCAAATGCAGCGGTTGCAGATTCAGCAAAACCAGGGCAAAGCATGACTCACATCAAAAGCGCTGCAGGTGTTGCCTCAACCCTTGAAGCAGCAGGCGTCATTCTTTATGTGCAAGGTGGCGCTACATCAGCGCTTATTGGCGAAGATTTGAGCTCTGCTACGAGTCAAGTTGTATTCCATATTCCTGTAACCGCAAACAAAGCCGGCGTTCAACATGTTGGAAGCAATATTATTTTCTTTAACACTGCGAATAATCAGAAGCTCACGCTTCGCAATCCAGTAATTGATTTAGCCAAGGGTGTCGTTTCTGCAACTGTTCCTCAAGCAGGAAACGCAAAGGTGGATGTTCTAACAATTACAAATGCATCCCAGGCAAAGCCAAAGGTTACAAATGACAAGAAGGCTAAGCAGCGCACAACCGCTTATGCAGGCGCGACATTGGTACTTGCTCCAGGTATTGCAGCAACTATCGCATCGGTTCTAGGTTTGCCAGAAGGCTCTTTGCCTGAAGGTTTAGCTTTTGGAACTGCTGATGTGACCCTTTACTCCAAGCTGAAGTAAGGATTCAAAATGGAATCAATCTCGCGTCGTTCACTCTTTGCAGGTGCGTGTGCAGTTGTCGCATTAGGCGGATCTGAAGTTCCTGCTGCGGCAAATGCAGTTGTGAAGAAACTTCCTGGCGGCAAGCTCTCCGTGAAGCTAGCGGACCTGCCTGCGCTATCTGCAGTCGGAGGTGCGATGCGGATTGGTTCCATCAAGGGTGTACCAGTTGGAATCGCTCGCGTTGGAACAAACAAGTACACAGCATTTAATCTGCGCTGTCCGCACCAAGGAATCACAGTAACCAAAACGGAAAGTGGCTGGATGTGCAAAGCGCACAATTCAGAGTTCGAAAATGATGGTGATTTGCTTTTGGGCCCAGCTACGACAGGTTTGATCAAGGTACCGATCAAGGTGAGCCGTGGGGTTGCAACAATTGGTTAAGGGCTATGGTGTGAATATGAAAAGAGTCTTTGCATTGGTTATTGCTGCGTTTGTTTTGACCGGGTGTGCCTCTACCCCAACGGCAAACTCGGAGTTCAGTGCCGCTGATATTTCCTTTGCCGAAGAAATGATCCCTCATCACGAACAAGCTGTTTTGATGTCTGATATCGCTTTAACTAATTCCACGAGTGATGAGATCCTGGCTCTAGCTCGAGACATTAAAGCTGCACAAGCACCTGAGATTGAAACCATGGGTGGTTGGGCGGGGGTCAATCCCTCAAATCACATGGGACACATGATGGATGGGATGTTGAGCGATGAGCAGATTCAGAGGTTACGTGATTCTGAGGGCGTGACATTTGATCGACTTTTTCTCGAAGGAATGATCGCTCACCATGAAGGAGCCATCACAATGGCTCAAAAAGTGATTGATTCCAAAAGTAAAAAGGTTGCTGATTTAGCCGCCGGCATTATTGAAGCTCAAGAAAAAGAGATCGCTTTCATGCGGGAGCTCATTAAGTTTTACTAATAGAAAAAGCCCAACCTCCTTAGTTATCTTCCAAGAAGGTTGGGCTTTATCTGTTTAATTACTTAGCTGCGCCAGCTTCCTTTGCACCAGGTACTTCTAGAAGCTTTCCTGTTTCAACTTCGTAGACATAGCCATGAATAGGGATGTTCTTCGGAACCAATGGATGGCGACGGATGCGCTCGACATCTTCAACAACCGCCTTGTTGCGATCAGCGATTGTTAGCCAGTCGATATAGGCAGCCTCAGTTGAACCTGGACCCTTACCAACATCGTAGAAACCATCTTCACCAAGTGCAGCTGTCTCGAGGCTCTTTGATAGTAAGCCACGCATAACTTCATCGGTAAAGCTTTCAACATACTTCTTATTAGCATCTAATACTTCATTCAAGACTGACATTGTTTGCTCCCCGATTTCAGATCTAACAAGAGTGACCCTCTCGTATCGCAGCAAAAATTAGCAGGGTCATATCAATAAGAGAACTCAATAATTTCTCGCAGTTGCAAAGGTCATGCATCTGCAATTCGCTCTGCGGTTTCGAGAAAGTGCATTTACAATTACTTCATGCTTGGTGGAATCAACAATGGACTCTTTCTGCAATCCTTTGGTGGGTTTGCGGGTTTAGCGCTGTTAATTCTTGTTCTCAAATGGGGTTTTTCTTCCAACAAACGATTAATTATCACGCCGATTAAGGCTGGCAAGAAAGATCAGTACGGATTGCTTAGGCCTTTGCAAACTCCTAACAACTACATCGAAGCTCAGATGAGTTTGCAGAAACTAATGGATGCCAACATCAAGGCAACTTTGACTCAAACCTTAGATGGCCCTCAGTTAATGGTCTTTGAAAAGGATTTAAAGATTGCGGCGGCTGTTCTAGCCAAGTAATTCAGCAAGAAGGGCTTCTACACGGCCCTTAATCTCATCGCGAATAACGCGAACAGATTCGATTCCTTGTCCTGCAGGATCATCTAAAACCCAATCCTCATAACGCTTTCCAGGGTAGAACGGACACACATCTCCACAACCCATTGTGATTACCGCATCTGATTCTTGAACAGCTTCAGTAGTGAGCACCTTTGGAACATTGTTTGCAATATCGATTCCAATTTCAGCCATTGCTTCTACTGCGATTGGGTTAATTGAATCCTTTGGTGCACTTCCGGCAGAAAGTACTTCGACACGACCCTGTCCTAGCTCACGCATAAAACCCGCTGCCATCTGAGAACGGCCTGCATTATGAACGCATACAAAGAGAACGGTTGGCTTATTTGTCATTGGTCAACACTTTCACTAGTCCTAGGCCGATTAAGGCTCCAAGAATTTGGGCAGCAATAAATTGAGGTGCGCACTCAGGCGCGATTCCAGCAAATGAGTCACTGAATGTTCTTCCGATAGTTACGGCAGGGTTTGCAAAGGATGTGGAGCTTGTAAAGAAGTAGGCGCTGCCGATCCAAGCAGCCACAGCTACAGGAATGACAGTTAAATTCTTTTGAACGACCAACAAATTGATAACCAGGATCAAGCCTGCTGTGGCAACTATTTCTGCCAGGTAGAGGTTGCTTCCAGAACGAACCTTCGTTGCAGTTTCAACAATCGCGTGATTAAACATCGCATTTGCAAGTATGGCGCCTGATATAGCACCAAGAACTTGAGCAATCGCATATTGAATAAATTGAAGTGCTGTGCTCTTGCCCTGGATTAATTCAACAAGGGTTACAGCTGGATTGAAGTGTGCACCGCTAATTGGAGCCAAAATTAGAATCAAGACTGCCAACCCAAATACTGTTGCAACTGTGTTGATCAGCAGTTGCAGACCAACATCCTTTGTCAGATCTGTGGCCATGATTCCGGAACCAACAACAATTGCAACCAACAGGGTGGTGCCTAGGTACTCGGCGAGAAGCTTCTTCATGAGTTTAGGTTACTCATTCCACGGTTAACACAGAGTGAACAAGAGAAAAACCCCACCAACCAATTGGTTGATGGGGTTCTTCCTAAATAACTTATGAAACGGCGATGATGTCCACTACGAAGATCAAGGTCTCATTAGGTCCAATTGGGCCTGAACCACTTGGGCCGTATCCCTTGTCAGCTGGAATGACCAATAGGCGACGTCCACCAACCTTGGCACCTGGTAGACCTTCCTGCCATCCAGCGATTACACCAGATAGTGGGAATGTCGCTGGCTGTCCACCATTCCATGAAGACTCAACCAACGCTCCATTAGACCAAGTCATCAATGTGTAATGCACCGTCAAAGTAGAAGTTGATTGAACCTCAGTTCCAGTGCCAACAATGATGTCTTGTGTTTCTAAAGTTGCTGGAGCGGCACCTGTTGGAGGTGTGATTGTTGGGGCTTCTCCTGCGTTACCTGTAACGACTGGAAGTCCTGCTGCTGATCCTGACACTGTGTCTTCTCCTCCGAGTGTTGTGAATGATGCAAATGCAATCGCTACTACGGCAAGAACCGCAAATACTTTTAATAAGGTTTTCTTTGGCATGGCTCTCCTAGTTATTCGATCTCACCGATTAGTTTAAATTCGCCATCACCGATCTGGCCCTGTGAGCGGTAAAGCTCTAACTTGGCACGGGTATCGGCAATATCAAGGTTGCGCATCGTTAGCTGTCCAATGCGATCTACTGGGCCAAATGCAGCGTTCTCTGTGCGCTCCATTGAAAGCTTTTCAGGATGGTAGCTAAGGCCAGGACCTGTTGTATTAATGATTGAGTAATCATCACCACGACGCATACGAATAGTTACTTCACCAGTTACTGCAGATGCAACCCAGCGCATCAAAGATTCGCGAAGCATTAAGGCTTGTGGATCAAACCAGCGACCCTCATACAAAAGACGGCCAAGTCGACGACCTTCCGCGTGGTAATTGGCGATTGTGTCTTCATTGTGAATCGCACTAATCAAACGTTCATATGCAATGAATAGCAGCGCCATTCCTGGAGCTTCATAGATTCCACGGCTCTTAGCTTCGATAATTCTGTTTTCGATCTGATCAGCCATTCCGAGACCATGGCGCCCACCAATTGCGTTGGCTTCCTTCATTAAATCAACAACATCATCAAATGCTTTACCGTTAATTGCAACTGGGCGACCTTGATTGAAAGTGATCTTTACATCTTCGGTATCAATCTTTACCGCTGGATCCCAAAAGCGAACACCCATGATTGGTTGAACTAATTCAACTGAGGTATCTAGATTTTCAAGGCTCTTTGCTTCATGAGTAGCACCCAAGATATTTGCATCTGTTGAGTACGCCTTTTCAGTGCTGTCACGGTATGGAAGTCCGTGTGCGACTAGCCACTCAGACATCTCTTTACGTCCACCTAATTCGGTGACGAAATCTTGATCAAGCCATGGCTTATAAATTCTTAGATTTGGATTTGCTAGAAGACCGTAACGATAGAAACGTTCGATGTCATTGCCTTTATATGTGGAGCCATCTCCCCAGATTTCAACTGAATCTGAGTGCATGGCACGAACCAACATAGTTCCGGTAACTGCGCGACCCAATGGTGTGGTGTTGAAGTACTGCTTTCCGCCAGAGCGAATGTGGAAAGCTCCACATGCAATTGCAGCCAGACCCTCTTCAACTAATGCCTTTTTGCAATCAACCAGGCGTGAAATCTCTGCGCCGTACTCCTTGGCGCGACCTGGGACTGAATCAATATCAGGCTCGTCGTACTGACCAAGATCTGCGGTGTAAGTGCAAGGAACAGCGCCTTTATCACGCATCCAGGCTACGGCTACTGATGTATCGAGACCGCCAGAAAAAGCGATTCCGACCTTTTCGCCAACTGGAAGAGATGCAAGGACCTTTGACATGTCCTGAGTCTAACGGATGCTAAGCGTCGAAAGTTTCTTCTCTAATGCGGGCTTAACGCCCCATTGAGCGGTGATTTCTAGATATCTGTCGATATCCAACTGCTCGGGCTTTGCATCTGTCTTAACCGCGCGAATCATCAAATTTCGCGGAGTGTGTTCTCCTCCAACGAATTCAATGACTTCAACCCGATAACCAACAATTCGCAAGAGCTGAGCTCTGAACGAATCAGTTAATAGATCCCCTAAACGCTCTTTCATTAAACCAAACTTGGTTAATGCAGCCCATGGTTCAGGCGCTACATCAATCTGCTTTTGAATATCGTGATGGCAGCAAGGCGCGATCAATAGGAGTTTAGCTCCGCCATTTACGGCCCACGCAATCGCGTCATCAGTTGCAGTATCACATGCATGCAGGGCAATAGCGATATCTGCATTTTCTGAAGTTGTTTTTGAAATTTCTTCAGCTTTAAATGTAATTGTTGAAGTGATTCCTAGTTTTGCTGCGATCGCATTATTGCGATCCCTAGAATCTGGACGAACATCGATACCTGTAACAACAACCGGTATTCCTGACTTAAGTAGGAATTGATGTGCGGCAAAGGTCAGATAGGCATGCCCGCAACCAAGATCTGTAATACGAAGAGGGCTTTGACTTGTTGGCTTGTGTATCTGCCCAGCTTCGATAGCAGCATTTAGTGCAGGAGACAGTAAGCGCAAAAACTCTTCTACCTGCTTGTATTTATCTTGACGAGAAGGCTTGATAACACCTTTTGCATCTGCAATTCCAACTTCACGCAGGAACGGATCACTTGAATCTAATAATCTCTCTTTTTTCTTGTCATGGTTCAAATTTTGCTCTGACAAGCGCTTCTCGGTGTGCACCTGCGCATCACCACTCTTAGTAATTCTTATTGAATACGCCTCGTTGGTGCTCTCAACCATGATATTTGCGTATCCACTATCTAAAAGTTGATCAACTTCAAGGGCAGAAGGTAGGAGATTTTTTGTTGTTGTCGCGCGTCCATCATTTTGCATAAGCTGAAGATTAATAACGCCTTTGATCTCAACAAGGCGAAGGTCGATACGTTCAAAGTCAACGCTCAAATTTCTACGTCGTCCAGACAAAACGGCACGCACAAAGGTAGATGTATCAAGGATTCTTGAGGCTGCTTCCTGGAAAGCCTCTTCACGGGTTATTGGCATTGAATCAGCGTGGTGAAATTACCGCTGTACCTTTTTCATGATCCAAGATCGTCAATGTGTGATTTGGTAAGGATTTTGCAAAATCTTCAGCAAGTTTTCTTTCGCCATCCCGCTTCACATCATCAATGATGATTGTCGCCCTTGTCGACAACTTATCTTTGAACTCTTGAAGAGCTGGGTATCTAGCTTCAGGATTCTTAGATCCTGGAGGACCATCAATAATTAGCAAATCAATCTTTTTTAGATCTTTGATTGTTGAAATGTCATACCACTCAGAACCATTTGCATATGGACGCAAGGGGGCGATACGAATATCAACGCCGCGCACCTTGTGCTCTTTCAAGAGTTCACGTGTCTTTCCGCCAAATTCTTCAGAGTTATCAATACTGACAACTTTACGTGCACCGGACTTTGCAGTTACCAAAGTTGAAATGCCAGATCCAAGTTCGACCACCAGTGATGGCTTGATCTTCTTCACGGTTTCAGAGACAAGCAACAGCAAATCTGGTGATGCTGCCCAGCTGCGAGTTGGTGGAATAGTCGATTTAAACTGCAGCAGGTTGCTAAGTTGAATGAAAGCCTCGGTCTGACGATAAGCAATCATCGTGTTCTTTTTGCTATCCGAAGATGCTTTTTGGATTTCTCTTGAAATCTGTTCGCTCTTCTTTGTAATTTTGAGATGTAAAGCACGTAACGATCGAATGCAATAAAGAGTTCCGAGCAGGATTAGGAAAAGTAAGGCCGAATACAGGATTTCCATGCGTTAAGTGTAAGGGCATGGATAAACGTTATAAAAGAGAAACATAGAAGGCTCACTTGCACCCCTTTTACATTGTCGAGATTTTGCCTAATCCGTAGCCTGTCTCCATGAAATCCTCACCGTGGTGGAAAGAAGCCACTATCTATCAGATCTATCCCCGGTCTTTTTTTGATAGCAACGGTGATGGCGAGGGTGATCTACAGGGAATTACTTCAAAACTGCAGTATGTCCGGGATCTTGGCGTTGATGCCATTTGGTTGAGCCCCTTCTATACCTCGCCAAATAAAGATGGCGGATATGACGTAGCTGATCCACGCGATGTAGATCCACGGTTTGGAAATCTTGATGACGCCAAAAAGCTCATCGAAGTCGCTCATTCTTTGGGTTTAAAGGTCTTGGTTGATGTTGTTCCAAATCATTTTTCTGATCAACATGTTTGGTTTCAGCAAGCGCTAAAGGCTGGTCGTGGTTCAGCAGAACGAGCTCGTTTTCATTTCCATGATCCCAAGGAAGATGGAACTCCACCAAACAATTGGATCTCTCTATTTGGCGGGCCATCATGGACACAAGTCGAGGATGGCCAGTACTACCTGCATCTATTTGATTCTTCTCAACCAGATCTCAATTGGGAAAATCCAGAGGTGGCTAGTGATTATGAAGTGACTCTTCGTTTTTGGTTAGACCTTGGAGTAGATGGTTTCCGGATTGATGTCGCGCATGGCCTAGTTAAAGAAAACTTATTGACTAATCACCCAGATCCTCAAGGAATTAGTGATGCGCTGCGTCTTGATGTGTCGATGGATCCAGAGATCCGTTATGCATTGCTTCCAACAGTTCCTTACTTTGATCGACAAGGTGTTCATGAAATTTATCGCCAATGGAGAAAACTCTTTGACTCATACGAGGGTCGAGAGATCATGGCGGTTGCGGAAGCTTGGGTTCACCCCCCAGTCAATGCGACTAGATATGTTCGAAGCGATGAGCTACATCAAGTGTTTAACTTTGACTTACTGGATGCACCTTTCAAATCAGATTTTCTCTATGAGGTTGTTAAGCGCTCAATTGAATTAATGGATTCAGTAGGTGCTCTACCAACCTGGGCATTAAGCAATCATGACTCTCCGCGAGTAGCTTCACGTATTGGAGAAGTTCAAGCTCGTGCATTGGCACTCTTTGTTTTAGCACTACCTGGCTCGGCTTATGTTTTCGCTGGTCAAGAGCTTGGACTTCCAGATGGTGTTATTCCGGATAGTTCACGACAAGATCCAATTTATTTCAGAACTAATGGCGCACAAAAGGGTCGCGATGGTGCACGTGTTCCACTGCCCTGGAGCGGAGAAAGTGCACCCTTTGGATTTACCAGTGGCACTCCATGGCTCCCATTAACTGATGCTTGGAAAGAGCTAACGGTCGAAAAGCAGGGTGCCGATCCAAAGAGCACTTTAAACCTTTATCGCACAGCGCTAAAGCTGCGCGCTGATCACTTAATCTCTCAAGGTTCAATTGATTGGTTGGAATCACCAGAACATGGCTCAAAGGGCACAAGCGTTCTAGCGATACGTCGTGGGAATGTGTCGGTTTATATGAATCTGTCAGATTCTGCAGTTGAGGTAGAAATCACTGGAAAGTTGCTCATCGTGAGCGCAGGAACGGTTGATGGACGAGATGGAAAGATGACGATTCCCGCCGTTTCAACCATATGGGTGCATCACTAACTGACACAATACCGCCATGGAATCTACGACTACATGGCTTTTGACCCTTGGCATTCTCTCTCTCGTAATTATCTTTGACTTAACTGTTGCGATTATTCGTCGCAATAAAGAGACAACAATGACCGAGGCTGGAATCTGGACAGTTATCTATGTAGCGGCAGCAATTGCATTTGGAATTTTGATGCCCAATTGGACAACAGATCCAAATGCACAAAAAGAGTTTTTCGCTGGTTGGTTAACTGAGTACGCGCTATCAGTGGACAATATCTTCGTATTCGTAATCATCCTCAGCAGATTGCAGGTTGAAAAGACTAAACAGCAATTAGTTTTGTTGCTCGGAATCATCATTGCTTTGGTTCTTCGCGGCGGTTTCATCGCCGCAGGTAGTGCAATCATTGAAAAGTTCTCAGGAGCTTTCTTTATCTTTGGCGCATTTCTTATCTTTACCGCTTACCGACTCTTGGTTGAAGATGAGGGCGAAGAGGAGTGGAAGGAAGATCGCTTTATTACCTTCCTTCGCTCAAAGGGTGCAACTACCTTTGTTATCGCCTTGGTTTCTCTAGGGTTTACCGACTTGGTATTTGCTTTGGACTCAATTCCGGCGATCTTTGGAATTACACGTGATCCTTACATCGTTGTTTGTGCCAACATCTTTGCACTAATGGGTCTGCGCCAGCTGTACTTCTTGTTACAAGGATTGCTGCAGCGCCTGGTGTACCTATCAAAGGGGCTTTCCTTCATCCTGGCTTTCATCGGCTTCAAGATGTTTATTGAAGCCTTCCATGGCGTCGGTATTCATGACATAGCAGGAGTTGAATTGCCACACGTACCAATCGAAGTGAGCTTGTTTGTCATTGTTGCGGCGCTAACAGTGACCGCCGTAGCAAGTCTTACAGCAACACGTAAGGATGGAAGCGAGATCGTTTAGATCTCTGTTTTCATCTTTCGTAGAGTTTGGCGATCGTAATCCTTTGATTTTTCGTGGATCTTTCTGATCTGCAATGCAAAAGCTTTAATCGCTGTATCAAAAGCGGCAAGATCATTGAACTCAGCAGCCTCTGCGCGTATCAATGGTCCTGAACCATGAGATGTTAAAACTACTTTGTGCTTATGTTTTCCCTGATGGGGATTTGCTTCGTGAAGAACTTCAACTTCGACGCGATCAATAACAACACTAAATCGCTCCATGCTGTTGAGTTTTTCCGTTGCGATATCTTTAAAATCTTCTGCTAAATCTGCGTGGCGTGTATGAATTTGTATCTTCATACTAAAAGGGTAGTACTAACACCACCGCTGTCGCTAGAGCCGCAAGTAAAAAAGATTTACCAAGGATCACAAGAGCTGTTTTTCGATCTGCAGCTCTATCTTCCTTGCTGGCAACGCGCTTGATGTCGCCCATCTTGCCTACGTTAAATGTTCCTGCAAATCCATAAGCCAAACAAAACTTTGAACGAGACTGCACAAAACCAACAGATGCGACCATCAGCGGAAAGAAGATTCCTAACCGAATTTCCGTAGGCGCATCAACTGTGTTGAATGTAAGCAAGGTTGAGATTGAGAAAAACAAACCAACAAGTGCAACTAACTGCCTTCTGCGAACCTCACCCTTACCAATGTTGCAGCTACCAGGGATATATTCAACCTCAGGCATCTTCGAATTCATCCTCGTCGACCCAAGTATCCGCAACAGATTCATCCTGGTGTTCTACCCACGATAAGAATGAAGCAACTGCACGAAATGCCAGCACCGTTACTGTCAGCGCTGCGAAGGCTCGTCGGATGGCTTTGAACATAGGACAAAAATACTCGCTATTGCTCGAAAAATCTCTATAAAGTGCTGAGAGCCTGCTCGATATCCTGCCAAATGTCATCAACATGCTCACAGCCAACCGACAACCGAATCAGTTGTTCTGGAACAGAAGGACTTTCAAGCGCCCAGCGGCGGCGGCGTTCCCACAATGACTCAATGCCACCAAGGCTTGTCGCGTGTGTAATCAAACGTGATGATTCACAAACCTTTTCAGCTTGCTCTGCACTTCCATCAACCTCAAATGAAATTACAGCTCCAAAACCGGGGTAACGAACTTTGGTGATCTTGGCATGGGTCTGTAGTCGCGACACAAGATCCTGTGCGTTCTTTTCAGCTGCTCTAAAGCGAATAGGGAATGTTCGGATTCCGCGCAATGCCAGCCATGCTTCAAATGGACCAGGGATTGATCCATTGAATCGACGTGCTTCATCTAAACGCTTAAATAGTGCTGAGTCAGTAGTAGATAAAGAACCCAGAACAACATCGCTATGTCCAGCCAAAAACTTAGTTACAGAATGCATCACAATGTCGGCACCCATAGACAATGGCTTCTGAGTCAAAGGTGTCGCAAATGTGTTGTCTACTCCAACACCGATTGTAAATTTCTTTGCAGCAGCAATTAGTGCAGGAAGATCTGCAATATCAAGACAAGGGTTTGTTGGAGATTCCAACCACAGCAAAGCTGCACCCTTCATTGCTGCAATAACTTCTTCAGTGTTAGTGATATCTACAAAACGAACCTCTAAGCGTCCCGATGCGTGATGCTGATTCAGCAATCCCATCGTTCCGCTGTATCCCTGATTTGATGCAACAACAGGTGCGCCGATCGGCAAGATTGAAAAGACAGCACTAATTGCAGCCATGCCTGATGAAAAGGAAAGTGTTTCTCCACCTTCTAGTTCAGAGATTGCAGCCTCTAGCGCACTCCAACTTTCATTGCCGTAGCGTCCGTAACCAACTGGACCACCCGCGTGATAGGTAGATGAAAAAACTATTGGTGGATTCAAAGAAGCATCAGGTGCGACCTCTGGACGGCCTGCAGTAATTGCTGATGTTTCTGGGTGAAGACTCATATCGGAAGTCTAATTGTTAGAAAGGATTGCCATGGCCGCATTATGACCAGGAATCCCGCTAACTCCCCCACCGCGCACAGCTCCGGCCCCGCAAATGAAGATTCGAGGATCATCGGTTTCAACACCCCATGACGGTTCGGTCCCATCCTCACGGAAAGGCATCGATAGATCCCTATGGAAAATATTGCCTCTTGGAAGCGAAATAGCTTCTTCAATATCTAACGGTGTTTTCACCTCGATTGCAGCAATTACATCCTCGATCGGTTCTGCTAAATACTGATTGAGTGATGCAAGGGCTGACTTCAACGCTGCATCGCGGGCGGTTTCATTATCGGCATCAAAAAGCGAAGCCGGGGTATGTAAACCAAACAAGGTCAAAGTTTGATACCCAGCATCTTGTAGCTCCTGACTCAAAATTGATGGGTCAGACAAAGTGTGGCAATACATTTCGATGGGCATCTTGGTAGGCATTACACCTAATTGCGCATCGCTGTAGACAGACTCTAATTGGTTAAAGCTTTCATTTGCATGAAATGTTCCAGCAAAAGCCAAACGTGGATCGATTCCAGATTTGAGCTTTGGTAAACGCTTCAACAAAATATTTATTTTCATCTGTGAACCATCAAGACTCTTGGGAGCAGATGTTCCACGCAGCTTTGCTAAGACTTGAGGTGCAGCATTCGAGAGAAGGTACTCCCCTGCTATTACTTCACCGGTTTCAATTTCAACTTCAACACCGGTAGCTGTAGAAACAACTTTGGCCGCTCTTGAATTAAGTGAAATCTCTACGCCACTTTCGGTGGCTACGCGCACGAGCTCATTTACTAGCGCTCCCATTCCGCCCTTAGGGACTTTCCACTCACCGGTTCCATTTCCAATCAAGTGATACAAAAAGCAGATATTTGCTTGCAAATTAAAGGCGGATGCAAAGGTTCCAATAAGTGCATCGGTTAAAACAACACCGCGAACTATGTCATTGCTGAATCTTTCAGTTATGGCTTTGCCAATTGGCTCTTCAACTAGAAACTGCCAAATTGGGTCTAGATCGATCTCTTTGCGCAACTGTGTTCGAGTCTTAAGTGGCTCAAGCAAAGTTGGGGCTATGCGCTGAGCAAATTGTGCTACTTCAGCGTAAAAATCCTGCCAAGCCTGCCCTTCTTTTCCAGAGGGATCTAACTCAAGAAATGAGCTTTCAGTTTTTGCATCCCATGTGCGTGAAACGTACAAACCCTTGTTATCGCCATATGGCGTGTAACTGGAGACTTCGCGTGACACGCATTCAAATGACAGTCCTAGGTCGTTAACAATTTTGTCTGGCAAGAGTGCGATCAGGTAGGAATACCGGGACAAATTCGCATCAAATTCCGGAAAGGTTTTGACGCTTTGCGAGGCCCCACCTATTTCCGGGTTGGCTTCAAGTATTCTGACCGACTTACCTGCACGAGCTAGATATGTTGCAGCGACTAAACCGTTATGACCGCCGCCAATTATGACAACATCATATTTCTTAAATGTCATTAAATCGCTCGAGCGATACGGTGAATAGCTTCAGTAATGATTGTTGGACTGGTTGCGAAATTTAAGCGAACATATTGAGAGCATTGTTTTCCATAAATATGACCTGGATTGAATGCAACTCGACCTTTAGACAACAGCGTCTCGGTTGGATTTTCACCAAGATTAAGCGCTTCAAGATCCAACCACGCTAAGTAGCTATTATCTGGTATGTGATATCTAACCGATGGAAGTTGCGACCCGAGCAACTCCTTAATCATGTAACGATTGTGATCCAAGTTCTGGAGTACTGAATCCAGCCACACTTCCCCTTCGGCAAAAGCAATCGCTGTCGCAAAGCCACCCAACAACGATGCTCGATAGTGAACCGCCATTGGCATTGTTGCTAAACGATTATTGATTGCCTCGTTTTGCGAGACAATAATTGCGCACTTCAAACCAGCGATATTCCAACCTTTAGATGCCGCAGTTACCGTTACAGTTACTGATTCTGCATCTGGCCCAAGGTTCAACATTGGAACAAAGTTCTTGCCCTTAAAGGTAAGTGGGGCGTGAATTTCATCGCTAATGACTAGAACGTCATACTTCTTGGCTAACGCAACGATTCGAAGTAGCTCTTCTTTACTGTAAACGCGACCTAGTGGGTTATGCGGGCTACAGAGAATGTGGACCTTCAGTCCGGCTGCGTACGCCTTTTCAATTCCATCCCAGTTGATCTCCCAAGGGTTAGCGGATTCATCACCTGTACGTTCAAATGGAACATCAACCAGATTAAGTTTTGTTTCATTAATCCAGTTATAAAAATTTTGATAGACAGGTGAGCTTAAGAGGATCGAATCACCAGGGTTAGTAAATACGCGCAAGACCTCAACTACTGCTACTCCCACATCAGTTGCTGCTCTGACTTGAAGTGGGTCAACCGTCCAACCCCAACGCTTTCCGGCAAACTGCGCAAAACCGGTGCCAAGTTCAGGAATCAAGCCCAAGTAACCAAGATCGGATTTTGCAACCATTTCACTTAATAGATCGCGAATTGGTTGAGCTACGGGGTAATCCATTTCAGCAACAGGCAGGGGAAGAACATCATTAGGAAATGCCCGCCACTTTTCACTTCGATGAGTTAAGAGTTCTGACAAGTTTGGCGCTGAGACTGAATGATCACTCATGCCCATAAGGCTACCTCAGAGAGCTAGCTCTTCGGGATTCAATCGTCGAGTTGAATTTCTTACAACCAAGGTTGTTGGCAGAACCAGTGATGGTGGATCAATCACAGGCTTGCGCAATCTCTCCATGATTGACCAAGCGGCCATCTCGCCCATCAAAGTAACGGGCTGCTCGATTGTTGTGAGCTCTGAAAACTCCGCCATC
>JACCDW010385340.1_pt1 | contig 15289 bp, 2 predicted proteins | sample 7449781 | NCBI WGS metagenome assembly JACCDW01 (sample SAMN15323449, study PRJNA562643) | freshwater metagenome | isolation source: river surface water | place: USA:Blue River Watershed | collected 2017-08-18
ACCTATAAACAAAACCGAAATGATTACAAATGGAGGATCATTAAACCCAAATAGTGTCAATGATCAATTTTTCAGCTCTAATATAATCAATAACAATTACTTATTTATCGATAAAAACAAAATCCTCACGAGTACTCCTGAATCTATTGTAATCTATAATATTCAAACCAAAAAAACTCAAGAAATCATTGCAACAAGAGAAAACCTATATGCGAATTTTATCAAAATAAATAACATAATTTATATTATTGGTTACAATAAAATATTCATATACAATAATCAAAAGAGAATCATAACCGATTCAATTCGAGGCGATTTTGGATATTTAAACATAAACGAAGCTAAACTAATCAATGGGAAAATTTGGATTGGCAGTACATCAGGGTTATCTATTTTCAATCCTAAAAACAATCAATTAGAAAGAAAGCTATTTCAAGAAATACCAATACGTAATATTTCAAAGATTAAAAATAAATATTTTATATGCACCTATGGCTTCGGAATTTTTGAAATTGATTCCATTCATTATCAATATAAACCATTGCCATCTGATTTCAACAATTCCATAAAATATACCCATTGTATTTTTGAAGACAAATTAAAAAACATTTGGATATCGACAAATTTCGGATTATTAAAACTCCATGAAAATAATTTTATTCAGGCCCAGAAAAAAAAGAAATTCATTCCAGAGCCGGAATATTTCGATACAGATGACGGACTTTTAACAAATGAATTTAATGGAGGCGCCTCTCCTTCCTATTTAAATTTAGGGGACACACTTTTTTCGCTTCCATCAATTAAAGGCATCGTCCAATTTAACCCGCTCACCACTCAAAACATTTCAAATACCTATCAAATTGAAGTCAATAATATCTCCTATATTTCAAAAACCATACCCATAAAAAATAACCAATTCTCGTTAACCAGTAATATTGAGGAAATAACAATAGACCTGAGCATGGTTTTTTGGGGAAATTTAAAAAACTTAAATCTCTATTATGAAATTGATGGCATTGAAAAACTAATAAATTACAGTGAAATCCATCAATTAAAGGTCCCAATTAATTTTTACAATCAATCGAAACTTAAGTTTTTCACATATGACTATTTCGGTCATAAAAAAACAATAAAAGTCATACCTATTTATCGAGAATATCCATGGTATCTGCAAATAAAATACATAGTTCTGGCATCTATATTTATCTACCTTTTATCATTTTTCATTTCACGTATCAGAACAAATAGAATCAATAAACGAAACTTTGAACTCGAAAAACTGATCCAAGAAAAAACCCAAGAAATTCAAAATATTAACATTCAGCTTTTGTCGCAAGTCAATCAGTTAACAGAACTGAACAATGCAAATACAACGTATATCAGTGTCATTAATCACGATATTTTTGCGCCAATTAAATATATCAATATCATAGGGGATAAAATTAGCCAAAATTCTACCAAAATCAATAAAACTGAAATCGTCAATCAGTTTAATCATATCATTAATTCTACCAAACGACTCGAAGTATTGTGCTCAAATATTCTGAATTACATCAACACCAGCAATACGCTTGAAACAACCAAAACAGAAATCAATTTGCACAATCTTGTTGAAGAACTGCGCCAATTCCTCAATATAGGGCTCGAGATCAACAACAACACCCTCGTGAATACAATTGCGCCAACCACAAGCATTCAATCGAATAAAGATGCTTTAAATATCATTTTTACCAATTTGCTCAGCAACGCCAATCGCTTTACAAAAAACGGTACAATTGAAATACAATTTAAAGAAACTGAAAGCACCTATTCAATTACAGTCAAAGACAATGGGAAAGGCATGTCCCAAGAAACACTCACTAAAATTAGAAACAAGGCCATCACCGTAGCCCATAGAAATAACTTCGAATATCAAAGCTATGGAATTGGATATTCCTTGGTTTACAAAATGCTCGATTTTATCAAGGCAACATTTGATATCAACTCTGAAATCAATCAAGGAACTGAGGTAACGATAAATATTGTAAAAACAAAAAGAGGCAGATAAATCTGCCTCTTTGATCAAACAAATTATAAAATAACAATTAATCAATCATTCTAAATTCAGTTCTACGATTAAGTTGGTGCATTATTTCAATACAATTCTTATCGTTACCACAGTCATTCACTAAACCAGATTCACCATAACCAGCATAAATTAAACGAGACTCTGAAATACCTTTCTTCACTAAATATTTAAAGGTCGATTTTGCCCTTTTCTCAGATAATTTTTTGTTGTATTTATCCGAAGCCCTAGAATCTGTAAAAGAACGAAGTTCGAGTTTAACCTCTGGAAACTGTTTCAACATATACACTATTGAATCTAATGTTTTTGCAGCATCCTTGCGAATAAAATGCTTATCTAAATCAAAATAAATTGGCTTAAGTTTAGGATATTTCGTCTTTGGCTTAAATCCAATTTTTCTACTTAATTTGAGTAAACCGAGATCTAACAAGCCTAAATCATTTCTATGCACATCATTAAATGAAAATATTGAGGGATTATATCCTTCAGCCAAAATAAGCATTGAAATATCATAGAGAGAATCATTGCTAAAATGACCTAATACGATATCGATAGAATCGCCACTCACGGTTAAATTCGTTAACAATCCTGACTTTTTATTGGTAATCGTTAGACTAATCTTAGGAGTTGATAAGATATCATTTGAAGTAGAATCTACAACAACAAAATTCAATTTAGTCTGTTTTGCTATGCCCCAAGCTTTTTTGGAATCATTGGCATAAGTTTGAACAAAAATTGTTTTCAATTGCTTGAAAACCGTAAAACGCATGATATCATCTTTGGCAAAACCATGGATTCTGTTTGAAGTTAAATAACCCACACTGTCATTCACAATGAACAAACCATAATCATCCCAAGCACTATTTAAAGCCGTTTGATGAACTACAGTTCCATTTACAATAGAGTAAACATCATAACCTCCCTTACCTTTCAGTCCATTGGAAGAAAAATACAACTCATTTTTAAACATGTAAGGAAACACTTCGTTTAAATCAGTATTTATAACTGCCCCTAAATTCAAAGGTTCCGCCCATTTACCTTGACCCAAATATTTACATGAATATAAATCAAACCCACCAAATCCACCTGATAAATTTGATGAAAAATACAATGTTTGTAATGAATCGTTAAAATAAGGATGCTGTACAGTGTAGTTTAAATTATTAATGGGTAAAGGCGATAATTTAGACCAACCTTTTTCAGATTTAACTGAGAAGAAGATTCCCATTGGCATTGTACCTGAATTTGTTTCAATATTTCTCGTTATAAAAAACAAACCTGATTTCTCTGAAATATAAACAGGTCCATCATGTAAATGTGTATTTATATTCGTTGGAAGTTTTTTAGCTAGCTTTCCACGAATATCTTGAACAACACATCCATTCGCAAAAAACACATCGTAATATGGTTGATCATTGTATCCATAATTACCTAATTCACCATTTGCAGATGAACGACTTGATGTGAATAAAATACCATCTTCAAATCCTACTGGACATAATTCTTCATAGTCTAAACTATTGAAACAAGCAGACTGAATGGTATATTCAGTTTCGTTTTTTGAAAGTTCAGATTCATAACCTTTAACGCTTAATTTTTTAAACAAATCAGCATATTCTTGGTCAAACCTTTCAATTCCAGGTGCGTCTAAAACGGCCACACATGTTTTAAAGGCTTGCAAATCGTAATGTTCTTTAACTAAATTCTTACGAGATAGCAACAAATAGTTGTCGTATGTTTTTTTATACTCCCCTTGATTGAATAAAACTCTTGTATATTGAATAAAATCTTCAATTTTACCTGTATCTAAAACTTTTGAATAGGCTTTAGCGGCAGAATAATAGTCCATTTTATCTTGATAAGGTTTAGCAACTTTATTCCATTGAGAAAATAAACTATTTGTGATGATAGCCATAAGGCCAATAAAAAATAAACGCATTTTAATTGAAATATCTTGGGGTTAAAATTCTCTTATTTGAATAATCTTTAATTGCAAATCGAAGTGCCAATTCATGTGTCATATATGACACTTTTCGAATATCAGAAACAGGGTACTCATAAGAATATCCGGCATATAAGCCATTGCTAAATTTATAGCCAAGCAATAGTCCTATTGCATCATCCTTTCGATATACCAACCCTGCATCAATCACACTTTTAAAAGTTGCCATGATATTTAAGTCAAAACTCAGTGGCGCATCAACTGACATATTTGATATAAAGCTCGGCCTTAAAACAATCTCACGATTCAATTGATGAATATAACCGGCATAGATGAAAGAATGTTGAACATCTTTATACTGTGAAACATCTTTAATACTTCCATAAGAATATTTCAGTAATCTAGGCATAGAAAATCCTACAAAATATTTAGGATTCATGATTAAAAATCCAAGACCTGGATTGACTCTAAACCCACTATTTAAATTTGTTTTGAAAGACTCATCAACTTGGTCGACCAAACTTCTACTTGCCAAATCAACTCTATGATTGATCACACTAAGTCTCAAACCAGCTGATATTTTAGTTCTCTTAGAAATTGGAAGTTGATAGGCATAATCAGTACTTAGATAAAAATCGGAAACAGGTCCAATATTATCCGAGACCAAGTTTACACCAAATCCTAAATTTTGACGAACCGGTAAATTTAAAGATAAACTATGAGTCTTTGGAGCACCGTCTATTGCTGTCCATTGCCACCTTGTTAACAAAGAAAGATCAGAAGACCTATTTGCACCAGCTTGTGCAGGATTAACCACAAGAGCATTAAATCTATACATTCCATACATTGGCTCAATTTGAGCTTGAACAAAATTGTTCAAGCTCAATAATCCAGCGATAGCTATTATTATTTTTTTCATTTTAATTATTTAATACGATTAATATAAATGTTACCAGAGCGAGGTGTTGACCCATCTCCTAAATCAATGATATAGAAATATGTACCATCTGGAACACGATTATCAGACTCAAGCAAACCAAATGCTTTATTTGTTTTACCATCCCACTCATTTTTATAACCTTTAGCTTCGAAAACAACGTTACCCCAACGGTTAAAGATTTTAACTGAGTTGTTTTTGTATGCTTCGATGCCTGGAATTACAAAATTATCATTCACACCATCGCCATTTGGAGAGAATCCTTGCGGAATAAATGGATCACAAGGATCTGAATCTAAAATATTCGGAATACCATCACCATCACAATCTGCATCTAACTTAAAGTTCTCATTTTTATCTAAAACTCCGTCGTTGTCTGAATCACCATCTCTAAAATCAGGAATACCATCATTATCAGTATCTCTAGGATCATTAGGATCAGAACCTGCCTCATCACTATCATTTACTCCGTCATTATCAGAGTCAAGATCATGGATATCAGGTGTTCCGTCACCATCTGTATCAACTGGATTTTTTGGATCCGGTCCAACTTCAGAGCCGTCGTTAATTCCATCATTATCTGAATCAATATCTCTATAATCTGGAATACCATCACCATCGGTATCAATTGGGTTTTTAGGATCTGCACCAGCCTCTTGAGTATCTGAAATTCCATCATCATCAGAATCAATATCTCTAAAGTCTGGAGTTCCATCTCCATCAGAATCAACTGGTGTTAAACCTGACCCTTTTTCAATTGAATCTACAATTCCGTCATTATCTGAGTCTAAATCTCTAAAGTCTGGAGTTCCATCTCCATCTGTATCAACAGGTGTTGCACCTGAACCTTTTTCAATTGAATCTACAATTCCGTCATTATCTGAGTCTAAATCTTGATAATCAGGTGTTCCATCTCCATCGGTGTCAACAGGTGTAGCACCTGAACCTTTTTCAATTGAATCTAGAATGCCATCATTATCTGAATCTAAATCTTGATAATCAGGTGTTCCATCATTATCAGTATCAACAGGTGTTGTGCCTGAACCTTTCTCAATTGAATCTAAAATTCCGTCATTATCTGAGTCTAAATCTCTAAAGTCTGGAGTACCATCTCCGTCGATATCTACAGGTGTTGCGCCTGAACCTTTTTCAATAGAATCTAGAATTCCGTCATTATCTGAGTCTATATCTCTAAAGTCAGGAGTTCCATCACCATCGGTATCAACAGGAGTTGTTCCAGAACCTTTTTCAATTGAATCGAGAATTCCGTCATTATCTGAGTCTATATCTTGATAATCAGGAGTACCATCATTATCGGTATCAACTGGTTTAATAGGATCAACACCAGCTTCAGCCTTATCTGAAATACCATCATTATCAGAATCAATTTCCAAGAAATCAGGGGTACCATCATTATCAGAATCAACTGGTTTATTTCCGTTCGCACCAGCTTCAATAGCATCTGGAATAGAATCACCATCAGAATCTAAATCTTTATAGTTAGGAATTCCATCACCATCGGTATCTGCATTGCTTTCAAGTGAATCTGGAATACCATCATTGTCTGAATCTAGATCCAAATAATCTGGGGTTCCATCTGCGTCGGTATCAACTGGTGTTGCACCTGTTCCTTTTTCCGTTGCATCAGAAATTCCATCTCCATCGCTGTCAACGTCCCTCCAATTACCTTTTCCATCACCATCTGGATCATTTGTACCTTCAATTGAATCAAGAATACCATCATTATCAGAATCTAAATCACGATAATCTGGAGTACCATCAGAATCGGTATCTACAGTATTTTCAATATTATCAGATATCCCATCGTTATCAGAATCTAAATCTAAATAATCTGCTTTTCCGTCGCCATCGGTATCTACATTTCCTTCAGTTTTATCAGGGATAGCATCACCGTCAGAATCTGTATCTCTCCAATTTCCAATACCATCACCATCTGGGTCATTTGTACCTTCAATTGAATCCAAAATACCATCGTTGTCTGAATCTAAATCTAAGTTATCAGGAGTTCCATCAGAATCGGTATCAACATTTCCTTCTAATTTATCAGAAATACCATCATTGTCAGAATCTAAATCTCTGTAATCGGGAGTTCCATCAGAATCGGTATCAACAGGAGTTGCACCGGTACCTTTTTCAGAAGCATCTGAAATACCATCATTATCTGAATCTAAATCCAAATAATCTAGCGTTCCATCAGAATCGGTATCAATTGGAGAAGATAGGTTAGAACCAGCTTCAATATTATCAGAGATTCCATCGCCATCTGAATCAATATCTAAGTAATCTGGAGTTCCATCACCATCGGTGTCAACAGGAATTGAACCTGAACCTTTTTCAATTGAATCTGGAATTCCATCGCCATCTGAATCGGCATCTCTAAAATTCGATTTACCATCACCGTCGGTATCAATATTTCCTTCAATTTTATCAGAAAGACCATCGTTATCAGAATCTAAATCTAAATAATCTGGGATTCCATCGGCATCGGTATCTACTGGAGAAGCAGCATTAGAACCAGCTTCTATAGTGTTAGAAATTCCATCATTATCTGAATCGAGATCTAAGTAATCTGGAGTGCCATCGGCATCTGTATCAACTGGAGATGTTCCGGTTCCTTTTTCTACAGAATCTGGAATACCATCATTATCTGAATCTAAATCCAAATAATCCGGCTTACCATCGGCATCTGTATCAACAACAGTTGAACCTGTACCCTTTTCAGTAGCATCAGCAATACCATCATTATCAGAATCGGTATCAATGTAATTTGGTTTACCATCGCCGTCGGTATCCGTTAAACCTTCAGTAGTATCTGAAATACCGTCACCATCTGAATCAGTGTCCCTAAAATTCGGTAGACCATCACCATCGGTATCAGTAGTTCCTTCAATTGAATCAAGGATACCATCATTGTCTGAATCTAAATCAAGATAATCAGGAGTGCCATCACTATTAGTATCAACTGGGGTAGCAGGATTAGAACCAGCTTCCACTGAATCCAAAATGCCATCACCATCAGAATCTGTATCTAAATAATCAGGTTTCCCATCAGAATCCGAATCTACAGGAGTTGAACCAGGACCTTTTTCAACAGAATCTGGAATACCATCACCATCAGAATCGGTATCTTTATAGTCAGGATTTCCATCACCATCGGTATCTACTGGAGTTGATCCAGAACCTTTTTCTATAGCATCAGAAATTCCGTCACCATCAGAATCGGTATCAATATAGTCTGATTTTCCATCACCATCTGTATCCATTGTACCTTCAGTTTTATCAAGGATACCATCATTATCTGAATCAGTATCTTTATAATCTAGAGTTCCATCACCATCTGTATCTACAGGAGTAGCACCAGAACCTTTTTCAACAGAATCAAGAATACCGTCATTGTCAGAATCGGTATCTTTATAATCTGGAGATCCATCTCCGTCGGTATCTGTTGTACCTTCTAAGATATCAGAAATTCCATCATTATCAGAGTCAGCATCTTTATAATTAGGGATACCATCACCATCGTCATCACCTGCACCTTCGGTTGTATCAGAAATACCATCACCATCTGAATCGGTGTCTTTATAATCAGGAATACCATCTCCATCAGTGTCAACAGGAGTAGCCCCAGAACCTTTTTCAATGGCATCAGAAATACCATCTCCATCAGAATCAAGATCTATATAGTTTGGTTTTCCATCACCATCGGTATCCACTGTACCTTCAGCAGCATCAGAAATACCATCACCGTCAGAATCTGTATCCAAATAATTTGGTTTACCATCACCATCGGTATCAACTGTACCTTCGGTTGAATCAGCTATACCATCTCCATCTGAATCTGTATCTTTATAATCTGGAATTCCATCACCATCGGTATCTACTGGAGTTCCTGAAGGTCCTTTTTCAGTAGCATCAGGAATACCATCACCATCTGAATCAGTATCTTTATAATCAGGTGTTCCATCACCATCGGTATCTAAAGGAGTTCCTGATGGACCTTTTTCAATATTGTCAGAAATACCGTCCCCATCTGAATCCGTATCCAAATAATTCGGAGTACCATCGCCATCAGTATCAATTGTTCCTTCAATTGAATCTGAAATACCGTCGTTGTCTGAATCTGTATCTAAATAATTCGGAGAACCATCACCATCAGTGTCAACTGTACCTTCAGTTGAATCAGAAATACCGTCACCATCAGAATCATTATCCAAATAGTTTGGTTTACCATCGCCATCGGTATCTATAGTACCTTCGACTGAATCTAAAATACCATCACCATCAGAATCGGTATCCAAATAGTTTGGTTTACCATCGCCATCGGTATCAATAGTACCTTCAGTAGCATCAGAAATGCCATCACCATCTGAATCGGTATCCAAATAGTTAGGTATACCGTCACCATCGATATCCACAGTACCTTCAGTAGCATCAATTATACCATCACCATCTGAATCGGTATCCAAATAGTTTGGTTTGCCATCTGCATCAGTATCAGTGATTCCTTCAGTTGAGTCAGAAATTCCATCACCATCAGAATCAGTATCTAAATAGTTTGGTTTTCCATCTGCATCGGTATCAATTGTACCCTCAGTAGCATCAGAAATACCATCACCATCTGAATCGGTATCCAAATAGTTAGGTATACCGTCACCATCGGTATCTACAGTTCCTTCAGTAGCATCAGTTATACCATCACCATCTGAATCGGTATCCAAATAGTTTGGTTTGCCATCGCCATCTGTATCAACTGTTCCTTCAGTAGCATCAGTTATACCATCACCATCTGAATCGGTATCCAAATAATTTGGTTTTCCATCACCATCAGTATCAACTGTTCCTTCAGTAGCATCATTAATACCATCGCCATCTGAATCGGTATCTAAATAGTTTGGTTTGCCATCGCCGTCGGTATCGTTTGTACCTTCTGTTGAGTCAGCAATACCATCACCATCAGAATCAGTATCTAAATAGTTTGGCTTGCCATCACCGTCTGTATCGGTAGTACCTTCCGTTGAATCTAAAATACCATCACCATCAGAATCAGTATCTAAATAATTAGGTTTTCCATCACCATCGGTATCCACAATTCCTTCTGTAGCATCTATGATACCATCACCATCAGAATCAGTATCTAAGTAATTTGGTTTACCATCACCATCGGTATCGGTAACTCCTTCAGTGGCATCAGAAATTCCATCACCATCTGAATCAGAATCTCTAAAATCAGGGGTTCCATCACCATCAGTATCCAAAGGTGTAGAACCAGTACCTTTTTCAGCTGCGTCAGTAATACCATCATTATCAGAATCTAAATCCAAGAAATCAGGAGTACCGTCACCATCTGTATCGATTGGAGTTGAACCTGAACCTTTTTCTATATTATCAGTAATTCCATCATTATCTGAGTCTAGATCTAAATAATCTGGAGTTCCATCATTATCAGTATCAGCAGGGTTTGTACCAGTACCTTTCTCAATTGAATCTAAAATACCATCACCATCAGAATCGGTATCCAAATAGTTTGGTTTTCCATCACTATCTGTGTCGGTAACCCCTTCAGTTGCATCAGAAATACCATCTGCATCTGAGTCAGTATCGATATAATTTGGATATCCATCTCCGTCGGTGTCAGTAGTTCCTTCAATTGTGTCTGTTATACCATCACCATCTGAATCGGTATCTAAATAGTTTGGTTTACCATCGCCATCTGTATCTGTAACTCCCTCAGTTGAGTCTGTAATACCATCACCATCAGAATCAGTATCTAAGTAGTTTGGTATACCATCACCATCGGTATCCGTTATTCCCTCTGTTGCATCAGAAATACCATCTCCGTCAGAATCGGTATCCCTGAAATCTGGAGTACCATCACCATCGGTATCTACTGGAGTTGATCCAGAACCTTTTTCAACGGTATCTAAAATACTGTCGCCATCTGAATCTAAGTCTCTAAAGTCAGGAGTTCCGTCACCATCGGTATCAACTGGAGTAGATCCAGTTCCCTTTTCATTAGCGTCAGTAATTCCATCATTATCAGAATCAGAATCTAGGTAGTCTGGAGTACCATCATTGTCAGTATCAACAGGAGTTGTTCCCGTACCTTTTTCTATTGAATCAAGAATACCATCACCATCAGAATCAGTATCTAAATAATTAGGTTTTCCATCTCCATCGGTATCTACAATCCCTTCAGTAGCATCTAAAATCCCATCACCGTCTGAGTCAGTATCCAAATAATTTGGCTTACCGTCAGCATCCGTATCGGTTGTTCCTTCTGTTGCATCAGAAATCCCATCCGCATCAGAATCCAAGTCTATATAGTCTGGTTTGCCATCGGCATCAGTATCTACTGGGTTGTTTGGATCAATACCTGCTTCTGTGGTATCAGAAATTCCATCACCATCAGAGTCAGTATCTAAGTAATTTGGTTTACCATCGCCATCAGTATCCGTTGTACCTTCAATAGAATCAGGAATACCATCGGCATCAGAATCTAAATCGATATAGTTTGGTTTACCATCACCATCTGTATCAGTAGTTCCTTCAACGGCGTCAGAAATACCGTCAGCATCTGAATCGGTATCTAAATAATTCGGTTTACCATCACTATCAGTATCAATTGTACCTTCAGTTGCATCAAGAATTCCATCACCATCAGAGTCAGTATCCAAATAATTTGGTTTACCATCGCCATCTAAATCGGTAGTTCCTTCTGTTGCGTCATTAATTCCATCGCCATCTGAATCTATATCTTGGAAATTCGGTTTTCCATCTCCATCAGTATCGGTAGTGCCTTCCGTTGCATCAGAAATACCGTCACCATCAGAATCGGTATCTCTAAAGTCAGGAGTTCCATCACCATCGGTGTCGGCAGGAGAAGAACCTGAGCCTTTCTCAATTGAATCCAAAATACCATCGTTATCAGAGTCTAAATCTTTATAATCTGATGTTCCGTCGCCATCGGTGTCAACAGTACCTTCAACAGAATCAGAGATTCCATCACCATCTGAATCTAAATCCAAATAGTTTGGTTTATTGTCACCATCGGTATCAATAGAACCTTCAGTTGCATCTGAAATTCCATCACCGTCAGAATCAGTATCTCTGAAATTAGGAGTACCGTCGCCATCTGTATCTGTAACACCCTCCATAGCATCAGTAATACCATCACCATCAGAATCTAAATCGATGTAATCAGGATTACCGTCACCATCCGTATCAACTGGACTTGTTCCGCTTGCGCCTTTTTCATCAGCATCCAAAATTCCATCACCATCAGAGTCTGTATCTAAGTAATCTGGTTTACCATCAGAATCTGTATCTACAGGATTCACCCCGGTACCTTTTTCAACTGAATCAAGAATACCATCACCATCTGAATCTACATCAACATAGTTAGAAGCAGTATCAGAATCAATATCAGCGGTACCTTCAGTACCATCTTTAATACCATCGCCATCTGAATCTAAATCACGATAATCGGGAGTACCATCACCATCGGTATCAATAGTTGTTGAACCTGTTCCTTTTTCTGTGTTATCAGAAATACCATCATTATCAGAATCGGTATCCAAATAATCCGAAATTCCATCACCATCGGTATCCAATGGAGTTGAACCTGTTCCTTTCTCAATTGAATCAAGAATTCCATCACCATCAGAATCTAAATCTTGAAAATCTGGAGTTCCATCACCATCAGTATCAGCGGTATTGGATCCAGAACCTTTTTCAGTAGCATCTGTTAATCCATCATTATCAGAATCTGTTTCACGGAAGTCATAAATACCATCACCATCAGTATCAGCAGGCAAGCTACCAGAACCTTTCTCTTGTGAATCCAAAATACCATCACCATCAGAATCTAAATCTCTGTAATCTGGAGTTCCATCCGAATCTGTATCAACCGGAGTCGAAGTAGGTCCTTTTTCAATATTATCAGAAATTCCATCACCATCAGAATCCAAATCCAAATAATCTGGAGTTCCATCAATATCAGTATCAACTGGAGAAGTTCCTGAACCTTTTTCAATGTTGTCAGAAATACCATCACCATCAGAATCTAAATCCAAATAATTAGGTTTACCATCGCCATCAGTATCGGTTGTTCCTTCAACCGAATCTTTAATACCATCACCATCAGAATCTAAATCTTGATAATCAGAAGTGCCATCACCATCTGTATCTACTGGAGAAGAACCAGTACCTTTTTCAACAGAATCAGGAATGCCATCACCATCAGAATCTAAATCTTGGAAATCTGGTGAACCATCACCATCAGTATCAACTGGAGTAGAACCAGAACCTTTTTCAATAGCATCAGGAATACCATCACCATCAGAATCTAAATCTAAATAATCTGGAGTTCCATCACCATCAGTGTCGTTGTTTGGCCCCTGCTCATCTTTATTTAATATGCCATCACCATCAGAATCATCATTTCCACTGATATCATAAATATAAACACCAGAAGATGTTGCAGAACAGCCGGTCGGTGTACTTACAGTTACTGTAAATGTGCCAGTTGTATCAACTGTAATAGTATCATTCGTAACACCATTGCTCCAAACATAAGTATATCCCGAATTGATAGGAGAAACAGTTAATTGGGTTGTGGATTGATATAAAGTATCGGCACCTAAATTAATAACTGTAGGTGCTGAAATATTGTTCACCACATACAATGTTTTTATAAATGTATCAGAACAGCCCGTGGAAGCAGTAACCACAAGTGTGTCCTTGTAAGTACCAATTGAAGAATAAGTATGTGAAGGTCCGGCAACAGTTGAGGTACCTCTGTCCCCAAAGAAATACTTATACGTATGAGAAACACCTGTAACTAAAGTTGATAAATCCGTATGAATAAATGAGTTACCACTTAAACATTGGGTATCATAATTCACCTTATATTTAGCCAAAGGACCATCATTGATTGTAACTGATTTGGTTGAACTAATTTTACAACCTTGTCCGGAAATAGTCGTCAGTTTAACAGTGTAATTACCAGCTACTTTGTATTTGTATTTGGGTTCAAATAAGTTACTGGTGTCACCATTACCAAATTCCCATTTGTAACGAGGAGTTCCAGATCCTGCAGCAACAGTACTGGCATTGGTTGTAACCAATTGATTTGCACCCAAACATTGTGTATTGTTGTTCAGCGTAAATGAAGAAGTTGGATCCTTACCTACTTGAACATTTCTGTAAGTGGTATCTTTACAACCATTGTTTGAAGTAACAATTAATCTTACTTTACGCGTACCCAATGCAGAAGCACCGTAAGAATGTGTCGGATTTTGACTCGTAGAAGTATTTCCATCGTCAAAATTCCAATTATAAGATAATGTACCAGAGGAAATTGTAGACGAATCTTTGAATGTAATATTGTCAATCGGCACACAATCCAAAGTATCATTCATTCCAAATTTAGCCAATGGTTTAGCATAAATTGTAATTGCAACTGTATCCGTCCACAAAGTATCATTGATAGATTCACCGACTTTAGCATAATAATTACCAGCATCTGAGAGTGTAGTTTTAACAATTCTTAGTGTTGAATCTGTTTTACCAATCAATTTTGAACCATTTTTATACCATTGGTAATACCATTGATTCACACCAACTGCAGAAACCTTTACTGCCATCCTAATGCTATCAGCTGAGCATGAAGCAGCATTTGAAGGATAAACTTTAATAATTGGTTTTGGCTTGTTACAAACATCAACTTCAATTGTATCCATGTTTGATAGAATTCGTTTATCTGTAAAATCAGATACATAGAAAACAACATCTTCTTGCTTTAACAATTGCTTACGATATTTTACCTTATGAGGCAAATCAGATGCAGATGCAACTGTGAATGTATCGATAGATTGGTTATTCTTTAAATCATAAACAATGTATTTATTTGAAGTATTGAAATATGTGAAATTCACATCAAATGTAAAAATTGTATCAGAACAACTACCATTAGAAGCTTTAAAGTTTCTGATGTAACTATCACATGGTACATGTACCACATTATTTAAATAATCAGAGCTTAAAGAATAATTTATTGATGCTGTGTCTTTATCGTTTTTCTCTACATTAACAGATAAACCATTAGAACCATAAGGCCCACTAATAGTACCATCTGCAGAAACAGGTTTCAAATGACCAGATTCAAGTGCGTCAAAACAGCCATCGCCATCAGCGTCAACATCTAAATGATTTGGTTTACCATCACTATCTGAATCACAATCACGAATTGCTTTAAATAATTGTATACCATCAATTGCGGCATAACGCATATTTGTTGTAGATGCTGGCTCGCCATTGATGCCAT
>JACCDW010707656.1_pt1 | contig 15287 bp, 16 predicted proteins | sample 7449781 | NCBI WGS metagenome assembly JACCDW01 (sample SAMN15323449, study PRJNA562643) | freshwater metagenome | isolation source: river surface water | place: USA:Blue River Watershed | collected 2017-08-18
AAGATGATGGGTTCATCAGGAACGACTCCACCCATCTCGGCTGCATGGTCTGCATAGTTCTTGCCGATGCAGACAATCTTGCTGCGAGGAATCACAGGGGCAAGTAACCGAACCTGTGTAAGGGCAAGTTTCGCTGCCGTCTTCTGGATTCCCTGATAGATCGGATCTCCTGTGATGACCGAAATCTGGTTATCTTCTTCGAGGATTCCGTAGAGAGGATCGGTACCAAGGCCTGCATCAGGCAGTGGTGAGAAACGGACGACGCGCATGCGCCTATCTTAACGGTTAAAGGGCTACTTCTTCCCCGCTTGAAGTGATGTAGAAGACTGTTGCGGTAGGGGCGAATGACTTAATCGCCTCAAGATTTGATGGCTGAGCACCAGTTGCAACGACGCTCTCAATTCCTGTGATGCCAGATGCGAGTGCAACTGTAAGAACTGCTTCAAATGCATCCAGGTTCAGTGCTGGAGATACAACGTTAATTGCAACATAGGTACGTCCAGTTGTGTCGCGAAGGGCTGCAGCTTCTGTCGCACCGCTGCGAGCAAGAGTGTTGGTAGCCAAAGTAACGAGCTTTGTATCTTCTGGATTATTCATATTACTCGTGATCCTCCTCTGCAACCTCTACTCGCTCAACAATGACTGAGCTGATACGGCGACGACGTCCCACAGGGCGCTCGGAAGTAATCGACCAAGAACCAAGGGTGATGGTGCTTCCAGCGATTGGAACACGGCCAAGCTTTTGAGCCATGAGTCCACCGATGGTGTCCACATCTTCATAATCTTCTTCTTCAATCTTTATCTTGAGTGCATCTGCAAGATCTTCGATGTGTAGCGAGGCCTTTGCGCGAGCTTTACTCTCAGATAACCAGATAAAACTCTCGATGCCATCGTCATACTCGTCGGCAATCTCGCCCACAATCTCTTCGATAATGTCTTCAATGGTGATGATTCCGGCAGTTCCACCGTACTCATCAACAACGATTGCCAGGTGAATCTGATCGCGCTGCATCTCTTTGAGAAGCTCAGCGGCCTCTTTATTTTCAGGGACGAAGACTGGTGGACGCATTAACTGCTCCACTTTTTCAGTGGTCTCAGCTTCGTGGTGATCAAGGGCGCGCTTAGCTAAATCCTTTACGTAGGCAAAGCCAACGATGTTATCGAGATCTTCACCCGCTACAGGAATACGTGAGTAGCCAGAGCGAAGTGCCAGAGATAGACCCTGACGAAGTGTCTTATCGCGCTCAATCCAGACCATCTCTGTGCGAGGAACCATGAGCTCGCGCACCAAAGTATCGCCAAGGTCGAAGACATTGTGAATCATCTCGTGTTCATCAGTTTCGACGAGACCACGGTTATGTGCATGATCCATCAATGAGCGAAGCTCGTTCTCGTTGGTAAAGAGGCCCCATGTAAAACCCTTATCAGGAGTGATGAGGTTGCCTAGCGCAATGACACCTTTTGCAATGGGCGTATAGAGAAAGACGAGAACCGCGCTAATAGCTTTGCGGATGTGATTCACTGAATACTTTCCCATTTCTTAACAATTGTCTCTTGAAGTTCAAACATGATCTTCTCTTCATCGCGGTCTGCGTGATCGTAGCCAAGGATATGGAGCAATCCATGTGTAACCAAAATTGAGGTCTCATGGAGCGTGCTATGGCCTGCGCTTTGTGCTTGACGCGCTGCAACAAGTGGGTCAATCACAATATCGCCAAGGGTGACAACATCTTCTTTAGATTCAGGCATATCCATTGGAAATGAGAGGACATCTGTGGTGCCTGGCTCATCCATCCACTTGATATGAAGCTCTTCCATCTCTTGATCGCCAACAAAGGTAATGGAGAGATCGCAATCAGCGTGAAGCTCCATGTAATCCATCGCATAGACAAGAAGGGATTCAACCTCGCGGGTTGGCACGAGAACGCCAGAGCGATTAGTAACCTCGATTGCCATAATTACTTACGCAGCTGAACTGGCTTAGTTGCCGTGGAATCGTATGTATCGTAGGCACGAACGATGTCACCGATGAGGCGATGGCGAACAACATCTTCAGCAGTTAGATCCATAAAGGCGATGTCATCGACGCTCTCGAGAATATTGCGAATAATTGCTAATCCGCTGCGCTGACCATTAGGCAGATCGTTCTGAGTGATATCGCCTGTAATGACCATCTTTGAACCAAAACCTAGGCGAGTAAGGAACATCTTCATCTGCTCAGGAGTTGTGTTCTGCGCTTCATCCAAGATGACAAAGGCATCGTTGAGCGTGCGACCGCGCATAAATGCAAGAGGAGCAACTTCGATGATGCCAGATTGAATCAAACGTGGAATCGAATCAGCATCGATCATGTCATGAAGTGCATCAAAGAGTGGGCGAAGATATGGATCAATCTTTTCATTTAAGGTGCCGGGCAAGAATCCCAACTTCTCCCCCGCCTCAACTGCAGGGCGAGAGAGAATAATGCGATTGACCTGCTTTGCTTGAAGAGCGGCAACTGCCTTTGCCATAGCAAGATAAGTCTTACCAGTACCTGCTGGACCAATACCGAAGGTAATTGTGTTCTCTTCGATTGCATCGACATAGAGCTTCTGGTTGGCAGTCTTTGGTCTAATCGTGCGACCACGGTTGCTGACAATATTGAGTGAGAGAACCTCACCTGGGCTCTGTGAAGGTTGCGCCTCAATCATTGCAATGCTGCGAAGGACTGCATCAACGCTAAGCGCTTGACCTGAGCGAATAATGACGAGCATCTCCTGAATCAACTTCTCAAGTGCGATGCAATCGATATGTGGTCCGCGCAAAGTGATTTCATTGCCGCGAACAGTGAGATTGATTGAAGGAAATGCAGCTTCAATCGCGAGAATGTTGGCATCGCCGGCACCAAGAAGTGCGACCATCGGGATGGCGGGTGGAATCGTGATTAAGAGGCGCTCCATATACTCCGAAAATCTACTCCGTAGAGGGGGTTTTCACCACACAGAAAGGGCCGTGTTGACTGCAGCAAGAGCTGCCAATCCGGCATGTGCTGAGCGCAAAATTGGGCGCCCAAGGAGAACTACCTTCGCGCCAGCTGCAGCAAAGCTCTCAACTTCCTCATCTGTGAGTCCACCTTCAGGGCCAATAATCAAGAGAATGCGAGCTGCCCCTTGTGTCACCGAGGATGAGATTGCAGCTGTAGCGCTCTCATGAAGAACAAGTGCCAGATCTGCCTTTGCTATTTCATCAACAAGAGCATCTATTGAAGTTGCAGAGGTAACAAGGGGAATACGAAGTCGACGTGATTGTTTTGATGCCTCTCGCGCAGTCATTTGAAGTTTCTCGAGCTTATCTTCGCTGCGACCAATTGATCGAGCTGACTTCCACATAATGATGCGGTCGACTCCACCTTCGGTACTGAGCTCTATGGACTCTTTAACGCGATCACCCTTAGGGACTGCTTGAACAATAGTGAAGTGCTGGGCCAGCGGTTCTTCAAAACCACTATCGAGGACCTTCACAGTCATACTCTTCTTATTGACGTTCTCGGCAACAACTTTTGACCAACGGCCATCGCCATCACCCAGAGTGAATACTTCACCCGCGCTCAGCCTTAAGACTTTAATGGCATGGAAGGCATCCTCATTTGAAAACTCATATGTGGATCCAACAGTCGTTGGCAGGTCATCGACAAAGAAGAGAGTCAACATTATCGGTTGAAAGCATCTCTAAATTTGGAGAAGAGTCCTTCTTCATGGCGCTTAATCTTTACTTCGCCCTCTTTCTCGCCACGAGCCTTGGAGAATTCACGAAGTAACTTCTCTTGTTCGCGGTTGAGTTTATGCGGGGTCTCAATATCAACGTGGACAATGAGATCGCCTCTATGGTTGGTGCGAAGACGGGTCATTCCCTTGCCCCTCACGGAGATGGTTGAGCCGCTCTCAATTCCAGATTTGATCTGCAAATCATGGGGCCCATCGAGGGTCTCGATCGTCACGGTCGTGCCCAGTGTTGCTGCCGCAAATGGAATCGAGATGGCAATATGTAAGTTCTCGCCATCGCGTAGAAGGAAATCGTGATCCTTTTCAACAATCTCCACATAGAGATCACCTGCTGGTCCGCCGCCTGCGCCAACTTCGCCGCGACCTGACATCTGGATGCGATTACCCGTCTCAACACCTGCTGGAATCTTGATATTGATGTTCTGCTTTGCACGGACTCGTCCATCGCCAGCGCATTCACGACATGGGTCGGTAATCACGGTTCCGTATCCAGAACAGCTATTGCATGGACGCGATGTCATGACCTGACCCAAGAAAGACTTCTGCACATACTGCATCTCACCACGGCCCTTACAGACCTGACAGATTTCAGGAGCGCTGTTATTGGCAGTTCCCTGTCCTTCGCAGTGATCGCATACAACTGCGCTCTCTAGAGTGATGTCACGCTCTGTGCCAAAGCACGCCTCATGCAGATCAACTTCAATGCGGATTAGTGCATCTTGACCTTGACGCATACGCGGACGCGGGCCACGGTTTCCGCCACCACCAAAGAATGCATCCATGATGTCGCTAAATCCGCCACCGCCAAATCCACCGCCGAAGTCGCTAAATCCGCCACGACCACCCATGTCGTATTGCTGACGCTTTGAAGGGTCACTCAATACATCGTATGCAGCGGTGACTTCTTTGAACTTATTCTGCACCTCTGGATCAGGATTAACATCAGGATGGAGCTCGCGAGCAATCTTGCGATATGCCTTCTTAATCTCATCAGCAGTTGCACCTCGGTTGATACCGAGGAGCTCGTAATAATCAGCCATCTACTGTGCACTCTCCGTGATGTAGCGCCCGACATAACGAGCTACTGCAGATACTGCAGCTATTGAGCCAGCGTAATCCATTCGAGTTGGCCCTAGAACACCGAGGGCTCCCAATGAATTGTTTTCAAAACCATAACCAACTGTTACCAGTGATGTGCTTTGCAGGTGAAAGTCGGGTTGTTCACTTCCGATAGTGACATTGACCGTCGGATTTGCATCATTGAGAAGTCGAAGAAGAACTACCTGCTCCTCTAGCGCCTCAAGAATCATTGAAAGATCGGTGCTATCTCCTGATCTGGCAAGGTGGGCAGTACCTGAAATCGCCATCTTTTCGCGACCTTGAGAGTCACCAATGATTGGATACTTCACGACTGCAACCTGCTTGGTGATATCAGAGAGAAGTTTTGCGCTGCGCTGTAATAGCTCTTCGAGATCATGTGATCCATCGAGAAAAGTTTCAATTGCCCGACGCTCTGCATTCGACAGAGGCTTTACCGTCGCCAATTTATCTACAAAGAGGCGGTATCCGCGATCAGTTGGAATACGTCCTGCGCTGGTATGGGGTTGGGTAATCAGGCCTTGCTCTTCCAGCACTGCCATCTCATTGCGAATAGTTGCTGGAGAGATTCCGAGAGCATTCTTTTCTGCAATGACTTTGGAGCCCACCGGCACCTGAGTCTGGACATACTCATCGACGATGGCTCGAAGGATCTCGAGTCTACGGTCGGAGGTCATGGGGGCGAGTTTACCTGTGCTCACCTAAGCGAGCATCTCTTGCGTCAAACGGTCAGCAATCAAGCGCCCCTTAGGGGTCAGGGCAATTGAATCCTCTCGATCAATCACATGGCCGCTCTTGATGTACTCCATCGTCCGCTCATATTGAGCCACAGTCAGCGCTGACTTGCGAACACCTTCGGGCATTCTGATAGCGAGCATGATGTATTCAGATTTCTTATGCTCATCTGTCAGTTCTTCAGAATCTTTAATCGGTGAGAGCCCTGCAAAGACCTTCTCCTTATATGCATTGGGGTGTTTCACATTCCAGAATCGCTTCTGATCAATATGTGAATGTGCACCTGGACCTAAGCCCCACCAATTGCGTGATTTCCAATAGGCGATGTTGTGGCGACATTGATGACCTGGCTTTGACCAATTGGAGAGCTCATACCATTTCAAGCCTTTTTGCAAAGTCTGTTGATCGATAAGTAAGTACATATCTGCCATCAAATCATCATCGGGCATCGTGAGCTCACCGCGCTTAATCTGTGCAGCAAGTTTTGTACCTTCTTCGACAATGAGTGCATAGGCGCTGATGTGATCGATATCGAGTGAGAGCGCCTCTTTCACAGTTGAAGCCCAATCACTTAAAGATTCACCCGGTGCTCCATAAATAAGGTCGACGCTAATGGAGGCAAATCCTGCTGCTCGGGCCATATCAACGGCCTTGCGAACATTCTCTGGGTTATGTGTGCGGTCGAGAACTTTAAGCACATGCTCTTTATTGGATTGCATACCAAAGGAGATGCGATTAAATCCTGCTGCAATGTAGCCATCGAGCTTTTCTTGTGTGACAGAGTCTGGATTGGCTTCTAACGTAATCTCACAATCAGCGGTAACTCCATTGCGCGCTTTGATAGCTGTTAAGACTCGACCAAGATCTTTAGGTGGGATCAAAGAAGGGGTGCCGCCTCCAAAGAAGATTGTGCTGACTTCATCGGTAGGGGTGCTCTCAAGCTCTTTAAGTACTGCATCGATGTAGTCGGCAGAGACAATCTCAAGAGTCGCTCCATCCTGAAGCTCAGATGGTGTATAGGTATTGAAGTCGCAATATCCGCATCGTCGTACGCAATACGGAATATGTACGTAATACGAGAACATGGAGTTAGTTTTCGAGCTTACGTGCCGCTTTGATCTTCTCAATATCGGCATCGGTTGCAAGAGCGGCAACGAAGGCTTCCTGTGGAACTTCTACGCGCCCCACCATCTTCATGCGCTTCTTACCTTCCTTCTGCTTTTCGAGAAGTTTGCGCTTACGTGAGATATCTCCACCGTAACACTTAGCAAGAACGTCCTTACGGATAGCACGGATGGATTCGCGAGCAATAATGCGTGAGCCAATGGCAGCTTGAATAGGAACCTCAAACTGCTGACGAGGGATGAGTTCGCGAAGCTTTCCAGTCATCATCACGCCATAGGAGTAAGCCTTATCGCGGTGAACGATTGCGCTAAATGCATCAACCGCCTCGCCCTGCAACAAGATATCTACCTTGACGAGATTTCCTTCTTCATCGCCCATCTCTTCGTAATCAAGGGATGCATATCCCTTTGTGCGAGACTTAAGTTGATCAAAGAAGTCAAAGACGATTTCAGCAAGTGGCAGGGTGTATCGAATCTCCACACGATCTTCAGAGATGTAATCCATGCCGAGCATCACACCGCGGCGCTCTTGGCAGAGCTCCATAATGGTGCCGATGTACTCAGATGGAGCCAAGATTGTTGATTTAACAATAGGCTCTTTAACGTTATTGACCTTACCTTCGGGAAATTCTGAAGGGTTGGTAACGATGATCTCTTTACCGTCTTCCATAGTGACGCGATAGACCACGTTAGGTGCGGTGGAAATCAGATTGAGCTTTGCTTCGCGCTCAAGACGCTCACGAACGATCTCCATATGAAGAAGACCGAGGAAGCCACAACGGAAACCAAAACCTAGCGCTGCTGAGCTCTCTGGTTCATATACAAGGGCGGCATCATTGAGCTGTAACTTCTCTAGAGCATCGCGCAATACTGGAAAATCTGCACCGTCGAGCGGGAAGAGGCCAGAGAAGACCATTGGCTTCGGATCTTTATATCCACCGAGTGCTTCTTTTGTTGGTCGGGCATAATTTGTAATCGTGTCACCCACACGTGATTGGCGCACATCTTTCACGCCGGTAATGAGATAACCCACCTCACCCACACCAAGACCCTTTGATGGCAATGGTTCAGGAGAGATCACGCCAATTTCAAGTGCCTCGTGCTTTACACCTGTTGAAAACATTTGAATCTGCTCGCGTGGCTTGAGGTGGCCATCGACTACACGAACATATGTGACAACGCCACGGTATGCGTCATAGACAGAGTCAAAAATCAGTGCGCGTGCTGGTGCCTCTGGATCGCCAACAGGTGCTGGAATTAAATCAACAATCTGATCGAGAAGTTCGGCGACTCCATCACCAGTCTTTCCTGAAACGCGCAATACATCTTCAACTTTGCAGCCGATTAGTCCTGCAAGCTCTGCTGCAAACTTATCTGGCTGTGCATTTGGAAGATCGATCTTGTTGAGCACTGGAATAATGGTCAGATTGTTCTCCATCGCAAGATAGAGATTTGCAAGTGTCTGCGCTTCAATTCCTTGCGCGCAGTCCACGAGAAGAACTGCGCCTTCACATGCTGCTAGCGATCTGGAAACTTCATAGGTAAAGTCAACGTGACCAGGTGTATCGATCATGTTAAGGATGTACTCCTTGCCATCGATTCCTGATCTCCAAGGAAGTCGGACAGCTTGAGACTTAATAGTGATGCCTCGTTCGCGCTCGATATCCATTCGGTCGAGATACTGCGCGCGCATTAAACGTGCTTCTACAACTTCAGTAATTTGGAGCATGCGATCAGCAAGTGTTGATTTGCCGTGATCGATATGGGCAATGATGCAGAAATTGCGAATCTGCTCGGGATTAGTCGATGCCGGTTGCGGCGCCTTGGCAATGCTAATTGCTGGCATGTGACTGTCCGCCTAGCGAAGAGGTAAGTGGGTAAGGCGTTCGCTAATTAGCGAGCGCCTGCCTTAGCTGCAGCCTTAGCCATTGAAGACTTCTTATTTGCAGCTGAGTTCTTGTGAATAACACCCTTAGATACTGCAACATCGAGTGCCTTTGATGCAGCGCGGAGCTCAGTGGTGATTGCAGCAGCGTCGCCAGCAGCAGTTGCATCGCGGAACTTGCGAAGAGCTGTCTTGAAGGCTGAAGTGACAGACTTGTTGCGAAGGCGAGCCTTCTCGTTTGTCTTAATACGCTTAATCTGCGACTTGATATTTGCCACGGCTTTAGACTCCTGAAAATGTGATCGTGATTGGCCAATCGGTGCGATTGAACAGGTGCGTAGGCTATCAGCGTGAGCCTAGGGAGCCAAAATCGAGCTAGCGGCTACGAGCTGCAGATATCGTGGCAAGCGCCTTTTCAAGGGCAAATATCGGATCTGAGCTCGCTCCCTTAACATCGGCATCGGCCTGGGCCAGAGCCTCGGTAGCGGCGGCTATCCCACGTGGAGTCCAAGCGCTGAGTTGGCGCCTTGCCTTATCTATCTGCCAGGGAGCCATTCCGAGCTCGCCGGCGAGTTCAAAAGATTTGGAGCCACGATTGGCGCCAGAGACCTTAGCTAAATTACGTAGCGATGATGCGATTGCTGATGTGACCATGACTGGATCAGTGCCGGTCTCAAGGGCGCTGCGTAATGTCACAAGTGCGACTGGAAGATTGCCATCAAGGGTGGCATCTGCAACATCAAAACCAGTTGTCTCTATGCGACCTTGGTGAAACTTATCAATCATCGCTTCATCGATTGCGCCAGCTGGGGCATCGAGTGAAATCTGTGAGACTGCTTGTTGAAGTTCGCGTAAGTCAGAACCGAGTGCACCGACCAGCGCTTTGACTGCACCAGCAGTTGCCTTACGGCCACTATCAAGGAAGAGCTCCTTCACAAATTGCTCTTTCTCTGCCTCTTTCTTGATCGCATCACATGCAACTATTTCAGGCTTTGCCTTCTTGATTGCATCAAGGAGAGCTTTTCCTTTGACCCCTCCCTTGTGAAGGAAGATAACAGTTGTTGTTGCATCGATCTCTTCTAGGTATCGAGTGATCTCTGGCTTGCACTCATCATCGAGATCTTGAAGGTCTTTAACAATCAGTGCGCGTCGTTCAGAGAAGAGCGATGGCGCAAGGGCGTCGGCGATATCTCCAACAATGACATCTGAGGCCGAAAGTGTTGTTGTCTCTGCTTTTTCATCTTTGAGTTGAGCCATCAACTTTGCAAGAGCACGGTCGGCCAGTGCGCCTTCGCTGCCCAGGAGCAGGTAGAGAGAGTTCATCTACGCTCCTTTCTAATCTGTCTTAGTTGAGACCGATCCATTGCCATCGCGAACGAGAGAAATCTACCGCGACTCTGTGGCCTCTGGCGCTGACTGCGATATTTCCATGAATATCGGTGCGAAATACCTCAGCGCCAAGGCGCTCAAGAGCGCCAATAGTCGATTGAGCTGGGTGGCCGTAGGTATTGGACTCGCCCACGCTAATGAGTGCAACCTGCGGAGAGAGTTCGCGCATCAAAGCAGGATCCTGAAATCGAGAGCCATGATGTGCGACTTTGTAGATATCGACCTTTCCCACCTTTCCTCTTAACTTCTCTTGCACCTCAGGTTCAATATCGCCCGATGCAAAGATGCTCAGATCCTGTGATCGAATTAATGCTGCAATGCTGACGTTGTTGGGGTTGGGATCATCAAAGCCTGCAATGGCTGGCCAGAGTAGATCAATTGTGTAAGGACCTATCGTTGCGCGAGAGCCTGCTGCAACATTGCCATACCACTGCGCCGCAATGGTGCGATTCTTCTCAGCTCCAATGAGTCCGCCCACATGGTCTGCATGGGGATGGGTCAATATCAGAAGTGCGATAGTTGAGATATCTAATCGTCTGAGACATTGATCTATCAACTCAGGCTCTGGTCCCACATCAATCACAATTGCGCTGCCACTACCAAGATTAATCACAGTTGCATCTCCTTGACCGACATCGCATGCAACGACCTGCCAATCATCAACGGGAAAACGATTAATCCAAAGCGTTGCAAGGATGAGTACGAGCATCACAATCGCACCAGTGCGGCCAAAGATGAGCAATATCGCAAGAGCAAGTAGAACAAGTGCCGAGCCAAGAAAACCATCGTGGAGTGTGAGAACAGGTAAGCGTGATGACCAATCGGCAATCTCCACTATTGCAAAGGCAAAGGGGCGAACAAGATAGAGAAGAGCCTGTGCAAGAGTGGGAGCAAATGGCGAGATAAGAGCTGCGATAAAGCCAATGACGGTAATTGGTGCAACAAAAGGTGCAGCACAGAGATTGGCGAGCACGGCGCTTAGAGATATAAAGCCGCTCAGCGCCACGATGACAGGTAGGCAGAGAGCAAGGGCTGCAATTGGTGGTGCAATAGCTGATGCAAGCCAGGGTGGGAGCCATCTACTACTCCAGGCAATTACCCTCGGTGCAATCACCAATAACCCAAGTGTTGCAAGAACTGAGAGGGCAAAACCTGGATCGCGCGATTGCCATGGGTCGATAAAAATCACTGCGGCAATTGCAAATCCCAGCGCTGGAAGTGATTCACTCCTTTGGTGTGTACGCATCGCTACCAACATCACCGCAGCCATGGCAGCAGCTCTTAATACAGATGGTGATGGGCGCACCAGTGCGATAAATGAGGCAAGTGCGATCGCGGTGGCCCAAAGCCTTGCTCTCAGCGAGCGAAAGATAAATCGCATACACCATAAGACAAAGGCCGAGACAATTGCAAAGTTAGCGCCACTGACTGCAACAAGATGGGTAAGACCTGCACGTCGCATCTCACCTTTAAACTCATCGCTTTGATTTCGAGTATCTCCTAAAACCATTCCTGGGATTAGAGCTCCCGCATCTCCCCCACCACTCGCCTGCGATAGGCCGTTGCGAATTGAGGCCAGAGCTGCAGCCCATCGCGATGCTGGCGTTAGGACAGTAATCGGTTCTTCTGTAATCAAAAGCGCAGCAACTCTTCCTTCTCTGCTCTCTAGAACAAGGAAGCTGCTTGATATTTTCTGACCTGGAAGAAGTTGTGCTACTGAGAGATCTTCAGTAATAACTCTGACTGGACCAAAAGGACTCTTCGCCCTGAATGAGTAGCGAGGTGGAGAAAAGTTGAGCCCTCTCGCCTTTGACTGCGAGAGAATAGGATCGCTACGTAGTGCGACTTCAATCTGAATTACCTCGCCTTGAACTTGCTGGAGATAACTTCGCGACATTGAAAATTGATGCGCCGACATCAAGAGAGAGCCTGCAAAGAGCGCGCAGATAATCACAAGTGCTGTTGCTTTCTTTTGTATCAACAAGACAAGCAGGGCGATTAGAACTATCCCTGAAACGGTCCAGGCATTGAGATAACTTTGAGTGAGCGAGCCAATCCAGACCGCTCCACCGATTGCAAGAGCTCTGCTATCTGTTACACGCGCAATTTTGCTTTGAACTTCGCAAAGGTCGACTTTCCGATTCCGGCAACGTTGAGCAGATCCTCGATTGTCACAAATGAGCCATGTGACTTTCTATAGGAAACAATCCGCGAAGCAAGGACAGGACCAATGCCATCGAGTGATTCGAACTCTTTAGCAGAAGCCCTGTTAATTGAGATGAACTGAGCCACAGATGGTTTCTTCTTCACCGAGCCCTGGCTTCCTGATTGCTGGGAAGTGCTCTTTGCATAGATATAAATCTGCTCCCCATCTGCAAGGACTCTGGCTTGGTTCACATCTGATGGGTCAGCTACTTTGGAAAGTCCCCCGGCTGCCTTTACTGCATCGACTACTCGCGAACCCAATGGAAGGGTGTAGACACCTGCTTTAACAACGGCACCTTGGACATCAATCACAATGTCGACAGCTGCAACATCGACTAACAGAGGTGGAGCAATGGCGGGTTCTGTGGCCGAGGACGCCTGAAGAATAAAGAAGCCTGAGGTAGCGATGACAATTGAACCAACGATGAGCAGTGAACGCTTTTGAATATCTGTGTAGTGAAGATCTCTCCACCAATTCTGAATGTTTTCCATGGAGCAATAGTCAAAGGCCGCCCTTCTTCATGTGAGAGGGGCGGCCCTTAACTGTGGATTAGATTTCTAGCTGTGGAGATAGCCTATGAGGCGATAGATGCCGCCAAGGTGTCACGGAGTCGATCACAGACGCCTTGATATTTTCCCTTTGCGCCAACCATCAAGCCAAATCCCATAGCCTCATCAACTGCAATATTGACAAGGATTTTGCCTTCATGCGCAAAGAAGCCGATGACTATTTTGATGGGATAGTCCACATCATTTGCCAATAACGCACCTTTTCCACGGAAAGCTACCTGCGAACCACGTTTAGCTTCAATCAAAAACTCAGCATTGTTGGTGATTTCACATTGAGCAAATTGAAGTGCTCCAAAGAGCAGCTCCTTTTTGCCCTCGACTGAATCAACAACAATTTGAGCTGTTGCTTGAACGCGACTCAAAGTACAGCTGCTCCAACAATTGCACCGATGATAATTCCGCCAATAAGGCCAACGAGAGAGACAGCAAGTGCGATATTCGCACGTGGCTCTTTCTTTGACTTAGCGATAATTGCCATGATCACACCAACGCCTCCGAAGAGAAATGGGATGATAAGCAAGCCGATTGCACCAAAAACAATTCCGAGTGTTGAGAACACATTTGATGTTGAAGCCTGTGGTGCCTGGTTCTGTGGTGGGTATGACATGTACTTCCTCCTATGTGGTGTAGATGTGCATCAATGATGAACCTGCTGATGCTCTTCTCATAGAACTGAAGGTGTAGTGTCAAAAAGGCTGACTGGTCAACGAAATAGGAGGAATGGTCAGCGCCTTACAAACTACAGAACGATGTTTACAAGCTTAGGCGCGCGAGCAATTACCTTCTTAGGCGTTGCGCCAGCAAGCTCTTTCGCAATATCAGGATGTGCAAGAGCTGCAGCTTCAAAGTCGGCATCAGAAATCGATGGAGAGACATTGATGCGCCCCTTGATCTTGCCGTTAATCTGAATCACCGCTTCAACCTCATCGGCAACAAGAAGTGCTGGATCAACCGTTGGCCAGCCTGCCACAGCAATCGCGGGCTTATGTCCTAATCGCTCCCACATCTCTTCTGCAGTGAAAGGAGCAACGAGTGAGAGCATGATTGCAATCGCCTCTGTTGCTTCACGAACCGCAGGATCTGCGGCTCCACATCCAGAATCAATCGCCTTACGTGTGGCATTAACAAGTTCCATCACGCGAGCAATCGCCACGTTAAATCTGAATGACTCAACAGCAAATGCTGCATCATGAAGAGCCTTATGTGTTGCCTTACGTAATCCAAGGTCACCAGTTGAGAAATCAACACCGGGTGCTGATGCAACATCGCCGGATAAACGCCATGCACGGCTGAGGAACTTCACAGAACCTGCAGGAGAGACATCTGCCCAGTCCACATCATCTTCTGGTGGGCCAGCAAAGACCATTGAAAGGCGAATTGCATCGACTCCATGGTTTTCAAGCTCATCTGAAAGTCGCACTAAGTTACCGCGGGATTTAGACATAGCAGAGCCATCCATCAAGACCATTCCTTGATTGAGAAGGCGGGTAAATGGCTCGTTAAATCCAAGCATTCCCATGTCATTTAGAACTTTAGTAAAAAAGCGCGAGTAGAGAAGGTGCAAGATTGCGTGGGTTACGCCTCCCACATATTGATCTACCGGCAACCAGGTATCGATATCGGCGCGAGAGAAAGGCTCTTTATCGTTTGTCGACGATGGATAACGCAAGAAGTACCAGGAAGAGTCAACAAATGTATCCATCGTGTCTGAATCACGGAGCGCTGCTGCGCCACATGAAGGACAAGTTGTATTGACCCAATCAGTTGCAGCTGCAAGTGGTGACTGTCCCTTTGGCTTGAGATCAATATCTTTTGCATCAGGAAGTGTGAGCGGAAGCTGCTCTGATGGAACAGGCACTTCACCGCACTTATCGCAGTGGATGATAGGAATTGGTGTGCCCCAGAAACGCTGGCGAGAAACAAGCCAATCGCGCAGACGATAGTTGCGTGCTGATTTTCCAAGATTCTTCGCCTCAAGATCGGCTGTAATGCGAGAAATTGCCTCTGTCTTGTTAAGGCCATTAAGTGAACCAGAGTTAATAAGAACGCCATCACCAGTAGTTGCAACGCCTGTCACAGCTGGATCTTCTTCTTCGGATTGGACAACAACGCGAACAGGAAGGTTCATCGCCTTTGCAAAATCTAGGTCACGCTGATCATGAGCCGGAACAGCCATGATTGCGCCCGTTCCATAATCGGCCAAAACATAGTCAGAGGCCCAGATAGGCAACTTCTCACCATTGACTGGATTAATTGCAAAGCGCTTTAGATCAACACCTGACTTTGGGCGATCTGTTGCAAGACGATCGATATCAGATGCAGCCTTTACGGATTCGAGATAAGCATTGAACTCGGCTTAAACGGGACCGCCTGCAGCAAGTTCAGCAGCGAGAGCTGAGTCAACTGCAACGACCATAAATGTTGCGCCATACAAAGTATCGGGGCGAGTTGTGTAGATGGTGACAGGTTCGTTACGTCCTTCAATGTCGAATTGAACGTTGGCACCTTGTGAGCGACCAA
>JACCDW010002543.1_pt1 | contig 15280 bp, 15 predicted proteins | sample 7449781 | NCBI WGS metagenome assembly JACCDW01 (sample SAMN15323449, study PRJNA562643) | freshwater metagenome | isolation source: river surface water | place: USA:Blue River Watershed | collected 2017-08-18
CCAGGAATGAGAGCCACACAACAGGATCTTAAGAAAGCAAATAGCAGTGCTGCTCTTGGAGAGAAAACTAAAAATAAAAAATCTAGTGAAAACTTTGGTGCTGGTCTAAAACACATAGCAAAGGGTGCTGCCGGTGCAGTTGCTGGACATGTAGTTGGTAAAGCAATTAACCCAGCGTTGGCCCCCGCTGGTGCAGTGATTGGAAGCAAACTAGCAACTAGTTAAGGTGATAATATGGACGTTAAAAAAGTACTCGAACTAATCGATTCTGTAGATCAGAAAAAACAAAATCTCACTGAAGGCAAAAACATGGCTAAAGACATGGTCATGCAACATTATACTAAACAGGAAATTAAAAGTCCTATTAGAAAACCAGTGAGTAGACTCAACGAGTACTTTAAAGTCGTTGACAACGAAATGCTAAATGTTATCAAAGAAGAACAAGATGCAAAACGTGTTGAAGTTAAAAAAGTTGTAGGCCGTGTACTAGAACGCCTAGATGAAGGCAAAAAAGTTGAAGCACCAAAGCCACGTAACTTTGTTGCTAAAAATGCTAAGACTGCTGGTGCTGGTGCGCACAAAGATAAAAAGAAAGCTGAAAAACAGGGCGATCTAAAACACAAAAAAGAAAAAGTACCTATGGATGAAAACGAACAGCTAAGTGAAAAGGCTGTTAGTAAAGCACAACAAAAATTTATGGGTATGGTACATGCTGCCAAGAAAGGTGAGAAACCAGCCAGCAAAGAAGTTGCTAAGGCAGCTAAAGGTATGAGTGGTAAGGCTGCTAAGGATTTCGCCAGTACTAAGCACAAAGGTCTTCCAGATAAAAAAATTGACGAAGTAGCAGGTCCAGAAAAATGTTGGCCAGGTCATAGAAAAGTAGGTACAAAACCTGGAACAGGTAAAAATGCAGGCAAACGTGTAAACGACTGCGAAAAAATTAAAGAAAATATTGAAGTTGGTTCGCCAGTTAAGGTATACAGTAATGTATTAAAGAAACCAGTATATGGACATGTTGTAGAATTAAGAGAAGGCCGTGCATACGTAAACTACGTTAACACAAAAATTGTTATGGGTCATCCTATAACTAAAGTTGAACTTTTAGAAGCCGCAGCCGCTGCTCCAATAGCCACAGGTGCAGCGAAGTTTGGCAGTAGATTAATTCCAGGTCTAGGATTAGCAGCCGGTGGTTACGATGCTTATAAACGTGCCCAAGCAGGTGATTGGGTAGGTGCAGGATTATCTGGAGCCGCTGGTATAGCTGGATTAATTCCTGGTGTAGGTACTGCGGCAGCAACGGGCTTACTTGGTGCACAGATGGGTCGTGATAAGGCACGTACTGGAAGTTTCTTACCAAGCTATGATGAAATTGGAGCCGCACAAAAAGGTCAAGCACCAACTCCAAAACCAGCTCCAGGAAAAGTTTCTAAATGGCCCACTACTCCTGATGAAATCAAAGCATTTCAAAAGTCAGTTGGATTAGGTGCTGACGGTCTTATTGGTAAACAAACTTACCTAGCTTTAACAAAGGCAGGACTTAAGGCGCCACCGGGATTCCAAATGGTTCATGATAAAAACAACGCATTGCTTCGAGCTCCAGCTCCAGCGGCGGCGGCAACTCCAGCTCCAGCGGCGGCAGCAAAACCTGCGGCAGCTCCAGCAGCCACCCAATCATGGGACCAAACTGCTCAATCAGTTAAAAGTGCTGGCACAGTAATTCCGCAAGACGAAAAGGATTGGTAAAAAAATTAAGGAAAAAACATGGATATTAGATCACTAATTTCAAAACTAGAAAGCATCGAGGCGTTAAATGAAGCCTTAACATTAGACCAAGTAACGGCTGCTGTTGGTCAAGAAAAAAACGAACAAAAACGTGCCAAAATACTAATGCAGATGGCGCAAAAGGAAAATCTTCCAGGTCTTTATGATCCAGTCAGCGGATATTTTGTCAGTGCTATGCCTGATAGAAATGCAATGACTCAACAAGAAACTCCAAGAATTAGTGCTACTGCTTCTAAAAGTTCTGATCAAAAATTAGCACAGTTAGGTTTGGTTCCACAAAACGCAAGCACATCGACCTTTTTAGGGCGTATGTTTAGGGGTGACCAAAAAGGACAATATGATCTAGATACAAAACAAACATCCAGAGATGCAAGATTACAGCAACTAATCGCTGATCTAGTTGGTAAAGCAACTCCATTATTAGATAAGTTAGAAAAGAAATTTGCTGCTCCAGCAACTGAAAGTATCTCATATACTAGCGGCATTGCTCGCGCACTAGCAGAAAGCATTGGCTATAGATTATTCGAAGCAGAAGAACCTGTTAATAATCAAACTAGTGGTTATGCAGGCGCTACAGGTGCGGCACAAGGTGCAACGCCAGCAGCCGCTGAAGAAGATCCAGATCTAAAAGCATTACAAGCAATTATGATGCAATTAAGCGATATTTCTGATCCTAAAGTAGAACCAATCAAAGATCGTTATGCTAAGTTGCTAACAGCTATGGACACTGCTAAGAAAACAGCCGCAGACAAGGCAGAAAAAGATAAACAAGCAGCGGACACTAAAAATGCACAAGCAGATGCTGATGCATTAACTAGAGAAGGTCTGAAGAAAAAAGTAGAAAGATTAAAAGAACTATTAGCGAAATTAAAAGCAAAAAGTCCTTTAGGTAAAGATACTGCCAGTAAAAATGCACTACCAGCCTCAATGCAAGCAGGTGCGGCTGCAGGTGGTGCAGGTAAATTAAGCGAAAGTGAAATCATTGCTAACTTACGTACTCGTTTAGCAGAATTAGATCGCAAACAGGATGATCAACAAGTTGATGAATTTTTAGGTGCTGTAGGTAATTTAGCTAAAGGTGCATGGAATGTTGGTAAAAACTTCGTAGGTGGATTAGGCGGTAAGGCAGTTGCTGGTACTGCTAGAACTCCTGCTGAGATAGCCGCGGCACAAAAAGCAACCAATGCCGCAAGAGTAGCAGCTGGTAAGAAACCCTTATCTCCTGCACAACTCGCACAACAGCAAAAAGCAGGTATTGGTGTCGTTAATCCTGCTACTAAGGCAGCACAGGTCGCTAATACAACAGGTAAAGTAATTAGAGCCAATCCAGTCAAAACAGCATTAGCAACGGCAGCTGGTGGTACAGCTTTAGGCTATGCTTTAAGTGACAAAAATACTGATCAAAACGTTACACCAGTTCCAGGACCAGGACCAAGTCCGGCTCCAGCTCCGGCCCCAAATGATAAGCCAGAAGAAAAGCCAGAAGAAAAGCCAGAAGTAGTGCCAACTCCACAAGAACCAGGAGATGATCCAGATATGCAGGAAATTGGTCAACTAATGAGTGATATTGGTCAATATACTAATCCTCAAGAAAGTCCCGCTGATGCTGTAGAGATGGCTACAAAATCTCTAGCAGATGCTCAGGAAGCATTGAAAGCGTTAGGCTACACACAAGAATAACATCAATGGCAGGTTTATCCTGCCATTTTTGTCTTTAAAATTTCTAAATACTTGACTAGCACACATAAGTAATATACAATAAGGCTTATTTAGGAGAAACACATGTCAGGAAGAATGTACGGCCCAGAAGAAAAGGCAAAATTGGAGAGACTAATCAATGAAGGTTCTACTATAATGCGTGAAGTAGAGGACTTACAGGAAGGTCTTAAAGAAACTGTAAAGGCAGTGGCAGAGGAACTAAATATCAAACCCAGTGTTATTCAACGTGCTATCAAAATCGCACATAAAGGTGATTGGAGTGCGCACAATGAAGACTGGAGTGAAATTGAAAATATTTTAGAAATCACTAAAAAGATCTAAAATAATTGTATATTAAGGCAGGCGAGGCCATAAGCCGCACAATAGGTATTTGCAAGCCGCAAATTGCAAGGGAGAATAGATGAGCTATGTAGACGCATGGTTCGACCGCGACAATGATGTTATCAAAGTGGTTGAACGCAACAAAGACGGTAAGAGAGAATATAGAGATATTCCTGCCCGTTATACATTTTATTACGAAGATCCAAAAGGCAAACACCAATCAATATATGGTACGCCAGTAACAAGGGTTGTTTGTAAAACACAAAAAGATTTTCACAAAGAACTTAAAATAAACAGTCATAGAAAAATCTATGAAGCTGATATCAATCAGATATTTGTTTGTTTAAGTGACAACTATCTAAACAGTGAACCACCAAAACTTCATGTAGCATTTTTCGATATTGAGGTGGACTTCGATCCAGAGCGTGGCTATGCTAGTCCTGACGATGCATTCATGCCAATCACTTCTATCGCAGTTCACTTACAATGGCTTAACACGCTAATCTGTTTTGCAGTGGCCCCAAAAACACTGACCAAAGAACAGGCCCAAAAAACCATTGAAGGTATTCCAGATACTATGCTGTTTGATAATGAAGCAGACATGCTGGATGCATTCCTTGATCTTGTTCAAGATGCAGATATACTCAGTGGTTGGAACAGCGAAGGCTTTGACGTACCTTATATCGTTAATCGTGTTACCAAAGTCTTAAGCAAAGAAGATACAAGACGTTTTTGCTTATGGAATCAATTTCCTAAACGTAGAGAATATGAGAAGTATGGTAAGACTGCTGTAACTTATGACTTTGTGGGTCGTGTACACTTAGATAGTTTAGAACTATACCGTAGATACACATATGAAGAACGTCACACGTACCGATTAGATGCTATCGGTGAAACAGAAGTTGGTGAGAAAAAGATTGCTTACGAAGGTTCGCTTGATCAACTTTATAACAACGACTTCCGCAAGTTTATTGAATATAACAGACAAGATACTGCACTGTTAGATAAACTGGATAAAAAACTTAAATTCTTAGACTTAGCCAACACGCTGGCACATGAAAACACAGTATTGCTACAGACTACAATGGGTGCTGTGGCTGTTACTGAACAGGCTATTATTAACGAAGCACATCGCAGAGGATTTGTAGTACCCAGTAGAACTAAGATGAGCGAACGTGAAGACACTGCGGCTGCAGGTGCTTATGTTGCTTATCCCAAAGAAGGTATTCAAGACTGGGTTGGATCATTAGATATTAACAGTCTCTATCCCAGTGCCATTCGTGCATTAAACATGGGTCCAGAAACTATCGTAGGACAACTACGTCAAAATCTCACTGAAGAATACTTACAAAACTTACAGGCCAAAGGAAAAAGTTTTGCCGCAAGCTGGGAAGGTCGTTTTGGTAGCTTAGAATATGATGCTGTAATGAACAAGGAAGTTGGTACAGAAATTATCATCGATTGGGAAGAAGGCGGCTATGACGTACTAAGTGCAGCCGAAGTGTATAAGTTGATATTTGAAAGTAATCAACCTTGGATGATTTCTGCTAACGGTACAATCTTTACTTATGAAAAAGAAGGTGTTATTCCTGGACTGTTAAAACGTTGGTATGCTGAACGTAAAGAGATGCAGGCCAAACTCAAGGAAGCTATTAAGGCAGAGAATAAAGTTGAAGAAGAATACTGGGATAAACGACAACTTGTTAAGAAGATTAACTTAAACAGTTTATATGGCGCTATTCTTAATCCTGGATGCCGCTTTTTCGACAAACGCATTGGACAATCAACTACGCTCACAGGACGACAGATTGCCAAGCATATGGCTAGTAAGGTAAATGAAATCGTCACAGGTGACTATGACCATATAGGTAAAGCTATTATCTATGGAGACACTGACAGTTGTTACTTCAGTGCCTTTAAAACTCTAAAGAAAGAAATCGATAGTGGCACACTGCCTTGGAGTAAAGAAACTGTAGTGCAGTTATACGATCAAATTGGCAGTGAAGTAAACAACACATTTCCACAGTTTATGTTGGATGCATTTCATTGTCCAAAATCACGTGGCGAAGTTATCAAAGCAGGCCGTGAAATTGTTGGTAGTAAAAGTCTGTTTATCACTAAGAAGCGTTATGCTGTGTTATATTATGACAAAGAAGGCAAACGTACTGACGTAGAAGGCAAGCCCGGAAAGATCAAAGCAATGGGCTTAGATCTTAAACGCAGTGACACTCCTGAATTCATACAGAACTTTTTAAGTGATGTTTTAGAAATGGTGTTAACTGGTAAAACTGAAAAGGAAGTACTAGATTTTATTACTAAGTTCAGAACTGAATTTAAGAGCAGACCAGGATGGGAAAAAGGTTCACCTCGCAGAGCTAATAATATCACTGAATATGAGGAAAAAGAAAAGAAACAGGGTAAAGCCAATATGCCCGGCCATGTTCGTGCCAGCATTAACTGGAATACGCTAAAACGTATGCATGGTGACAAATATTCAATGAACATTACAGACGGTGCTAAAGTTATTGTGTGTAAACTCAAAGATAATCCATTGGGATATACCAGTGTTGCTTACCCTGTAGATGAACTACGTTTACCACAATGGTTCAAAGACTTACCGTTTGATCATGCAGAGATGGAAAATACTATTATTGATAACAAACTAGAAAATCTTATCGGCGTATTAAAATGGGATATTGCCAGCACAGAGGAGAAGAACACGTTTAATAAACTGTTCGAATTTTAATATGAAGCTCATTGTTGCTGGATACGGATTTGTAGGCAAAGCAGTTAAAAATGCTTTTAAGAAAAAACATAAGATAGAAGTTGTTGATCCTAAATACACTAGTAATAGGATCAAAGATTTTATGGATGCAGATGGGTTAATCGTATGTGTTAATACACCTAGTACTAAAAATGGCGATTGTGATATTTCAAATGTCATTGATGTTTTAGATCAAACACCGATACACATTCCTGTGATGATTAAAAGCACAGTGACTCCAGATAGAGCCAAGCATATACTTGAAACTTATAAAAATCACAGTATTGTGTTTAGTCCAGAATTTTTAAGAGCAAATAGCGCCGATGAGGATTTTTTAAATCAAAAATATATAATTATCGGCGGTGACGATCCTTTAGATTTTTGGCAGTTATTGTTTAAAGATACGTTGCCAAATTTAAAAATTATTCATAACTGTACTGAGCAAGAAGCATGTTTGGTCAAATATGCAGTTAACAGTTATCTAGCTGTTAAGGTTAGTTACTTTAATCATATCTATGATATATGCTCTAGTTCTGGGTTAGACTTTGATACTGTTAGACATTTAATTTGTCAGGATACACGCATTGGCACTAGTCATAGTATGGTTCCTGGTATAGATGGTGAACGAGGATGGGGTGGGCATTGTTTTCCTAAAGACACGGCAGCTTTACTTAACTATGCTGAATCGTTAAAACAAAAAATAAATTTAGTGGAAACTGCTGTAGAGTATAATAAAGAGGTAAGAAATGCCATCGTATGATGCAATATTATTAACGGAAAGCGGACACCCGTCTATATTATACCGAGGTTACGGAGCACATCGACTGGCCAGTCATTTAAGAGAACGTGGGTTCAGTTGTTTAGTCTTGGATTTCTGTGCTGATTTAACTTTCGAACAATGGCAGGAGATCTGTGAACATGCAGTTGGTGAAAATACTAAAATATTAGGAATATCATCAACTTGGCTACCTTACAGAATACCCAATGGACCTGTTGGAAAATTTTTAAATCCTACATCAAATAAAGATGTTACTTTAGAAACACTATATCCAAATAAAGGGTTCGTGTACGATCTAATTAAAAATAATACTAAACCTTGGTTTGATGTGATTAAAAGTCGCAGTCCTAAAATAAAAATTTTAATGGGTGGTCCGAAAATTGACTTTTACTCTGACATACCAGTTGATCATTTTATAGTAGGCTTAGGGGAAACACAGTTAATGGATTTTTTAACTGACAAAAGAAGAATCTGGCCTAAATATATTGATCACGATGTTAACGCACAGAGTCCAAGTTGGGATTTTGGGTTTAGTAGAACATTTTATCAAGAAGAAGATTTTATAAACGCAGACGAAACTTTATCCTTAGAATTTGCTAGAGGCTGTAGATTTAAATGTTCATTTTGTTCCTTTCCATTAATTGGGCAAAAAGATTTGTCAAAATACATTAAGGATAAAGACACTCTTTATAGAGAATTAATGGAAAATTATGATAAATGGGGAACTACAAAATATTGGTGTGCAGACGATACCCTAAACGATTCAATAGAAAAATTAGAGCAAATCGAATCTGTAACACGTAGATTACCTTTTAAATTAAAAATGCGGGCTTACACTCGTTTAGATGTTATGGTAACACAACCTGATCAAGTAGATCTGTTAAAAGAGATAGGACTAGTTTCTACATGGATTGGTTTAGAGACATTACACGAAAAAGCTAGTAAAATTATTGGTAAGGGAATGGACCCAGAAAAACGCAAAGCTATGTTAGTAGAATTACGTAAAAAATGGGGTGATGATGTATATGTTGATGCAGGATATATTGTAGGGTTACCATACGAAGATTCGGAATCAATAAAAAATTCTGTAGAATTCAGTTTACAAAAAGATAATGTAATTGATCACTTACAGTTACAACCTTTAATTTTAAATCCAACAGGCAGTGGATTTCCTTATACAGCTAGAAGTGATATGGATTTAAACTATAAAAATTACGGTTATGATATACTAGATATGTCCAAACCAAATTCTTGGATCAAAGATGACGGCACTGATATTAAAAGTATGTCTGATGCAATATCCTTAACATATGACCTACAAAAGCATTTAGATCAACATGAGGATAAATCTAAATCTTCATTTGATTTAGAAGTAAAAAATATGAATTCTAAAGATTATTATCATAGTTTGATAAAACTCTTAAAGGAAAATCATTGACTTTAATCAAAAACCTAAATAAAATAACACAAGGAGACCTTTTATGAAAGACATTTTACAAGACATCGTAGCACATACACATAGCCTGGGCTTTTTGCCCTTGGTTAAAGTAACTGGCGAGGACGCAAATACTACTATCGAATCAATGGCTGAAGATCGTAGCGTTATAGTCAATGCTAAAACACATAAGCCAGTGGGAGAATTTAATGGTGTATTTGGTATGCCTAACTTAGACAAACTTAATCTGCACTTAAAAAATCCCGAATATAAAGAAAACGCAAAAATTGAAGTTGTTGTATCGAACAGAAATGGTTCTGACATTCCTACAAGTTTGCATTTTGAAAATCAAACAGGAGACTTTGTAAACGATTATCGTTTTATGAGCACTGAGATCATCAACGAAAAACTTAAGAGTGTTAAGTTTAAAGGCAGTGGTTGGGATATCGAGTTTGAGCCTAGCTTAAATGCTATTCAAAGATTGAAATTACAGGCTGCTGTACACAGCGAAGAAACTGTTTTCCAAGTTAAAATGGAAGATGGTAACTTAGTGTTTGCCTTTGGTGATGCTAGTACACACGCAGGTTCTTTTGTTTTCCAACACGATGTTGGTGGCAAACTAAAACATGTCTGGGCATGGCCTATTCAACAAGTTATTGCTATTCTAAGTTTAGATGGTAAAAGCACTGTACGCATCAGTGATCAAGGTGCTATGCAGATTAGTGTGGATAGTGGTATTGCAGTTTATGAGTATATTTTACCAGCACAGAGCAAATAATAGATGACCGTAGAACAAATAGTTTATGCCAATATAGCGTTTTTAATCCTGATAGGAATAGTTTATTCCCATTCTAAATGGGATAAGATCAAATCCTGTTATGGTTTGTGGTTTACAAAAAAATATTGGACCGACTATAATATTGTAGAATTTGCCAGCTGGGCCGCTAAAGCAGTAATTATTGTTCCTGGTTTGATTTTTGGAATACAAGTTTGGTGGTTATTTTTCTTAACATTGTTTACTAGTCTTACGCTAATATGGGCTAGTAACAAAAAACTACTTCCAACCCTAGTAGGATTTAATACTATTTGGGTTTGGATAAGTTGTATGGTATTAGCACAACATTTGGTAAAATAATGAATAGAGATTTAACATCAACACAAAACGATTACGCAAAGTTTTTGCCTGCAACTAGTACATTCTATGCTACGTTCATAGGCAAACAGCGTCATTTTAACTATGTAGATCCAACACGTATTCCACCTGCATTTAAAAATGGTGCAGAAAGCCTAAACTATTTAGATCCAGTAAAAGGCGAATTTTATTATCAGTGGTGTTTGTACAGTGCTGGTCATGCAAATTTAGATTTGAATAAGTTCGATCCTAAAGAAGATATGTTCCGTAATAGGGATAGAACTAATAGTTGGGTATTAGGCGACAGCGGTGGATTTCAGATAGGTAAGGGCAAGTGGCAAGGTGATTGGGATGATCCCAATTGTCCTAAAGCTATGAAAAAGCGTAAGCAAGTGCTTAACTGGATGGACACACTTATGGACTATGGAATGATATTAGATATTCCTAGTTGGGTGGCAAAAAATCCAGACAGTCCTAAACTAATCGGTATCAGTAGTTATGCTGAAGCAGTTAACGCCACATATATTAATAATGATTATTTTATTAATAATCGTAATGGTAATTGTAAGTTTCTAAATGTTCTACAAGGTGAGAATCATCAACAAGCAGATGATTGGTACAGTAGAATGAAAAAATACTGCGATCCTAAACAATATCCCGATGCACACTTTAATGGTTGGGCTATGGGTGGTCAGAACATGTGTGATATTGAACTAGTATTGCGCAGACTTGTTGAACTACGTTTTGATGGTCTCCTAGAACGTGGTAAACAGGATTGGATGCACTTCCTAGGCACTAGTAAATTAGAATGGGCTGTGCTACTTACAGACCTCCAACGTGCTGTTCGTAAATATCACAATGAGAACTTTAGCATTAGTTTTGACTGTGCTAGTCCGTTCCTAGCTACGGCTAATGGTCAAATTTATATTCAGACCGAAACTGAAGATCGTAAAAAGTGGACTTACAGAATGACTTCTAGTGCAGACGATAAAAAGTATTCTAAAGATACACGTTTGTACAAAGATGCAGTTATACAAGACGGTATTTTACAAGTATTTGAATCCAGTCCAATTATCGATCAAATTAAACTCAACGAAATTTGTATATATGGCCCAGGCGATAAAAATAAATTCGGACAAGTAAACAAAACCAGCTGGGACAGTTTTAGTTATGGTATTATGATGGGTCATAATGTATGGCATCATGTTAATGCTGTACAGGAAGCTAATCGTCAATATGATGCAGGTCTATGTCCAAATATGTTAGTAGACGAACGATTTGATCGTGTATTTTTCAAAGACATTGTAGAAGCGTTATTTGCTACCAGTGATAAAGGTACAGCATTAGCAGTAATTGATGAGTTCAAATTCTTTTGGAATAGAGTAATTGGTACTAGAGGTGCCAGTGGTAAAAAAGCTATTACAGCAGATACCATGTTCTCCAATCTATTTGACGTTGTTGAAGAAGATAGTGTACAATCTACACATATAGATGATCACGGTGAAGATTTTACCGATGATGAAATTGATAAACTTGAACAACTCGAAGAAGAAGTAGAACATGACGCTTCCTGATGAACGCTACCGTGCTGTAATGTGGGCTGGACGATTTTTAAAAAGCCTTAGTTACAGCAGTGAAACTCCCCGTGTACCTTTAAAGATCCGACAAGAAGCCCGTGCTATCCTACGTCACTTTCCCGGCGAATGGGATATGAAACGTGCCTCAGACGGTGCCCCGGATGTATTCCAAGAAAGAATGGAAGCAGTAACTAGACTTTTTAAACAATACGAACAAAATAAAAATGAAGCCAACTAGTCTCGTAATTGGTATGGGCATTGGACAGTTATATAAAACTGTCTTAGAAAATCTCGGACATAATGTAGTAACTGTGGACAGTGACATTAATAAAGGTGCAGATTTTCCCAGTATTATACCTGCCATACTAGCATATCATAATTTTGCTACTGTACATATTTGTACTCCAAATTTTACACACGAGCAAATTGCAGAATCAATCAAACCAAATACTGGTTTACTTTTTATTGAAAAACCTGGATTAGAAAATAAAAATAGGTGGGCAGATTTAATTAGATCTAGTCCACGCACACGTATTATGATGGTTAAAAATAATATGTGGCGTGATAATATTGACGAGATGCGAGCCTGTGTGGAAGATGCCAGTGCAGTAAAGCTCAAATGGATCAATAAGAATCGAATACCTGGTCCAGGAACTTGGTTCACTACAAAAAAATTAGCGTTTGGTGGTGTTAGTAGAGATTTAATGCCGCACTTACTAAGTCTATATGTTGCTCTTAACGATAATTGGGAAAACAGTCGATTAACTGGTGAGGAAGCTAGACAGCTTCACACGCTGGATAAGATTCAAGATACTGAATACGGCGCAGTAAAAAGAGATGGCATTTATGATGTGGATGATCTTTGCAAAATCAAATATATGAAAAATGGCCGTACATGGAAAATGGAAGCTAACTGGGCCGACGGTAAAGAAGATAATCGTTGCGTCGAATTTGAAATGAAAGATGGCAGTGTTAAGCGTTTTGAATTAGGTCTTTGTCCTGAAAGTGCTTATCAACAAATGATTTCAGACGCTATAAAAAATATAAACAATAATGAATTTTGGGCGAGGCAAAATAAAATTGACCTTTGGATACACGAAAGGATTGAAAAGTTTTGAGAACTAGACTACTAGCTACAGATGGCAAAGGTAAATTCGTTGAGACACTGTGGGAAAAACCCAATCCCACAAGCAACGAGATTAGTGTCAAAGCATTGATGACCGGAGTATGCCGCAGTGACATAGACATGATGGAAGGTAACTTTGGGCCACTTCCTTTGCATATGCAAGGACATGAGGGACTAGCACAAGTCTGTGAAGTAGGTGCAGATGTGTCACATGTCAAAGTAGGTGATATTGTTGCCACACGTGGTGAACCTGCTTATGCAGATTACTACAATGTCAAGCAAGGTGAATTTGTTGTAGTTCCTAGTGCTGAACCTAAATACATATTAGAACCAGTTGCCTGCGGTATCAATTTAATTAACCAAGCTAAATTTCAAATTGAAAAAAGACAAGGCGCAAATTCACGTATGTTGATACTAGGCAGCGGGTTTTTAGCTTGGGTCGCTTATCACACTATGCGTTTAAATGGGTATTTTTATCAAGTTGATGTAGTAGGGTCTAGTAATCGAGACCTTTGGGGAGATATACTACAATCCGAAACACAGGCAAATTATGATGTTGTAATTGATCTAAGTAGCAAAACAGATGTTTTTGATAAAGACATTTTACGAGAAAATGCCTTAGTCATTTTTGGTAGTCAAAAAACTGTTACTACTGACTTTGCTAATCTTCTTTGGAAAGCCTGTACAATGGTGTTCCCAAGTCCACGAAATCCAGAGTTTATCGATTGCATGTATTTTGCTAAACACTGGATTGAAAACGGTTATCTAGATGTTGACTCTTTTTGGACAAAAAGTTATAATCGCAATACAGAATGGCAACAGGCATTTGAAGAAGGCGTTAACAGGCCACAAGGCTATAGCAGAGGTTATATTAAATGGGATTAAACACTGAAGAACGACAAGCAGTAACCTATTTTACAGGTTACGAAGTTGAGCATACTATTTGTCATGGTATGTTTACATTGTTTGTTGTCGGGACTCCACCGCTAGAAGAAATACTACGTATTGCTGGTGGTACTCAAGCATACTTAGACGAAAGCAAACGTATTAAACAAATTTACTTTGGTACTAGTCAAAGTTTTAATCCTAAATCGATTAGTCAAGAAGAATACAAAGCATGGGATGAAGTTATCCTAGGTTGTCTAAAAGCAGACTACTGGGTTACACTAGACTTTGGTGTTGAACACATTGAAGGTGTACTGGAATCTGGTTATAACGAATATCCTAAGTTTGTTCCCATGATTAGTGTTAAGTTACCTTACATTAATCAACTTAATTATAATGCTACACTTAAACTGGATGATCGTACTTGGGGTGCTACTAATCCCGGAGTATGGACTCATCATCTTCCCACCCTAATGAGTAAAGACAAATTTACCTATTGGGATCAATATACTCAAGACTCTGAAATTACATCAAAATGATTATTAAACAAGACGTTAGACCAAACAAAATGATCTGGGTGACTTTCCGCAAAGAAGGTATTCACAAATATCCAGCCGCACTAACAGATCCTAACTTAGCAACAGGAGATGAATATGATGTTTCGTTCCTTGGTTATCCTCATCGCCACATCTTTCATTTCAGGGTGTGGATCAGTGTGCAACACGATGATAGGGACATCGAGTTCATCCAATTCAAGCGATGGCTTGAAGCATTGTATAATGGTCAAGGTGCCGTTTTAAGCCTTGATCATAAAAGTTGTGAGATGATGTCAGAAGATTTATATAATGTCATCGCACTAAAGTATCCAGGTCGTGAGATTTGGATTGAGGTCTCCGAAGATGGAGAAAATGGTTCATTCATCAAATACTAAAGGAAACAAAGATGAAAAACTACAAGGACTACAAATATTTCGAAAATCGTCCTGATGTCGTAAAAGTGTGGGAGGATCTCGAAGCCTACCACGATTGGTGCAGATTTGAACTGCGACCTTTTGATCCTGCGGAATTGTATCGTAAGGATTCACCTAATTACGGATCATACTTATACAGTAAACGTCCACGTAAACCATATCAAGGCAAAAACCCACGCTTTGAAAAGAGATCAAATGGCGAACGTTTTTCTCGTTGATCTCGAAGCAGTAGAAACAAGGTACACGGGACAATGGAAGTCCCATGTGCCTGAACTCTTACGAAAGGCAGGTCACCATGTTCAAATTATATCTGGTCCTACGGACATTCCTAGTGCCACTACTCCTGGCGCCTTTCTTAATTTTGGTGGCACTAATATCTATAAGTCTAGCCAAGTTGAGCAAATCGGCCGTTTATTTTGTAACGGAGCCGTTCATCCCGGCGATCACTTTTTGTTTACTGATGCTTGGCACCCGGGTATCATAAACTTAAAGTATATGAGTGAACTACTTGGCATTCCTGTCAAGATTCACGCATTGTGGCACGCCGGCAGTTATGATCCACAGGACTTCTTAGGTCGTCTTATTGGTAATAAACCATGGGTTAGACATGCAGAAAAAAGTTTTTTCCATGCCATAGATCACAATTACTTTGCAACTGACTTCCACATTAAGATGTTTTTTACAAATCTCTTAAATGATTTTCCTACAGAAAATCCATGGCTAGGAGAAGATCTCGTAGAAATATTAGATGGGGAGTGGCCTAAGTTTGTACGCACAGGATGGCCTATGGA
>JACCDW011155697.1_pt1 | contig 15278 bp, 19 predicted proteins | sample 7449781 | NCBI WGS metagenome assembly JACCDW01 (sample SAMN15323449, study PRJNA562643) | freshwater metagenome | isolation source: river surface water | place: USA:Blue River Watershed | collected 2017-08-18
ATACACTTACTCTGGGAACAGCTCAAATAACTACACTCAATTTAGAAAACATCCCCCGTCATTAAACTAAACTCAAAAACAAAAAAATATTTATAAAATTTCTAAGGTTTTGGTTGGTAAACTTTAGCTATACTTAAGAATTAATCCCTTATTCAATTAAGTCGGAACTCGTGAACAATACAACTAATCTTTCGTCCTTTATTTGGTCCGTAGCTGACCTTCTCAGAGGTAGTTATAAACAATCAGACTATGGCAAGGTCATTCTTCCATTCACAGTGCTTCGTCGACTTGATTGCATTCTTGAACCAACAAAAGAACAGGTATTAGTTGAGTTTAAAAAACGTACTGCGGAAAGTGTAGACCCAGCTCCATTTTTAACAAGAATCGCAAAACAAAGTTTTTATAACTCTTCACCGTTAGATCTTAATAAATCTCTCGCTCAGCCAACACAAATTCGACCCAACTTACTTAGCTACATAAATGGATTTTCTAGTAATGTTGGCGACATCTTTGAGAAGTATGAATTCGATGATCAGATCGATAAGCTTGAAGAAGCCGACTTACTTTATTTGGTTGCTAAGAAATTTGCTGAGATTGATCTTCATCCTGACCAGGTTAGCAATTCAGACATGGGTCTTGTTTTTGAAGAGTTAATTCGTAAGTTTGCAGAATTGTCTAATGAAACAGCAGGGGAGCACTTTACTCCGCGCGAAGTTATACGTCTTATGGTTGATCTATTGTTCCATGGCGATAACGAAGCTTTAATTAAGCCTGGTGTTATTAGAACTTTATATGATCCTACTGCAGGAACAGGTGGCATGCTTTCAATAGCTGAAGAATATTTAACAGGGGCGAATGGTCTAAATCCAGACGCAACACTTATCGTAAGTGGTCAAGAATTAAATCCTGAATCTTACGCAATTTGTAAAGGTGACATGCTTATAAAAGGGCAGGATGTTGGTAATATTAAATTCGGTGACACTTTAAAGAATGATGGTCATGCAGGTGCAAAGTTTGATTATGGTCTTTCCAATCCACCGTTTGGTGTTGAATGGAAGAGATCTGAAAAAGAAGTAAAGGATGAATACGAGAGGCTTGGCTTTGCAGGGCGTTTTGGTCCAGGGCTTCCACGTATCTCTGACGGGAGTTTACTCTTCTTGCTTCACCTAATAAGTAAGATGCGTGAACCAGAAAAAGGCGGAGGGCGTATTGCCATTGTTTTGAATGGCTCACCGCTTTTTACTGGCGGCGCAGGGTCGGGTGAAAGCGAAATTCGTAAATGGATTATTGAACAGGATTTACTTGAGACAATTATTGGATTGCCAAATGATATGTTTTACAACACAGGCATTTCAACTTACATTTGGGTGCTATCAAATCACAAAGCCAAAGAGCGCAAAGGAAAAATTCAGCTAATCGATGCAAGTAATTTTTTCCAAAAAATGAGGAAGGGTCTTGGATCTAAGCGAAAAGAATTAGGCGATAGCGACATAGAACAAATCATCAAATTATACGGCGCGTTTGATAACAACAAACACTCAAAGATTTTTGACGCTCAAGATTTTGGCTATACAACAATAACCATAGAGCGTCCATTGCGAGATAGTTCAGGCGGTGTTGTTATATCATCAAAAGGTAAAACAAAAGGCAAACCTCAAGCAGATATTAATTTAAGAGATACAGAAAATGTTCCATTAAAAGAAGAAATTGAAGAGTATTTTAAACGGGAAGTGTTGCCCCATGCTCCCGACGCTTGGATTGATTATGAAAAATCTAAGGTTGGTTATGAAATTCCTTTTGGGCGTCAATTTTACGTTTTCAAACCTTTGCGACCCTTATCAGAAATTGATAATGAATTAAAACAAACAACAGACAAGATTCTTGAAATGATAAAAGGTTTGTCGGCATGAGCTTTGTTCGCTACCCTAGCTATATAAAGAGCCATGTTGCATGGTCCCCAACCATCCCTGCTTCCTGGAAAGTATTACCGACAAAAAGAGGATTTATCCGTCGTAAAGAAGTAAATTCAGGAATGAAGTGTGAGAACAGGCTTTCATTAACATTAAATGGTGTATTACCTAGATCATTGGATGATATGGATGGTTTGCAAGCTTCGGAATTTGAAACCTATCAAATATTTCAAAGAGATGATTTAGTTTTTAAGCTTATAGATTTGCAGAATATAAAAACTAGCAGGGTCGGATTAGTTCATGAGGAAGGTATTATGAGTCCCGCTTATATCCGACTGGAGCCCATCCAAAACAAAATTTTTCCAACTTTTGCATATTGGTTTTTTACTGATTTATATAAGCGCGAAGTATTTAACAAATTAGGTGAGGGTGTAAGGCAAACCTTAGGAGCCGAAGATCTTCTTGTAATACCCTTTTTTTATCCATCAATTGAAGAGCAGAAATCGATATCAATTTTTTTGAATTATGAGACATCTAAAATCGATAAACTTATCCAGGAACAAGAATCTCTTATCGACGTCTTAAAAGAAAAGCGTCAAGCTGTAATTTCAATTGCTGTGACGAAAGGATTATATTCATCAGTAAAGATGTCTAACTCTGGAGTGGAATGGTTAGGGGAGATACCTGAGCATTGGGAAATCACAAAAATTAAATATATTGCTACAGCTTCAAACGGACTAACTTACTCTCCCGATGATCTTGTAGAGCAAGAAGAAGGAGTTTTAGTCCTTAGGTCTTCAAATATTCAACAAGGAGATATTTCACTTGAAGATAACGTTTATGTAAAAATGACTGTTCCAGAAAAAGCGGTTGTTAGGAGTGGCGATATACTTATTTGCTCCAGAAATGGAAGCAGGGACTTAATTGGAAAGAATGCGTTGATTCCAGATAGCCTTGATGGCGTTGCTTATGGCGCCTTCATGATGCGTCTACGCAGTGATATTTCGGAATATATATACTGGATATTAAATTCATATATATTTAAATTTCAATCTAGCCTATTTCTTACTTCAACGATAAATCAACTAACGGTTTCGGATTTATATGGATTTCAAGTTCCAATTCCTCCCAAGTCTGAGCAATTTGAAATAATTAAATATCTTCAAGAAAGTACAAAGCAAATTAATTCGTTAATTGAAAATGCTAAAAAAAGTGTTTTTTTGCTTCAAGAACGCAGGTCAGCTTTAATTTCAGCTGCAGTAACAGGGCAAATAGATCTGCGTAATTATCAAATTAAGGAAGCTGCATGATTCACAATGAATATGAATTTGAGCAAGACGTTTGTGATTATCTTCGTTCACAAGGCTGGCTTTATTCTAAAGATGATAAAGGTTATGACGTTGAGCGCGCTTTATTTCCAGAAGACCTGTTAGGATTTATTGAAGACACTCAATCTGAATCTTGGGGGAGATTAAAAAGCTTTCATAACGGCGCATCACAAAATACACTCCTTGATAGATTAGTTAAAGTTCAAGATTCTGAAGGAACACTTCATGCATTAAGAAAAGGCTTTAAGTCGACTGGCGCAGGTTCTAATGGATTTGATGTGGTTCAGTTTGCGCCTTCACATGGCTTTAACGAAGAAGTTAAAGGTCGCTATAGTAAAAATAGACTCCGCGTCATGCGTCAGGTTCATTACTCAGTCAACAATCGTAACTCTATTGATCTAGTTCTTTTTGTTAACGGTATTCCTATTGCAACGATTGAACTAAAAACTGATTTCACTCAAGGTATTGATGACGCTAAGAACCAATATAAAACGGATCGCAATCCACGCGACCAAGTTACCAAGAAAGACGAGCCTTTACTCAAATTTAAACGTGGAGCCTTAGTTCACTTTGCTGTTTCAACTTCTGAAGCTTGGATGACAACTAAGCTTGATGGTATGAATACATTCTTCTTGCCATTTAATAAAGGTAATAATGGAGCCAAAGGCAATCCTCCCAATCCAGAAGGTTATCAAACAGCCTATTTATGGGAAGAGATTTTTCAAAAAGATCGCTGGTTAAAGATTTTAGAAAGTTTTGTTCAACTAGAAGTAAAAACAACTTTAGATAAAAACGGTACTAAGAAAACTAAAGAGACATTAATTTTTCCGAGATATCATCAATTAGATGCAGTAACAAAATTAATCAGTGCTATTAAAGAAGAGGGCGCTGGTAAAAATTATTTATTCCAACATTCTGCAGGTTCGGGTAAATCAAATACTATTGGTTGGAGTGCGCATCAGCTTTCAACACTTCATAACAAACAAGATAAAAAAATATTTGATACGGTTATTGTTATTACTGACCGTACAGTTTTAGATGAACAACTTAAAGATACGATAAGTCAATTTTCTTCAACTGCAGGGGTTGTAGTGTCTATTGATTCTGATCGAGGTTCAAAATCAGGGCAGTTAGTTGAAGCTTTAACGCATGGTGCGATGATTGTCATTGTGACCCTTCAAACATTTCCATTTATTCTCAAAGAGATTCGCGAGACCACAACACTTAAGAATAAAAACTTTGCTGTTATAGCTGATGAAGCACACTCCTCGCAGACGGGCTCTTCTGCTGGTCAACTCCGTAAAGTTTTAGGTGGGGATCAATTAAATGTTGAAGATGATGAATCGTACGAAGATTACTTAATTCGAGAAACAGAAGCGCGAGCATTGCCCAGTAATATAAGTTTTATTGCGTTTACTGCAACGCCAAAAGGTAAGACCTTGGAATTATTTGGTCGTAAAGATGAAAACGGAATGCCTTTACCTTTTCATTTGTACACCATGAAACAAGCAATTCAAGAAGGTTTTATTTTAGATGTGTTACAGAACTTCACTCCTTATCGGGTGGCTTATAAATTAGCGCATGGTGGAAAAGATTGGGATGATAAAAATGTTGATAAATCAGAGGCTGCAAAGACAATTGCACGCTGGGTCAGACTCCATCCTTACAATATTTCTCAAAAGGTTTCGATCATTGTTGAGCACTATAGAGCTAACGTAATTTGGCGATTAGATAGTCAGGCAAAAGCTATGGTTGTGACCGACTCAAGACAAGCTGCTGTTCGCTACAAAATTGAAATGGAAAAGTATATTAAGTCTCAAGGGTATGACAAAGACATGTCAATTCTCGTTGCCTTTTCTGGTGAAGTTGATGATGTTGAATATGGTTCTGATTCATTCACTGAAATAAATATGAATCAATCATTAAAGGGTGCTGGAATTCGTGAAGGCTTTACTAATGAAGAGAATAAGATTTTGATTGTCGCAAATAAATTCCAAACGGGGTTCGATCAACCTTTATTAGTAGCAATGTATGTCGATAAACGTATTGATGGCATTACTGCTGTTCAAACGCTTTCAAGATTAAATAGAACATACCCAGGTAAAGACTTAACTTATGTTTTAGATTTTGTAAACGATGTTGAGACAATTCGCTTAGCTTTTGAACCTTACTATGAACACTCTCAATTGTTAGCTTCAACAAATCCAGACATTGTTTATGACTTATCAACCAAGTTAGACAAACAAAACATCTACAGCCAACAAGACATTGAAAACTTTGTGGATGCTTACCGCAAACCTACAGCTCGCCAAAAAGACATACAAGCAGCACTGAGTAGCCCAGTCTCACGTTTTAATGGTCAATTTACTGATGCTGAAGACCGAGATGATAAAGAGTTAATTGATCAACTCACAATGTTTGAGAAGGATTTGGGTAGTTTCTGTCGTCTTTATGAATTCTTATCTCAAATAGTTAATTATGGTGATACCGAGCTTGAAGCTAAGTATCTTTTCTATAGACATCTAGCGCCTTTAATTAAGCCTGAGAATCGTAAATTACCTTTAGAGCTTGCTGGTTTGGAGATGACGCATTATAAAATCAATATCGGCAAAGCAGTTTCTATCAAATTAGGGTCTGGTGATGGGGATGAAACTGGTCTCAAAGGTATTACAGCTGCTGGAACTGGAAAAGCAAAAGATCCAGAGTTGGTTAGATTAGAAGAGCTATTAAATAAATTAAATGATTTGTTCCCAGAAATTAGCGAGACTGACCGCATTAATTTATTCCGTAATGCTCATAATAAGATGATGGAAAACGAAGAGCTTAATAAACAAGCAAAAGCTAATGATGAGTCTCAATTTGTTCAATCACCTAAATTTGAAGAAGAGATGCTTGATTGTTTAATTTCATCTATGGACAGCCACAAAGCTATGACTACAAAACTATTGAATGATGAAAAGCTTCGTCAGCGTTTTAAGGTCTTACTTGCTAAGAGTGTCTTTAATGATATGCGTGCAGGATAAAATTAGTAAATGGAATATGTAATTCGTAAAATTACGTCCTACAAGCCAGATAATATTTTTTTTTGGTATATATTCTTTTTATTTTTTAACACTATTGTTGAGGGCATAACATTGTCCTTATACAAGATAGACAATTCAAATATAGATGACTATCTTTTTGTTTATCTTTTTCTTGCTATCCCTATCCACATGTTCATTATTTACTGCCTTAAATTTCAGTCTATTGATCGAGGTAGATGGTATTTTGCTTGGGCTGCGCCATTGATATTTGGAAGCTTAATAATTGATTCTGCTCTAAAGCCAGAAACCCCGAGTACTTTTGATATACACCCATCGATAGTAACTTTATACGACTGTTATTTTGCTATGCCTATTTTAATATTGCTCTCATTTTGGATAATGCTCATCACAAAAAAACGATGAAACTTCTCGCACTTCTTCTTTTATTAATTTCATATGGCTCTTTAGCTGAGCAGAAGTTAAACCCTGCAACTGGTAAATTTGAAACTGTTCGACCAGACAGTAAATTAAAGTACAACTATATGGAAGAGGAGTGGAAGTATGTGCCGCCTGACTCTAAGATTCAATACAACCCACTTACAGATAAATACGATATGGCTCCAAAAGAGTATGTAAATAAATATAACGCGATTGAAGGGCAGTGGGAGAAAACACACCCTGATAGCAAGCTAAAAATGAATCCAACAACAGGGGATTTTCAATATGTCCCGCCAGGATCAAAGCTTGAATACAATCCTTATAGTAATGAATTTGAGTTTGCCCAATAACCTAATGAAATGAGAAAGCTATGCCAAAAAGAATAACTAAACTAGATATTGCCCGTTGGGTTGCAGTCCTTCCAATCTCTGTGATCGCTCTTTTGATCTATGGAGAATTCTCATCTTTGATGAACAAAGCTTACTTGACCCATTTTCATGGCAATGGGGATTACTCTTTCACTTTATATATAGACTGTATTGCTATGCCCGCAATAATGCTTCTATGCGGCTACTTCATATCACCTCGATATAAATTTAAATCATCATTAGCTTTAGCTACTTTTTATATCCTCATAACCATATATGAATTACTTAGTAATGAGTATGTATTACACGCATCTAATCCATTTCTAATTGCCTACCTTGTAACTGTGTCATTGGGTTTATATGGTATCTATAAGTTAGAATCAAGATGAGTATAAATTTAAGATGTGGTAAAAAACTATAAATTACATGAAAAGCTTATTAAAAAACTTTTATTTATTCCTTATATTTACTCAGCAAGTATACGCATATAATCCAGCCCAACAAGCAATGGAAGACTTGGCGGATCCAGAGGCTTCTGGTTACCATAGAAGCAGCGTATTTGACGATATTTTTATCTACCTAGTTTTAATTGGTCTAGGGCTAGCTTTTTTATTTTCTAACCTTAAGACAAAGCTAAATGTAGTTAAAGGCGCTCTGCTTTTTTTATTTCCATTAATTGTAATGTACGTCTTAAAACAAGTATTACCCCAAGATTGGAAGTTTTTTGCAATTCCAATTTTGCTTATATATATGTTTAAAATGGAATCTATAGGAAGCTCTATCTTCCCTGATGAAAAAGAAGTCCTTGGAGATAAGGTTCCTTCAAAAAAAACGAATTTATATATTGATGAATCTGAGGCTCAAAGCAGGTTAAATAAAGATATAAATACAATCAATGCGTTATATAAAGCCCCTGAAACAAAGCTTAAGTATAGTTGCCCTAGCTGCAAAGAAAAAGAAGCTGTGGATATACTTTACGGGTACCCATCAGACGAAACTCTTCAAGCCTGGAAAAATAAAGAAATTGAATTGGGTGGTTGTATTGTAGGCGAAGAAAAACCAAATAGAAAATGTATGAAATGTAATCATGAATGGAAAACAAATGACAACGACTAACGCCAATTTATTCAAAGATCAATATTTTGAGATTAACTTAGCTACAGCTAAAATTCTTACTAAGAAAAACATAACAACATATTCAGAATATTCAATTCTTATTGACGATCATCATGCAGCATTATTTAAGAAACATAAGAGCAGGAAGATCTCTAAAAAATTAACGCCTTTCCAGGCTAAGAAGCTTTTACTTCTTGTCCGTAAATTGAAACCAGTTCTTAGAACCTCTACCGATGAAACTGTAGAGTACGATCTGCACGTCACCTCGAAAGTGGGCAACTTTGAAAACATTAACCTTAGACACCGCTGGGACACAAGACCTCAGGTTATGAGAGATTTATTTGAGAGAACTTATTGGTTTAAAGAGCCTCACCAGAGGCTCTCGAGTTATATTGAAAGACTGTAAATATGAGCTTAATTGATGATTTTAAAAAAAAGACGGCTTTAGTAAGACTTTCAGAAGAGAAGCTTTATGCTGAAGTCATGCGAGAGATAAAAACTGGAAAATTGAGGGATGGTTTATGGGCTAAAGCAATGGCTGAATCGGATTTTGATGAGAAAAAAGCTAAAGCTAAGTACGTCAAGCTTAGAGTTCAATCCCTACAAGATGAAATACGAATCCATAATAGTATTTTAAATAAATCCAATCCTGTAAGAAAAAAAGTGAAAGTAGATGATCTAGAAAAAGAACTTAGAGAAGAAGAAGAAATTGATAATGAAGAGGATGAAATTCGAAAGCTCGCTCTTATAATCTCTAAATCAAGTCCGACTTATTATGAGAGTATTACTTCATCTAAAGATTTTATTAAGCTATTAGGCGGTGAGATCGATTTAAGCGGCTTTTCAAAAGTATTCTTCAATGTTACTTATAAAGGCAAAGATTACTCTTTTGAAGAAGAAGAATTTTTAGTATTTGCTAAAAAAGAAGCAAAACTTTATTTGAGAAAGTAGCTTATAAATGGGCTATCTCATCGAATACAAATGTCCGGAATGTAGTTTTAAGCGCGAACTTCATGAGGGGTCTGGAAAAGCGGCTTTCGCAAAAAATTACTTGTGCAAAGACTGTTGGGATATAACATCAGTCTTAATTATGCAAGATGATCCGAATGTAATTGCTGAAGGCATTAATCGTTACAGAAAATTTATATTAATTAATGATGACCCTAAACAATTCAAATGTGAGTATTGCAATAGCAATAATTTAGAGGAATGGACTGCACATCACTGTCCAAGATGTAGCAATAAAATGAACAAACAAGACGATTATTGGTGGGGATTTTGGCATTAATTATGAAACACAGGAGAAAATCATGGGCGAGTTGCATCTAATTGCTGGTGGAGGTTTGATAGTTTATGGGCTTATTTTAAAATCAAAAGGCGAGGCTTTATTTAATGAATCTTTAGATTGGTGGATGGTTGTCGGAATTGGGGTCTTATTTGTTATTATTGGTCTGTAACAATATGAAAAAAAATGATGATTACGTTTATTTGTTAGCTTTAGTTGGGGTTATAGCTATAATTTTTTGGATTATTGATTTTGATCGAAAATTTTTTGATGGAAACCTAATCTTATCCATCATTTTAATTTTATTTATAGGGGGAGCTATTTTTGCCGCTATTAATGCATTAAATAAAAATGAAGAAAGGTCGGTAATACTTTTTTATCTCGGTATGGCAGCTCTTTTTGGCTGGTTATTTTATGGCATTGTCCTAACTTAATCATCCCCAGTTGCTTTGCTAACTTAGTTAATCTTGTTAATAATATTAATTACATAAACTAAGTGGTCTTTGTTTTTGTAATCTAGTGTCACAAAGTTAACTGGTTTCCTGCCGGGTGTTCGTTGTCCACCCATGAAATTTAGTTGGTGACCTATATCTTGTAAGTAATGTAAGCGCAAACTTCTTTCACTTCGTTCTTGCTTTGCAGCCAGCGTCTCATTGCCGTGTTGGTAATTCCAATGTTTAGATCCTGTGGATCCTAGCCTAACTTTTTTAACTTTGTGGTTTTGCATCGAGTTTCTCCAGTCGAACGAGGGTTAATTTTGTATTAATCGCTTAAGCTATGACATTAATGACGGTGCTATTTGCAGAGTAATTTAATTAATTTCTTCTATAAATTATAAATCTGTCATTTCTGTCATTAATAAATAATATATATTTAAACCAATAACTTAAGTCAATAACTTAAATTCGTTTATCGTCATGAGCTGTCATGTCAGAGCCCAATCAATAGTCATTCCAACAATACTTTCAAAGTCAGATCTTGCCATATTGATGTCTGGCATATTAAAACCTCGTGAATCTGCGGTTCGATGATTTGATGCCTTAGGTAAAAGTTTTTTAAATGAATTTTTTATGTCTTCATTCTGAATAGTTTTATATTTTTGTGCTTGAGTATCAAACTCACGGTAGGCTTTTTTTAAGTCATTCAAACTAATATAAAAAGACGAATTCCATTCTGTGTATTGAATTTTTTTATTATTTAAAATTTCATACACCCAACGATCAACACCCTGAAGGGATTGAATAATTTGCAAGGCATGAATCTGAGTTTTAGGTCTTTTGCGAATATTAAAATTAGATATGTCCCGATTTTTTAAGAAATTTACAAATCCATTTAATTCTTGAGTATTTTCAATAACATCGATTAAGTTATCAAAATATGCATGATCATTCTGACGAGAATCGCTTATAGGCATAGCAAATAATCTTCGGTCGTCCTTTGATGTTTTTAGGAAATGTTCATGATTAGTTGCCAAAAAGAAGCGATGAAGTGAATTAACTGTTCGCGGCATTTGATGTTTTGCTTCAACATTTATTGTGGGTTCGGTAATTAAATTTTTAAGTTTTTCTTGTCCTGCGCTATCATTGACGTACATTGCTTCGTCCATGCAAATGATTAGTTTTCTTTCTAAACAAAGATTAAAGCGCCCTGTAATAGCTTCCATATCATTGATCATTAATGTCGTTCTACCCCATATCTTGGAAAGTATTTGCATAAAAACCCCCTTACCGCAGCCCTGAGGGGACATCAAAGCCACCATAATCCCAGGTTTCTCTTCTGGTTTTTGATATAAATGAGCTAGGTAATTTAAAAGGTAATTATTATTTAATTCCTCACTGTTACTTATAATTGAAAAAATAAAATTAATAATATTTGCACAGCCAGTATTAATGGGCTCAATAGTGGGGGATACCCATAGATTTAAGATATGTTTAGCCTGATTCTTTGGGTGAAATTTAATTTCTGTATATACATGGGTATTCGGATCAACTAAAAACTGGGCATATATTTCCCGAGGAACTCCTGGGACTGGTTGATTTGTTAGAAATCTTTCAATAAGAGTTTTTGCATTACGGTCACTATAAAAAGAAATATCGTGATCTACTTTGCCTTGGAAATAAGATCTTAATTCATTCTCATCAATGACGTAAAAAATACCACCAAGTCTCAATAAGCTAAAGTTTTTTTGTACCAGCTGTAACGCCGATTGAGGAGATACCACGGGTAGAGGAGAGGTAGGTAAGTTCATATGCTCCCTATCTTTTTAAATGTTTCTCTTGCCTGATAAAGGAGGGTACCAATAGTGATTTTGTTATTTTTATGGTCTTTATCATCAAAAGTGCGATCTGAATCATAACGATTTAATAAATCCTCAAAATATGATTCATTCCATCTATGCATAGCTGTTTTAGACCATTCTTTAGCTAATTCAATTCCTAACTCACCCCAGCCTAGGGATAATATCGAGAAAACAACATTTCTATATTCATGACCTATGCAATCTGCATTAATGCAAGATAAGAAATATCTAATATTTGCAATTTCATTGGGTGTAGGGAAAACATAAGCTCTATGAGCTTTGAGCTTAACTTTCGTATCAGACTTTTTTGAATGTTTTGCATTAAACTTTTTGAGAGACTCAGTAATGTCTTTTATTTCTCCCTGCTGATTCAACCCAGTAATAGTTAGCCATCGGCTTTGCAAATACACTTCAATGTGATCATTTGTCCAGTTGCTAAAAGGTTCAGTTGTTAAAGCAAACAATCTCATTCCTTTGCCAGATGGACTAGATTCTGAGTAAGTACCTTCTAGTTCTTGACGAAATACGTCTAGCTCATCACAACCTCTACCTTCACAATAATCAATATCAATACCAACTAAGTATTTATTATCAATTATGGGTTTAAGTTCTAACTTGAAACCAATACCACTAAGTGAAAGATTATTAATATATGCACTTACAGCATCATCAAAACTTAATAAATTATTTTTCTCTGTATAGCTAATTTTAAAAGAGTGGATAGGGTTAACTGGGTACTTCGGAAATTTTCCTCGTGAATCTGTATTTCCTTTTTTCCAGCATAGCCAATTATTAGAGTTCAGAAGCAGAGAAGGAATATAACTATTAGTATTAAAATATCTACTCAAATTTCTTCTCCAATTTCTGTGTTATCTATTACTTGAGGTTCGTAGTTATTCTCGCTTATAGATAAGTAAACTCCTTTTAGTGATGTCTTTTTCCAGGCAGAAATTTTTAATTCATCACCAGCTTTATGTTCTTTAGATAAGATAATTTTCCCTGTGTAATCTGGATGCGAATCCTTAGATTTGAATTGATTTTTAAATAGACTCCCACTACCTGGTTTATGTTGAAATGTTTTCATGTTTTTATCCTTATTGGTTAATTGTTCTAGAGCTTTCCATTTGTCTAAAAGATCCATTATTGACTCCTCATGTTTTCAGAAATCCATTGATCTATGACCGATTCATGCCAGCCTTTTGCTCTTCCATTAGGTATTAGCTGAAAAGGTTTCGGAAATTTATCTTCTTTGATAAGCCCATAAATATGACTTGCAGAGAAAGGAATTTTTTCTAAGAGTTGCTTCATTCTTAGAATGCGACCTTTGGATGGGTTTGTTTTTGCTGCTGGTGTTGCTTGAGTGTAGTTACTCATATTTCCTCCTACTTTATTAATCATGCGATTAGTTTAAAGCTGGAGTATTTTTATTCTTTTAAGCCTTTGGTAACTATTTTGATATGAGTCTGTGATACCAGTTTTTGATTGAATTTATTGAGGGCTTGATTTTACCATCTCCGCGTTTAGCCCATTCATTGAGGATCTTGGTAGCTGCGCCATGAAGTTTTAATTTTTTATCTTTTTTGTTAATTCTCTCGATTAAATCTTTATTATTATTCCAAACAGACTTTGCTCTAGCATCTGCTTCTTCGGATAATGTTTGACCACCTCTTGCCGTAGATTTTTTTATCTTTTGTTTGTAGTAATTATCTTGAGCGATGATCTGATCTTCAAAACCTTCGAGTGATTCATCACCTAGGGATGCCATAGTATATGCATGATCATCAGGAATCATTTTGTGAGGTTTATAATCCTTTAATATTTGTTTTCTTACCCTCTCTCCATTTTTATGCATAGTTTCATAGTGTTCTTTTTCTTCTTTTGTTAAAGGATATTTCTTAGAAATCTCAGCAAACATTTTTTCTTGCCTTTCCATTTCTAGAGTTAGCTTGCCTTTTGGTCGCCCCCTTTTTTTATTCTCACTCATATATATCTTTATTCATTAACTGTGTTAATAAATACTTCCCAATCATGCATAAGATTTCTTCTTTTATCCAACTGATCCATCCTTCGATAGGCTTTCTCAGTTTTATTTTTAATTGTATGGGCGAGAGCCAGTTCCACGGTTTGGTTGGGATAATTAGTGGTTTCAGCTGCCCAGTCTCTAAAGGTTGATCTAAAACCATGAGGTACATAATCTTTAAATGAAGTACTTTTTTTCATAAACTCTCTCATTGCCATATCAGAAAGACCTTTTTCAGATTTGCTTTGTCCAGGAAATATATATTGGGATTGAGTCGTTTTTTTCAATATTTTTAATATATTCATAGCCTCATTATTTAATGGAACTCGATGTTCAGTTTTTGCTTTCATCCTCGACGCTGGAACTGTCCATATTTTTTCCTGAAAATTTATTTCTGACCATTGAGCATTTATTACTTCACCTGTTCTTGCTGCTGTATGAATCTTAAATTGCAAAGCTAACGAACTTAATGTTGCACTGGCTTTTAATTCTTTCATAAGTTGATTGATTTGATTAAATGGTACAGAAGGGTGGTGCTTAGTTTTTTTTAGTTTTGATGGTTTTGCTAATATCTTGCTCAAATGACCTTCAAATCTTGCTGGGTTTTCACCTTTAAACTTATCTAATGCTTTGCACATATCTATAACTGACTCTATGCGTTGCCTTACTCTTGTTGCAGTCTCAGTTTTGGCTTCCCAGAATGGTTTCTTAGTTTTATCTTCACCTACTGAAACAGGTTGTCTTAATACACCTAATATATGATCTGTGGTTATTTCGCTCACTGGAAGGTGACCAATAATTGGATTAGCATATGTTTCAAGCGTATTAATCCATTGATTATGATGATCCTTATTTGTCCATTCAACTTTTTTAGAATCAATGAATTCCTCAGATGCTTTCTTAAAGGTAATTTTTTTTGATTGCTGAGATTTAGCTTTTAGTTTCTTTTGCTTTTCCTCGTCTATAGGATCTTTTTTCTCAGCAACAAGTGCGCGGCAATCAAATACCAATTGCCGAGCTTTATTTAGCGAAACGGCGTGAATAGAACCAAGACCCATTTCTCTTCTTGATTTGGATATTGGACTTGTAAACCTAAATAACCAGCTTTTATTAATCTGAGTTTTGGTTTGCGTAACTTGGAGATATAAGCCAGCACAGCCCAAGTCTGCATGGCATCCTATGTTCTTTGTCGAATTAACCCAAGTACTCGTGAAAGCTCTTTTACCCACCATTTTACCCACCATTAATTGTTAGTTAATAGTATAATTTATTTGATGATATTTGATAATGATTACTTGTAAGCCCTATAAATATTGGTATTTGGGTTAGCTTTACCTGATAATAGTTTATCTAGTTTAGATTGACGCCCCTTCCGCCATATTCTATTCATTTATCTTTTAAAGATGAATGTATTGGCTTTATACTAGACACTCTCACCCAATTAATTTTAAAGCCCGTTTACATACAATGATTGATGAATACAGAAAAGAA
>JACCDW011042860.1_pt1 | contig 15274 bp, 12 predicted proteins | sample 7449781 | NCBI WGS metagenome assembly JACCDW01 (sample SAMN15323449, study PRJNA562643) | freshwater metagenome | isolation source: river surface water | place: USA:Blue River Watershed | collected 2017-08-18
AGCTTTCCGTATTTTTGCAGTCCTAAATGGCGGTTGTAGCTCAGTTGGTTAGAGTAGGCGTTTGTGGTGCGCTTGGTCGTGGGTTCGAGTCCCATCATCCGCCCGTTTCATTTGAAAAGTCCTGGTATAATGCCAGGACTTTTTTTTATTTTTGGGCATGAACAATTCCAAGCAACGTGTGATCGCTTACATTGATGGCTCGAATCTATACTTTGGTATGGTCGATGCGGGTCTGAAATATTGTAAATGGTTAGATGTTAAAAAGCTCATGGAAAGTTTTTTAGATGCTAATCAAGAATTGGTTGCAGTGAAGTTTTTTACATCCCGTTTAACTCACAATGAAGAGAAGGAGGCGCGGCAGGCTACTTATTTAGCTGCATTGGCACTCACAGGTGTAGATTTGATCTTTGGCTCCTATCACAATAAGACGATTGAATGTTACCATTGCAATCATACGTGGGTGACCCCAACGGAGAAGATGACAGATGTGAATCTTGCGACACATCTCCTGATGGATGCGCATTTGGATGCTTATGATGTGGCATTCGTTGTCACGGGAGATACTGATTTTGCACCCTGTGTGGAGGCGGTGAATGAAAGTTATGATTCGAAATCTGTGGTGATGTTGTTCCCACCTTTACGCGAAAATGATACCTTGGAAGATGAGGCGCGTTCGAGCCAATTGATCAGTAAAGAAAAATTAATTGAATGCCAGCTGCCTATGCAAATGCTAGGAAAAGATGGTATCGAGTTGCATAAACCTGCGGGTTGGTAAAATAATATACTATGAATCCTCTATTTTTGAAACGATTTTTAATCGTGTTGTATGCGGCAGGTTTATTCGGGATGCATATTCCAGAAACGGCTGCGTTGTTTACCTCGCTGGTGCCTTTGACACTTTGGTTTACGGCGTTTATCTGTGTGATTTATTATCCAAACCCTAGTAAAAATGCCTATGTAATGTTGTTTGCATTAGCATTGGCGGGATGGATGCTTGAAGTGGTTGGGGTGAGGACAGGTCAGCTTTTCGGCTCTTATGCCTATGGGAAGACGCTTGGCTTTCAAGCAATGCATGTTCCTATCACAATCGGATTGAACTGGGTTATATTATTGATTGCAACTAATGCCGTCGTAGCAGAATGGAACATTGATGGGCGCATTGGTCAAGCGGCATTAGGAGCAGGTTTGATGACAGCATTGGATTTATTAATCGAGCCTGTGGCGATGCATTTTGATTTTTGGCAATGGGCTGGGAATTCGGTCCCTGTTCAAAATTTTGGGGCATGGTGGTTAGCCAGTTTCTTTTTCCACTGGGTGTATAATACAGCAGGCTTGTCCACAAAATCGAGTTTATTTCGATTGATCGCAGTATTGCAATTTTGTTTCTTTTTAGGGCATTGGATTTTATTACAACTCTTTTCATAAACATTTTACGATTAGATTCGTTAGCCTAGTATACAGAACCGTGGAATGGCCATATATTCAATTAAAGATTTAGAGAATTTAAGCGGAATCAAAGCGCATACCTTGCGTATTTGGGAACAACGATATGGCATTTTGATGCCCTGTAGGACGGAAACCAATATTCGTACCTATTCGGACATGGAGTTGAAGCGCGTGCTTAATATTGCACTACTTCAGGATAAAGGGGGATTCAAGATTTCTGCGATTGCGCATATGACGGATGCTGAAATGGCATCGCATATTTTACGTCTTTCTGAGAGTCATTTTGATTTTCCTGATCAGATTCAGGCGCTTACTTTGGCGATGTTGGATTTGGATGAAGCTAAATTTCAGCTTTTGACCAAAAACCTGATTCAGGCACACGGATTTGAAAACTACATGTTGCATGTCATCTATCCATTTATGCATCGTTTGGGGTCTTTATGGTTATCGGGATCCATTGGTCCCGCACAAGAGCATTTTATTAGCCATTTGATTCGTCAGAAATTGATAGCTTATACGGATGCGCAAGATTTACGTTTAAAATCGGGGGCAAAGAAATTTCTTTTGTATTTACCCGAAGGAGAATTACATGAAATAGGCTTGTTATTTGCCAATTACGTTTTCAGAGCACGAAATCATTCTGTGGTGTATTTAGGCCAATCCCTGCCGTATGAGGAGTTGCTTTTGGCTTATGAAATCCATCAGCCCGACTACATTTTCAGTGTTTTTACTTCTGAACCTAATCCGGAACTTATTGATAACTATATCGCGCTGTTGTCGAAGAATCTACCTAAATGCCAGGTCGTTTTGACGGGATATCAAGTCCTTCAGCCAGCGCGTAAGATTCCTGAAAACATACAGGTCATTCCTGATTTTCAAGCATTGATTGACTTCGCAAATGCCTAAGAAAACTTAGGATTTAAGTAGGTTGCTGCTTCAACAAATTTTTTCACATCTTGTTCTTGGTCCTTCGGGCAAATCATGAGGGCATTTTCATGTTCCGCAACGATGAAGTTTTGTAAGCCTTGAATGACAACTAATTTGTCACTTGGTGTTTTGATGATGCAGTTTTGGGTATCATAGACCATGACATTTCCATCGATTACATTCCCGTTCGCATCCTTGTCGTGAATTTCGTAAAGTGATTTCCAGGTGCCAAGGTCAGACCAGCCAATATCTGCTAAGATTACTTTGACGATTTGAGCTTTTTCCATAACACCATTATCGATGGAGATACTTTTGCAGACGGCATATACCTTGCGAATAAAATCTTGTTCCTCGCTTGTGTAATAGTAGTCTTCTCCCTCTTCGAATTGTTCTGCTAATCGAGAAAGGTGTTTTTCTAATTCCTTTTTAAAAACGGGGATTTTAAATACGAACAATCCTGCATTCCAAACATAATCACCACTTTCAAGAAATGCTTCTGCTAATTCAAGGTGTGGTTTTTCTGTGAAAGTTTTAACCGTTTTTGCGACGGAATCACTGGGTTGAAATTGGATATATCCGTAACCGGTGTCAGGGCGAGTCGGGAGTATGCCTAAGGTGACCAGGACATCTTCTTTTGCCGCTTCAATTGCCGCTCTTACGTTATTTTGGAAAGCAATTTCCTTGATGATTACATGGTCTGCCGGGGCAACAACAAGTGTTGCGTTGGGGTTCTTTTTGCCAATTTTATAGGCTGCATATGCGATGCAAGGAGCCGTATTTTTTCGCTGCGGTTCTTGTAATATTTGCTCATCACGTAGAAAGGGCAATTGTTCTTTGACAATGCCTGCAAATTCTTCGCATGTCACGACATAGATATTTTCTGGATGAATGATTCCCTCAAACCGTTCAGCCGTTTGCTGCAACATGGTTTTTCCTACGCCGAGTACATCGTGAAATTGCTTGGGGTTTGCACTCCGGCTGATGGGCCAAAAGCGTGTTCCGATCCCGCCAGCCATGATGATGAGGTATGTATTTTGCATATTACTTTGTTGCTTTTAAATAAGCCGAAACACGATTTTTAGCGTTATTTCGGATGGGCGCATAAAATAAATTCATGTCGGCTTGATGCCAATTTTTTATTCGGACAAATGATCGTCCGAAAACATAGGGGGTATTAATCCAAAGGATCCCGAGGTGATTTTGAGCATCGGCAAAGTGTTTGACCCATTTGAAACCATAGGTAACGCCGCCCTCATTGAGTTCTTTAGGAGCAAAGTTTTCGTCCAGCGTCCATGTAAGTGGATTTGTTGAGACCATTTCGTTCGGTTTTCCTTGATGCCAAGGTGGCAAGTAGCCTTGTTGGAACGTTGTCCATGCCACAAAACAACCTGTTTGTTCTGCATTTTTACAGGGTTCTATTTGCATAAATGTGTTCTTGGGAGTTGCTATGCCAATTAAGTAGGCGGCAACAAATTGCTTTTTAAGGTCTTTTCCATCAATATAGTCCTTGATGAGCTGTGTGGCATGGATGGTGCCTTGACTATGGGAAGCAATAATGAATGGTCTGCCTTGGTTGTAATGATTGAGGTAATATTCAAATGCTTTTTTTACATCCGAATAAGCCAATTGGAGTGCAGCATCTTTATCCGCTTTATTGGGTGTGACAAAGGCATAATAATGTGCTTGTCGGTAGCGAGGTGCATAAACTCGACCAGCCGCATTAAAAATTGAAGCCTGGTTCAGGATGGTAGATGAATCAACTTTGTGATTAAGGTATTGGTCTTGAACGTTTGCATTCCACTGAAATGGGGTAGTGGGTGCGTAAGTATAGATGGTCGGGTGGACAAAGAAGACGTCTGCCTGCGCTAGGTTTTGTTCGTCTTTAAATTGAGAATATTTAGGGACGGAGTCTGCGGCATCTTTTTGATCAGGAAGCGCAGCCCAATTATCAACAACTTGGTAATCGAATTCAGGAGGAACAGGACTATCTTGCCAAGTGATGCTGAGCCTTGCAGGCTCTTGAGTTTTGCAAGCAACTGCAATACAGAGTATTAGGCTGAATATAATTGAAGTGCGTGTTGACAGCATATTCGAAATAATTGGTCAAAGCTACTAAGAAATTAGGCGTTAATGAAGCAATATTCTTGGAATGGGTGTTGAGAATTATTGATAATTAAAATATAGTTGGAAAAATTGGGATATTTTTAATATGAAACATTGTGCAAATTCTTATTTCTTGTTTAGCTTTGTTTTAGAAGTGTAAAAAAAACATTAACTGAAACTTCAAACAACCAAATTTATGAAAAAACTTTTTACTCAAATTCTGCCGATTTTTGCGGTTGTCTTTTTACTTGCGTTTGCGGCAATTGCCCAGACAAAAGTGGGGGGTAATGTGAAGGATGCAGTATCAAAAGAACCATTAATCGGTGTTAGTGTATCGGTTAAGGGAAAGGTAATTGGTACAATTACCGATGCAAATGGTCATTTTGCATTTACGACATCAACGCCAGTTCCATTTACAATTTCGGTTTCGATGGTCGGATATGAACGTCAAGAAATTGCCGTTAAATCTGCGAAAACAGATATTATCATTGATTTAAAAGAACAATCTGTTTTAGGCCAAGACGTTGTTGTTTCGGCTTCTCGTATCGAGGAATCTGTTTTGCAGTCACCTGTTTCGATTGAAAAGATGGATTTGCGTTCGATTCGTGAAACGCCAGCTGCTAACTTTTATGATGCATTGCGCAACATGAAAGGGGTTGAGGTTAGTACACAATCGGTGAATTTTTCATCTATTAGTATGCGTGGCTTTAATAGCAATGGTAACGTTCGTGTGGTTCAATTAATTGATGGCATGGATAACCAGGCTCCAGGTTTGAACTTCTCTGTAGGTAATATCGTAGGTATTTCGGAGTTAGACTTGGAAGGCTTAGAGGTTTTGCCAGGTGCAGCATCTGCTTTGTATGGTCCCAATGCCATGAATGGTATCATTTTGATGAATTCAAAATCACCTTTCTTGTATCAAGGTTTAAGCGCACAGGTGAAGGCTGGAGCGATGTATGCAGGAAATCGTACGGAAGCATTGACTCCATACAGCGATATTTCCTTGCGTTATGCCAAAGCGATTAATAATAAATGGGCATATAAGATCAACTTCAATACTTTGAGTGCGGAAGATTGGCAAGCGACAGATAACCGCGATCAAAGTTTATTAAACGGAACTTCATTAGGATTTGGAGATCGTACAACCAATTTGGCTTATAATGGAGTAAGTATTTATGGAGATGAAACAAATGTGAATATGTTGTCGTCGTTGCAGCCTTTGTTAGGAGTACCGTCTAATCCATTGACAGCAGGAATTAATCAAATTTCAGCAGCAACGGGAGGATTATTAACTCCATCTGCGATACTTGGTTACATTGTTCCAAATGTTGCTATATCTCGTCAGGGTTATGCTGAACGTGATATTGCCTCTTATGCGAATCGTAACATCAAATTCAATGCGGCATTGCACTATCGTTTTAATGATAAAGTTGAGTTGATTTTACAAGGTTCATATGGACAAGGTACAGCGATGTACACGGGTGCTGACCGTTATTCCATCAAGAACTTCTCGATGGGTCAATACAAGGCTGAGTTGAAAGGTTCTAATTTCTTTGTTCGTGCTTATACGACTCAGGAAAATTCAGGCGATGCGTATGCAACGGGTACGTTGGGTCAGCTCGTAAATGAAGCAGCCAAGCCTAGTACAACCTGGTATCCACAATATTTCAGCACATTTGCTGGGTTGGCATTAACGAATTTTGGAACAGTACTTCAAACGACTTTGGCGCAAACGAGAAATCCAATGACAGCTATTGGTACTGCCATTGCAAGTACACAGGCTAGTTTCCCTTACTACCATGGAACAGCTCGTTCGGTTGCGGATGTAGGACGCTTAGTTCCTGGAACGGCTGCATTTAATACAGCTGTAGAGGCAATCAAAGGAAAAGCTTTGCCACAAGGTGCTAAGTTTACAGATAAGTCGGCCTTGTATCACTTAGAAGGGATGTATAATTTGACAGAGAAATTGAATAATAAGGTGGAAATGATTGTGGGGGCCAACTACCGTCAATATGCGTTGAATTCTGAAGGAACTTTATTTGCATTGGATAATGCTGGGAAAGAATTTTCGATCAATGAATTTGGTGCATATGCTCAAATGGCGAAGAAAATGTTTGCGGATAAATTTAAATTGACCGGTTCCATTCGTTACGATAAGAACGAAAACTTTGAAGGCCAATTCAGTCCACGTTTGACTGGGGTTTACTCAGAAGGTCGTTCGAACTTCCGTGCCTCTTATCAAACAGGTTTCCGAATTCCAACGACACAAGATCAATACATTAACTTGTTGACACCTTCAGCTCGTTTATTGGGAGGATTAGCGGTTATTCAGGATCGCTATAAATTATCAGGTAACTCTTACACTTTACAATCCGTATTGACAGGAAAGCCTGCGGTATATCAATCGAAAGCATGGAAGCCAGAACAAGTTCGTACAGTTGAATTTGGATATAAAGGATTCTTAGGAGATCGATTATTAGCTGATTTCTATATTTATCAGTCGAATTTCACCAACTTCTCTGCGGGACAAGTCGTTGTTCAAACACCTGCTCAGCATCAAGATGCGACAGTGTTAGGCAACAAATTATTCTCGTTCCCTTCGAATGTTGACAATGAGGTCGTTACGAATGGTTGGGGCTTAAGCTTAGATTACCAATTAGGCTCGAATTGGACTTTAGGTTCAAACGTATCGTATAATGCAGTGAAAGACAATGGTGGATTAGGAGATTACCAATTAGCATTTAATACGCCAAATTACCGTACAAACGTAACGATTGGAAATCGTAACATCGGCGGATCAGGTTGGGGTGTCAATGCTGCTTGGAGATACCAAGATCAATTTGTTTGGCAATCATCGATTGTTAACCAAGTGGTTAATCAATCGCAACAAAGTTTAATTCCTTCATTCAATACATTGGATGCACAGGTTAGCAAGAAATTGTCAGGCTTGAAATCTATCTTAAAGGTAGGTGGAACGAACTTATTTGGTAAGCCATATACAACAGGCTGGGCTAACCCAACCGTTGGAAGCATGTACTATGTAAGCATTACATTTGATGAGTTATTGAATAAATAAGTTAATCTCATTTTTCTTGAGGCTGCCCCGAAAAGGGCAGCCTCTTTTTTTGTACCTTTATGGATTGAATTTTTATCAACTGGCATGGACTTAACGGGTTTTTCACATATAGAGGTATTGGGTGCTCGGGAGCACAATTTGAAGAATATTGATGTTTCCATTCCTCGGAACAAATTGGTTGTTGTGACGGGAATTTCGGGTTCTGGAAAATCCTCTTTGGCATTTGATACAATTTATGCAGAAGGCCAACGACGTTACATGGAAAGCTTTTCGGCTTATGCGCGGTCATTTTTGGGCAATATGGAGCGGCCGGATGTGGATAAGATTGAAGGCTTGTCCCCGGTTATTTCAATCGAGCAAAAGACGACATCCAAGAATCCTCGTTCAACGCTTGGGACGGTTACTGAGATTTATGATTTTTTACGCTTACTGTATGCGCGTGCCTCGGAGGCCTATTCGTATTTGAGTGGGGAGAAGATGGTGAAACAATCCGTTGATCAAATTATTGGGACGTTGATGTCTCAGTTTGCACAAAGGAAGGTGGTGCTGCTTGCTCCGGTTGTCAAAGGTCGTAAAGGACATTACCGTGAATTATTTGTTCAAATTGCCAAATGGGGATATACCAAAGTTCGTGTCGATGGGGAAGTTATGGACATCGAAGCCAAGATGCAATTGGATCGTTTTAAGGTGCATGATATCGAAGTGGTTATTGATCGGCTCGTTGTCACAGAGGATGAGCGGGTACGTCTTTCACAGAGTTTGCAGACGGCCATGAATGTGGGGAAAGGGCAGGTTTTTGTTTTGGATGCCGCTAATAAATTGCATTATTTTTCACAAACCTTAATGGATCCCAAGACGGGTTTGTCATACGATGAGCCTGCGCCAAATACGTTTTCATTTAATAGTCCCTATGGCGCGTGTCCTTGTTGTTCGGGACTTGGGGTAGTAGAAGAAATTACGGAGGAATCAGTGATTCCGGATACTTCATTGAGTATTTTACGAGGTGCTATTGCACCAATAGGCGAATACCGAGAGTTGTGGATTTTTAAGCAATTGGAAGTATTGTTAAAGCCATATCAAGTGAGTTTGTCAACCCCCATCGCAAAATTCCCTCGTGAAGCAGTAGAGGTAATGTTGTATGGCACGGATGAACCCGTGCCAGTTCCCTCGAAGAAATATGTGGGTTCTGAGTGGAATTCCAAATACGATGGAATTATTAATTTTTTGAAGCGCCAGCAAGAGAGTGGGTCGGAAAGAACGCAAGATTGGTTGCGTGATTTTTTAGTCATTAAAAAATGTCCAGAATGTCAGGGCTTCCGATTGAAAAAGGAGGCCTTGCATTTTAAAATCGATGGAAAACACATTGGGGAATTGGCCCAAATGGACATAGCTGAACTTTCTTTGTGGCTTGCGGATGTTGACTCTCGGATTTCAGAGCGCCAATTGCAAATCGGTTCGGAGGTATTGAAAGAAATTCGGAAGCGTGTTTCATTTTTGACGCAGATTGGTTTGACTTATTTGACCCTGGACCGACCGATGAAGACCTTGTCGGGAGGGGAGTCGCAGCGGATTCGTTTGGCGACACAGATAGGTACCCAATTAGTGGGTGTATTATACATCATGGATGAGCCGTCCATTGGATTGCATCAGCGGGACAATGAGAAATTGATTCAAGCGTTAAAGGACTTACGTGATTTGGGGAATTCGGTTTTGGTGGTGGAACATGATAAGGACATGATGCTGGAGTCGGATTATATTTTGGATATAGGACCGGGTGCTGGCCGACATGGTGGTCAAGTGATTGGTAGTGGTACGCCGTCGGAGTTTGTAAAGTTGGGAACGCCAACCGCGCAGTTTTTGAATGGAACCTTAGCGATAAAAGCTCCTGCGCAACGTCGTGCTGGGAATGGGCATTCGATTGAATTGAAGGGAGCCTCAGGGAATAATTTGAAAGGGGTTTCTGTTTCGTTTCCACTAGGAAAATTCATTACGGTGACGGGTGTTTCGGGCTCAGGAAAATCGACTTTAATTCATGACACCTTGGTCTTGAAATTGAAGCAGCACTTTGATCGGACCAAAAGAGATCCGTTACCTTTTAAGTCTATTTCGGGTTTGGAACATATTGATAAGATAATAGAAGTGGATCAGTCGCCCATTGGACGCACGCCACGCTCGAATCCTGCTACCTATACAAATATGTACACGGATATTCGAGCTTTATATTGCGAGTTGCCTGAATCTAAGATTCGGGGTTACAAAGCCGGCCGATTTAGTTTTAATGTGAAGGGTGGGCGCTGTGAGGATTGTGAGGGTGCTGGTCGGAAGAAGATCGAAATGGAATTCTTGCCGGATGTATTAGTTGAATGTGAGACTTGTAAAGGGAAGCGATTTAATCGGGAGACACTCGAGGTGCGATTCAAGGGAAAGTCCATTTCAGATATATTGGACATGACGGTCGAGCAAGCGCTTGAGTTTTTTGAACACCAACCTCGAATTCATCGTCGGGTATTAACCTTGTCGGAAGTTGGTTTAGGTTACATTACTCTAGGTCAACATGCTACCACACTATCGGGAGGTGAGGCTCAAAGGGTGAAATTGGCTGAAGAATTGTCCAAAAAAGATACCGGAAAAACCTTATATGTATTGGATGAACCCACCACAGGTTTGCATTTTCAGGATGTGAAGTTGTTATTAGATGTATTACAGAAGTTGGTGGATAAAGGAAATACCGTATTGATCATTGAGCACAATTTGGATGTAGTCAAAGTGTCGGACTATGTGATTGATATGGGTCCAGAGGGAGGAAATGCTGGAGGTACATTGGTTGCTTCGGGGACTCCGGAGGAGATTTGCAAGGTAAAGGGAAGTGAGACGGGCCGTTTTTTGAAAAATGAAATGTAGTAAACGCTGCCGGGGTCGCAGACCCCGGCAGCGTTACCGCCCTAACGAGCCAAAGTCGATTTTATTCTATCAATAACTTGGCAATTTTTTCTTCTGACGAGGTGTCTGTCTCGTGAAATTTTAGAAAAATTTGCTGGTTCCCGAAGAAATTCAAGCCATCAATTTTGTTAATTATACGAGGTTTGAATTTCAAATATTCCCGATACGATGAGTAGGGGTAAAACTCGTAATTCCCGTATATTTCATGCTTGATAGGGTTTAAATGGATGTATTTGATTAAATGGGTGAGGTAGATTAGTGATTCTACTGGTTTTCTCCTGAAAGGAGATTCGAATAATCCACCTGTACGATCAGTTGCACGATTGAACATTTGTGCATGTGAGTTTAATAAATCTCCTAATACCCGACTAATAAATAAGCCAACTCGTCCTTTCGGCTTACGTAATAATTTTAGTTCAGCCAGTTTATCAATTTCTTGGTATGTTTTTATTCGGATAAGCAAGTGAAAATGATTTCCCATTAAACAAAAAGCGTAAGTGTCAACATAGGGACTTACTTTTAGCTGGTACTTCCACAGGAATGATTTATAATGTTTATCTGAAAGAAATATGGGCTTTTTGTCAATTCCACGCGTATAAATGTGGTAAACATGATTTTCTAAAAGTGGTTCAGTGAAATTTTTCATCTTTTTTTTCTTCAAAATTGAGAATTTGATGTTTGATTAGATTGAAATAAATAGATAAAAATTATCATGATTTTGATTTTTTTCTCTCACGATTTTGAGGTAGTTTGGTAGTGGATTTTGGTAACGCTGCCGGGGTCGAAGACCCCGGCAGCGTTTACCCAACGCACATCAACATGACTCAAATTAGCTTCATTGCCATCCTTCTAACTATGGGCTATCTAATAGCTCGTCGTTTTGGACAAATTGCAAAAACCATACATCTCGCAAAGCCAGTTAAAGCCTCAAATTCAAGTGAAAGATGGAAACGGGTCTTATTGCTTGCTTTCGGGCAAAAGAAGATGTTTGAAAAGCCTTTTGTTGGGTTTATGCACCTGTTCATATATCTGGGTTTTGTGCTCATCAATATTGAGATTCTTGAAATAATACTAGATGGAGTCCTCGGATCTCATCGAATTTTCGCTTCTTTTTTAGGTAATTATTATGCCTTTATTATCAATTTTTTTGAAATCCTCGCTGGCGGGGTGGTGGTGGCTTGTGTGATTTTTATCGCGCGACGATTAAGCAAACAGCCCATTCGCCTCGACGCATTAACCCACCGGGAATTACGTGGTTTTCCTGTCAAAGATGCCTTCACAATCCTGGTGATCGAATTAGTACTCATGTCGGCATTGTATACCATGAATGCCGCGGATCCTGAACAATCGTTTGTAATTTCGAAGCATCTCAAACCACTGTTACCAGAACAAAACCTTCACCTGATTGAACAGCTGGCTTGGTGGATACATATCCTTGGGATTCTATTATTCGCATTGTATGTCACTTATTCGAAGCATTTACACATATTTTTTGCATTCCCTGCTGTTTATTACTCCAATCTTAGCTCCAGCTCACAGATGCAGGAAATGCCACATGTGACAAATGAGGTTAATATCATGTTGGGGAAACCAGGAGAAGCGAGTAATCCCGATCTAAAATTTGGGGCTCAAGACATCAAAGATTTAACGATCAAAAATGCATTGGACGCCTATAGTTGTACCGAATGTGGCCGTTGCACGGAGCAATGTCCAGCCAATCAAACCGGCAAAGCGCTGTCGCCTCGCAAAATCATGATGGATACAAGGGATCGTTTAGAAGAACTTCAAAAAGACCCCAATTCCACAAATACCCTGTTAGGCAATTACATTCGTGCTGAGGAATTACGCGCCTGCACGACCTGTCAAGCCTGCGTAGAGGCTTGTCCGATTCAATTATCTCCGCTCGAGATTATTTTGGCATTGCGCCGCTATCAAATCATGGAGCAATCGGATGCCCCGGGTGCATGGAATTCCATGTTCGCGAATATCGAAACGAATCAAGCTCCTTGGAAATTCAATCCAAGTGACCGACTAAATTGGGCAAAATCATGAAAAAAATTCTTATCGCGCTTGTCGCAGTAATAGCCTTGTATTTCTTAGGTCCACATCCTGCCGCCCCCACTTTGCCTGGGCCTTCGTGGAATAATATCCCGAATGAACCGCAGGCCATACATGCATTTTTACAAGCGAACGAAGCAAAAAACGGAAACTTAAAACCTGATAACGAAGGGCAAATCATCTTTGCTGATTCCGCAAATCCACAGAAAACGAAAACGGTTGTTCTTTACATTCACGGATTTTCGGCATCGCCCATGGAAGGGAATCCCTTGCACAAATCCATCGCAAAATCTTTGCATGCAAACTTAGTCCTGGCACGCATCGAAGATCATGGGGAATTTCCTACAGATTCTACGATGGCGAAAGCAAGCGCAGATAAATTTTACCAAAGTGTCGAAAACTATTACGCATTGGCGAAAAAATTAGGGGACGAAGTCATAGTTCTCGGGACATCATTTGGCGGAGCCATGTCCTTGGTCCTCGCGACCAAACACCCCGAAATAAAGGCCTTGATGTTATATGGTCCATGTATCGCCATCAAAGACCCGACCGCGCCTCTTGTGGATAATCCTTGGGGATTACAGCTCGCGCGAACAGTGATGCGCTCCGATTTCCGCGATATTCCTTCTGTTAGTTCTGGGCACAAGAATTTTTGGAGCCTGCACTACCGACTAGAGGGGGTCGTTGCCATCCAAAATTTCTTAACGCATGAAATGACCGACGAAACCTTCAAGCAAGTCAAAGTCCCAGTCTATATGGGTTATTATTACCAAGATGAAACCCATCAAGACAATGTCGTTTCTGTTCAGGCCATGCGCGATATGTTCCCGAAATTAGGCAGCAAAATTAAACAAGAACAAGCCTTTCCCTTGTCGGGCTATCACGTCATTACCTCAGATATCCTTGGGAAACGCGTTGATTTGCCCATCCAAGCATCGCTTGAATTTATTAAGAAGCTATGACACCGCAATTGATATTATACGCCATCCCTTTTTTCCTGTCGACGGTTCTATTGGAATCTTGGCTCGCTTACAAGGAACACCGTGATTTTATTGAGGCCAAAGATTCTTTAACCTCAATCGGCCTTGGATTGGGAAATTTGGTCGTTGGGACATTAACCAAAAGCCTTGCTTTTATTACCTACTTCTATGTATATGACCATTGGCGTTTAGCGGATTTCCAATATGATTGGTGGCCGGTATGGGTGTTCGCATTTTTAGCGGAGGACCTGACTTATTATTGGGTGCACCGCATCTCACATGAAGTCCGTTTTTACTGGGCATCTCACATGGTGCATCATTCATCGCCTAAATACAATTTGGCAGCTGCCTTGCGTCAAACTTGGACGGGGAATCTTACGGGTGGTTTTCTTTTCTGGGCTTGGCTGCCACTGCTCGGGGTGCATCCGTTTATCGTGTTTTTCTTCCAACAAACGAGTTTGTTGTATCAGTATTGGATTCATACCGAATTCATTAAAAAAATGCCGAACTGGTTTGAGCTGTTTTTTAATACTCCGTCTCATCATCGCGTCCATCATGGGACCGACTTAGCTTATTTGGATACAAATTATGCGGGCGTCTTAATCATTTGGGACCGTATCTTTGGTTCGTTTATATCCGAAAAGGAGCGCCCTCATTATGGATTGACCAAACAAATTGAAAGCTATAATCCCGCTAAAATTGCCTTCTACGAATGGGTGCAAATCGGTAAGGATTTGCTTCATGCCAAAAGTTTAAAACAAGTGGCAGGTTACTTGTTTGGCCCTCCGGGTTGGAGCGAAGATGGCAGCCGATTAACCGTTGAACAGATGCGCGCACAAGCGAAAAAGAAATAATCATGGATTTACAAATTACAACCATGGCCGAATGGGCCGCAAAAGGGGAGAGTCCCGAATTACTTTTTTGGGTAGGGTGTGCAGGTTCATTCGATGACCGCCATAAAAAAGTAACGCGCGCCTTTGCTGAAATCTTGAACCACGTGGGGATCAAATTTGCTGTATTAGGCACGGAAGAGGCTTGCACTGGAGATCCGGCTCGTCGGGCTGGAAATGAATTTTTGTTTCAAATGCAGGCCATGCAAAACATCGAGGTTCTCAACATGTATGGTGTTAAAAAAATTGTTACTGCCTGTCCACATTGCTTTAATACGCTGAAAAACGAATATCCCTCGCTCGGGGGAAATTATGAGGTGATTCATCATAGTCAGTTATTGGCCGACTTATTAGCTGCTGGGAAAATAAATTTTAATGAACAAAAGGAAACCATTGCGTTCCATGATTCTTGTTATTTAGGTCGGGGTAATGGAATTTTTGAAGCCCCCCGTGAAATTATTACAGGGCTCAAAAAGGAATTGAAAGAATTGAAAAGTTGTCGGACCAAAGGCCTCTGCTGTGGTGCTGGTGGTGCTCAGGTATTCAAGGAGCCCGAGGCTGGGACGGAAGATGTGCAAGTAAAACGTACGGATGAAATAGTAGAATCTGGCGTAAATAAAGTAGCTTTGGCATGTCCTTTCTGCATGGTGATGCTTCAAGATGGCTTGAACAAATCCGGCAAAGAACATGAAATCCAAGTAGTCGATCTAGCTGAATTAGTTCAGCTAAGTTTAAAATAAGATGTATATACCTTTTCAAGAGATGCCAGGGCAAGCCCGCATCTGGGTCTATCAGGCCTCTCGTCGTTTGCAAGCACAGGAACTCGAGCATATTAAGCAAAGCTTATCTCAATC
>JACCDW010398720.1_pt1 | contig 15270 bp, 15 predicted proteins | sample 7449781 | NCBI WGS metagenome assembly JACCDW01 (sample SAMN15323449, study PRJNA562643) | freshwater metagenome | isolation source: river surface water | place: USA:Blue River Watershed | collected 2017-08-18
AGCGGGTCCTTCTGCATCAGCAGCTTCAGGCGGGCCTCGACCTGCGCGTCGGCGCTGGCGAACTTGCGCAGCACCAGCACGCGCGACAGCTCGCCGATGTCCGAGGCGAAGACGCCGAGCAGTTGCCCACCGGCCTCCGGCAGGTGCTGCTGCAAGGCGGCATACACGTGGGCGTTGCTGAAGACCTTGATCTCCAGGGTGGTGACTTCATAAACGGGCTGGGCCATGTGTGCTCCGGGGTCTGTTCGGGATGGGGGATGGGTCAGGCGTGCGAGGGCAGGCTGGGCTGCTTGCCCTCGGTGTAGAAGGCGATCATGCGTTCGAGCACGGCGGCGAACATGCCGGCTCCGGTCATGGTGGGCAGGCCGCGCGCGCGGGCCTGCTCGATCAGCGGCGGCACCGCCGGCTTGGTGACCACGCAGCCGACGAACGTGCCGGCCTGCAGCGTGGCGGCATCGACCGGCAGCGGGTCGCCTTCCTTCATGCCCATGGGGGTGGCGTTGATCACCAGGTCGAAGGCCGACGCGTCGGTGGAGCCGACCGTGGGCACGACGGCGCCGTAGGCGCGCAGCTTGGCGGCCAGGGCCTCGCGCCGCGGCACGTCGGCCTCGTGCAGGGCCAGCGAGGCCACACCCGCGTCGACCAGCGCATGCGCGATCGCCGAGCCCGCGCCGCCCGCGCCCACCAGCAGGGCGCGCTTGCCCTGGAGGTCGCAGCCCTCCTTGCGCAGGCCGGCCACGTAGCCCTCGCCGTCGCACATGTCGCCGAACCAGCCGCCGGCGGCGTCGCGCCGGACCACGTTGGCCGCGCCGATGGAGCGGGCGCGCGGCGTGAGGCCGTCGCACAGCTGCGCGGCCGCGAACTTGTGCGGCACGGTGACGATGACGCCGTCCACGTTGGGCATGCGGCGGGCCACCTCGAAGAAGGCCTGCAGGTCCGCCGGGTGGACATGGGCCGGCACCACCACGGCGTCATGGCCCAGCCCGCGCAGGGCCTGGGTCACGCCGGCGGGCGATTTCACCTGGGCGATCGGGTCGCCGACGATGAAGAGGACGCGCGTGGCGCCGCTGTAGGTATCGAGCACAGGGGTCTCCATGAAGGGCCGGACGCGCAGGCAGCCTGCGGCGGGATGGCCGGTTGTTTGGCGCGAGTCTATCCAAAACTGGAACACTATTCAACTTTTGAAAAAAGTTCCATAATCGCGCCTCGCAATCCGCCCCCTCCAACGCAAACCGAGAAAGCCCTGCCATGTCCGGCGTGATGGAACGAACCCTGGCGATCCTGGAGAAGCTCGCGGCCCATGTGGCTGGCCTGCCGCTGGCCAGCCTGGCCGACGAGCTGGACATGCCGCGCAGCGCGGCGCACCGCCTGCTCACCGACCTCGCCGAGCATGGCTACGTGCGCCAGACGCGCGAGCGCGGCGACTACGTGCTGACCACCAAGCTGGTGTCGCTGGGGCTGAACTACCTGAAGTACTCGGGGGTGGTGGACATCACCCAGCCGATCCTCGACCGCCTGGCCGAGGCCAGCGGCGAACTGGTGCGCCTGGGCATCGTGGACGTGGACCACATCACCTGGGTGGCGCTGTCCCAGGGGGCGCGCAAGGGCCTGCGCTACGACCCCGACCAGGGCATGGACGTGACGCTGTCGTGCACCTCGTCGGGCCATGCCTGGCTGTCCACGCTGCCCGAGGACGACGCCGTGGCGCTGCTCACGCGGGAGGGGATCGCCAGCCGGGCCGACTACGGGCCCAACGCGCCCACCTCCCTGGCGGCGGTGATCAAGGCCGTGCGCCTGGCGCGCAGGCAGGGCTACGCCGTCACGGTGGAAACCTATGCGCCTGGTCTCAACGCCATGTCCACCCCCATCCTGCCGCCGGGCAAGGGCGCGGTGGGCATGCTGGCGATGTCCGGCCCTTCGGTGCGCCTGACCGAGGCCAAGATGCGTGACTGGGCCAGCGAGCTCATGGCCACGGCGGCCGACATCGCCCGCGCCAGCGCGGCGTCGCCGCTGTTCGACCGGTACTACGCCCCTTCGAAGGCCAGTGCATGAGCGCGTTCAGTGAACTGCCGTCGAAGTGCGACCTGCTGGTGATCGGCTCCGGTGCCGGCGCACTCAGCGCCGCGGTGACGGCCGCCCACCTGGGCCTGCAGGTGGTGGTCGTGGAGAAGGAGCCTGTGCTGGGCGGCACCACGGCCTGGTCCGGCGGCTGGATGTGGATCCCGCGCAACCCGCTGGCGCGCGCCGCCGGCATCGAGGAGGACCTGGAGGACGTGCGCCGCTACCTGCGCCACATCACCGGCGCGCACTACGACGCCGCGCGACTGGAGATGTTCCTCGCCCATGGGCCGCGGATGGTGGACTTCCACCTGGAACACACGGCGCTGCGCTTCATCGACGGCAACGCCATCCCCGACTTCCATGGCCGCGCGCCTGGGGCGCGCACGGGCGGGCGCTCGGTGTGCGCCGCGCCCTTCGACGCCTCGGTGCTCGGCGCCGAGCTCCAGCGCCTGCGCCCGCCGCGCGACATCCTGTCCTTCTGGGGCATGAGCATCGGCGGCGACCTGCGCCACTTCCTGCGCGCGAGCCGGGCGTTCGATTCCTTCCGGCATGTCGCCGGCCGCGTGGCCCGGCACCTCCTGCAGGTGCTGCGCCACGGGCAGGGCACCACGCGCATGGCGGGCAACGCCCTGGCCGCGGCGCTGCTGAAGTCGGCGCTGGACCGGGGCGTGCAGCTGTACACCGCGCACGCGGCGGTCGGCCTGCTGACGCATCCGGACGGCGTGGGCGTGCGTGTCGTCGGCGCGCGCATCCGCACGCCCCAGGGCGAGCGCACGATCCGCGCCGCGTGCGGCGTGGTGCTGGGGGCCGGTGGCTTTCCCCACGACCCGCAGCGCCAGCGCGCGCTGTTCGCCTGTACCGAGCACCATTCCGCCGCGTCCCTGGGCAACACCGGTGACGGCCTGCGCCTGGGCGAGTCCGCCGGCGGGCAGGTGGACGCCACGGTGGCCCAGCCTGGCGCGTGGGCGCCGGTGTCCCTGGTGCCGCGCCCCGATGGCAGCGTCGCCCATTTCCCGCACCTGATCGAGCGTGGCAAGCCCGGCCTGATCGCGGTGGACCGCGACGGCCGGCGCTTCGTCGACGAGGCGGGGGACTACCACAGCTTCATGCGCGCCCTGTTCGCGCGCAGCGCACAAAAGCATCCCGGCCAGCCCGTGGAGGCCTGGCTGGTGTGCGACCACCGCTTCCAGCGCCGATTCGGCCTGGGCCACAGCAAGCCGTTCCCGTTGCCCATCGGGTGGCACCTGCACACGGGCTACCTCCAGCGTGCCGACACGCTGGAGGGCCTGGCCCGTGCCTGCGGGATCGACCCCCAGGGCCTGGCGCGGCAGGTGGCCGGCTACAACGTGCACGCCCGCGAAGGCCGTGACCCGCAGTTCCACCGGGGGGAAGTGCCGTACGACCGGATGCAGGGCGATCCCGAACACGGCGGCCCCAACCCCTGCGTGGCGCCGATCGAGCATGGTCCCTTCTACGCCGTGCGCGTGGTGCCCGGCAGCCTGGGCACCTTCGCCGGCCTGCGCGGCGACGCGCACGGGCGCGTGCTTGACGCGCAGGGCCAGGCCATCGCCGGCCTGTACGCCGCCGGCAACGACATGGCCAGCGTCATGGGCGGCCACTACCCCAGCGGCGGCATCACGCTGGGGCCGGCCATGACCTTCGGCTACATCCTGGCGCATCACGCCGCCGGGCAGGCGCTGCCCGAGCCGGCTCCTTCCACCTCCCAAACCGAATCCGCATGACCCGCCTCTATTCGCTCGCGCAGCTCACCGCGCTGCCCTACGACCCGCCCCGCCTGGTGCAACTGGCCGCCGACACCGGCTGCCAGGGCTGCGGCATCCGCCTGCTGCCGTCCTCGCCGGGCGGCCCGGCCTACCCGCTGATGGATGACCCGACGATGGCGCGCGAGACCCTGGCCCGCATTGCCGGCACGGGCGTGCGCGTGCTGGACCTGGAGATCATCCGCATCGGCAAGGTGTTCGATGTGGACGCCTTCCTGCCGTTCATGGACATGGGCCAGCGCCTGGGCGCGCGGAACATCCTGGTGGCGGGCGACGACGCCGACGAGGCCCGGCTGACCGCGAACTTCGCCGCGCTGTGCGAAGCCGCCGCCCGCCACGGCCTGACCTGCGACCTGGAGTTCATGCCCTGGACCTGCGTGCCGGACCTGGCGACGGCCCGACGGATCGTGGACGGTGCGGACCAGCCCAATGGGGGCGTCCTCGTCGACGCGCTGCACTTCGCCCGCTCGGCCAGCACGCTGGAGCAGGTGGGGCAGCTGCCGAAGGCACGCCTGCATTACGCGCAGATCTGCGACGGCGCCGTGCCGGGACCCACAACGAACGAGGGCCTGATCTTCGACGCCCGCTGTGCCCGGCTGCTGCCGGGGGAGGGCGGCATCGACCTGCGCGCCCTGTTCGCGCAGCTGCCCGCGGACCTGCCCGTGAGCATCGAGATCCCGCACGACGTGCGCGCGCCGGCCATGGGCTACGAGGCCTGGGCCCGCGCCGCGTTCGAGGCCACCCGCCGCGTGCTGGAGGGCTGACCATGGCGCAGCATGTCCTCATCACCGGCGCGACAGGCGGCATGGGCCGCGCGATCGCCCTGGCATTCGCCCAGGCCCACGCGGCCACCCCGCACGGCGGGCTGCGGCTGTCCCTGGCCGCCTCGCGTCCCGGCGAGTCCCTGGACCAGCTCGTCGCCGACCTGCAGGCGCTGGGTGCGCAGGCCACCGGCCTGTCCGCCGACCTGACCGATCCGGCCGGCTGCCGGCGGCTGGTCGAGGATGCCCAGGCCTGGGGCGGCGACCTCACCACCCTGGTCTCCAATGCCGGTGCCTCCGGCCCCGACAAGCTGGCCGAGATGAGCGTGGAGCGCTGGGACCGCAGCTTCCACCTCAACACCCGCGCCACCTTCGTGCTGGCCCAGGCCGCCCATGCCGGCCTGGCGCGCACGCGGGGCAGCATCGTCGCCATCGCCTCCATGTCGGGCCTGCACCCGCACCCGGGCTATGGTGCTTATTCCGCCGCCAAGGCGGCCCTGGTCATGCTGTGCCGCCAGATCGCGCAGGAGTGGGCGGCCGACGGCATCCGCGCGAACGCGGTGTGCCCCGGCATGATCCGTACGCCCCTGACTGAGCCCGTGTACCAGGACGCCGGGACCAAGGCCCGCCGCGAGGCCCTGGTGCCGGCGGCGCGCATCGGCACCGCCGAGGACGTGGCCCAGGCCGTGATGTACCTGGCCGGGCCCGGCGCGAGCTATGTCACCGGCCAGGCGCTGGTGGTGGACGGTGGCCTGTCCGACCACATGCTGACGATGATCCCGGGGCGACCGGGCAAGTAGTGCAGTGCGGGCATCAGTCCCGGCCGCCGCGGGCCAGGCCCGCCTGCAGGTGGTCCATCAGCGCGCTGACCCGGCGCGGGATGTAGCGGTTGCTCGGGAGCACCGCGAAGATGCCCAGAGGCGTGCGCTCGAAGCCCTTGAGGATCTCCACCACCTGTCCGCTGTCCAGGAACGGCTGGACGATGAAGTCCGGTTGCAGGGCCACGCCCAGGCCCTGCGCCGCCGCCTGGACCAGGGCGGTGCCGTTGTCGGCCACCATGCGCGCGCGCACGGTGATGGCCAGCGGCTGCCCCCCGCGCTGGAAGTGCCAGCGGTAGCGGCTGGGGCCCAGCGAGTAGATCAGGCATTCATGCCGTGCGAGGTCCTCCGGCCGACGGGGCGTGCCGCGCGCGGCGAGGTAGGCCGGCGAGGCGACGGCCAGGATCCGGCAGCGGCCCAGGCGGCGCACGATGTCGCTGGCCAGCAGCTCGCCGGTGATGCGGATGGACAGGTCCAGGCCTTCCTCGATCAGGTTGGCGCGCTGGTCGGAGTAGTGCAGTTCCAGGTGGACGTCCGGGTGCTGGCCCGCGAACCCCATGATGGAGGGCATCAGCTCGCCCAGGCCGAACGACAGCGGCAGGCCCAGGCGGATGCGGCCGCCCAGCGCCTCGGGCTCGGCCAGGCCGGACTCGGCGGCGTCCACCAGGCCCAGGATGGTGCGGCATTGCTCCAGGTAGGCGGCGCCCGCGGCGGTGAGCGACAGGCTGCGCGTGCTGCGCGTGAGCAGCTTGGCCTTCAGCCGCTGCTCCAGCGCCGCCACCTGGCGCGTGACCACGGACCGGGCTACCTGCATCTGCTCGGCGACGGCCGCGAAACTGCCCGCCTCGACGACGCGCACAAAGGTCTGCATGGCTTCGAATCGGTCCATTGTTGCCGATTCTGCAACAAAACATTCGTGCCGGGCCACTTTTTCGAGCAACACGGAATGCCTACAGTCCGGGTTCGTCTTTCGATCGAGCCGACCGACCATGTCCAAACCGTATCACCCCGTTGCCCGTGGCCTGCACTGGCTGATGGCCCTGCTGCTGGCGGGGATGGTGGCCCTGGGCGTCTACATGACGGACCTGCCGCTGTCGCCCGAGAAGTTCCAGCTCTATTCCTGGCACAAGTGGGCGGGTGTCACCGCCTTCGCCCTGGTGGGCGCCCGCCTGGCCTGGCGCGCCTTCCACCCGGCGCCCGCGCTGCCGTCCACGCTGTCCGCGCCTGCGCGCCTGGCGGCCCAGGCCGGCCACCTGGCCTTGTATGGCCTGATGGTGGCCATTCCCCTCACGGGCTGGCTCATGAGCTCGGCCAAGGGTTTCCAGACCGTGTGGTTCGGCGTGCTGCCGATCCCGGACCTGCTGGCGGCCGACCCGGCGCTCGGCGAGCGCCTGGCCCAGCTTCACGAGCGGCTGAACTGGCTGATGGTGGCCCTGGTGGCCGGCCATGTCGCCGCCGCCCTGTACCACCAGTTCGTCCTGCGTGACGGCACGCTGCGCCGCATGGTGCCCGGCGGCCGCGCCACCCAAGCCTGACCGATTCCCACGCCTGTCCCGACCCGCCATGAAAACCCGGATTCCCGCCCCCATCGCCTTCACCGCCTCCAGCACGCTGGCGGCCGCCTGCGCGGTCACCCTGACCCTGCTGGCTCCCCCGGCGCATGCCGTCACCTACCAGGCCGTGCAGGCCGACAAGAGCAGCGTCAGCTTCGCCTACAAGCAGATGGGCGTGACCATGAACGGCAAGTTCCGCAAGTTCGGCGCGCAGCTGCAGTTCGACCCGGCCAAGCCCGAGCAGGCCAAGGCCAGCGTCGAGATCGACCTGGCCAGCGTGGACGCCGGCTCCAAGGACGCCGACCAGGAGCTGGTGGGCAAGTCCTGGTTCAACACCGGCGCCTTTCCCAAGGCCAGCTTCGCCAGCCGCCAGATCCGCCTGGTCTCGCCCGGCGAGTACGAGGTGACGGGCACGCTGACGATCAAGGGCCAGGCGCGCGAGGTGAAGTTCCCGCTCAAGCTCACCGCCCAGGGCCCGCAGGCCGTGTTCGCCGGCGGTTTCACCGTCAAGCGCGGTGATTTCGCCATCGGCGAGGGCATGTGGTCCAAGTTCGATGTCGTCGCCAACGACGTGCAGGTCAATTTCCAGCTGGCTGCCCAGGCCGGCAAGTAAGCCTTCCCTTCATTTCCGGTTTCCAAGTTCACAGGAGAAAACAAGCATGACCTTCATCCGCCGCACCGCCGCTGCCCTGGCCCTGTCCGCGCTGGCCGCCGCCGCCTTCGCCGCGCCGCAGACCTACAACATCGACGAGACGCACACCTTCCCGCGCTTCTCGTACTCGCACTTCGGCCTGTCCACCCAGCTGTCCCGCTTCGACAAGACCACCGGCACCGTGGTGTTCGACGCCGCCGCCAAGACGGGCAGCGTGGACATCGTGATCGACATGAAGTCCGTCAACACCGGCTTTGCCGACTTCAACGGTCACATCCAGGGCGAGGACTTCCTGGACACCGCCAAGTTCCCCAAGGCCACCTTCAAGTCCACCAAGGTGAACTTCGACGGTGACAAGCCCAAGTCCATCGACGGCGTGCTGACCATCAAGGGCATCGCCAAGCCGGTGACGCTGACGGTGACCTCCTTCGCCGCCATGCCCCACCCCATGCTCAAGAAGCCCACGATCGGCGCCAACGCCTTCACCACCATCAAGCGCTCGGAGTTCGGCGCCGGCAAGTTCGCGCCCTACGTGGGCGACGAGGTGCGCATCGACATCGCGCTGGAAGCGATCGCGCCCTGAGGCGGGAGGCACGCGCCATGACAAAGGGCCGCTGACGCGGCCCTTTTCTGTTTGACGCCGGCGGATCGCGGGGGCGGTATCAGGCCGCCACAGGCTGGCCCTGCCGGGCCCGCGCCACCGCGTCACGCGCCGCCAGGTAGGCGAACACCAGCCCCGGGCCCACGGTGATGCCCGGCGCCGGGTAGGTCCCGCCCATGGCCGACTGCTGGTCGTTGCCTACGGCGTACAGGCCGGGGATGGCCTGGCCGTCCCGGTCCAGCGCCCGCGCATCGGCATCGGTCTGCAGGCCGGTGGCCGCGCCGATGTCGCCGGGGTACAACTTCACCGCATAGAACGGCGCCTTCTGCACCGGCCCCAGGCTGGGGTTGGGCCCGGTCCAGTTCGCGTCGCCGTTGGCGCGCTGGTAGGCGGTGGTGCCGCGCCTGAACTCCGGGTCCACGCCGTCCTTCCAGTAGGTGTTGAACCGGGCGAGGGTGTCGGCCAGGTTCCGCGCCGGCAGGCCCAGCTTCTGGGCCAGGTCCTCGATCGTGTCGCCGCGGGTGACGTAGCCGTCGGCCAGCGCGGAGGACAGGCCCATCCCGCCCGGCCGCACCATGCCCAGTCCGTACTTGCGCAGGCCCTCGGCATCGGTCACCAGGTAGGCCGGGATCGAGGGCGTGCGCTGGTTCGCCTCCTGCATGGCGATGCCGAACAGGTGGTACGAGGTGGACTCGTTGAGGAAGCGCTTGCCCTCGCCATCGACGGTGACCATGCCGGGCTTGGCGCGGTCGAACACGAAATGCGGGAAGACGGCGGTGCTGCCGTCCTTGCGCTTGCGCAGGGAGACGGGCGCCCAGAAGGCGTTGCTCAAGGCGCCCGTGCCGTAGTGCGCGCCCACGCGCTCGGCCAGCGTGTGCGCGGTGCCGGTGTGGCCGGGGGCCGCCGGGCACCAGGCGATATCGGCGCCGGGCAGCAGCTTCGCGCGCCGCTGGGGATCGCGGTTGAAGCCGCCGGACGCCAGGATCACGCCCCCCTTGACGCGGATGCGGCGGGTGACGCCGTGCTGGGTCAGGGTGACCTCGCCGACGCCATCGGCATCACGCTGGAGGTCCGTGGCCTGGGCCTGCATCAGCAGCGTGACGCCTCGCTCCTTGAGCGTGAGCAGCAGCCGCCCGACCAGGGCATTGCCCATGAGGAGTCGGGTGCCACGCCCGTGGACCACGCGGTCCGCCAGGTGGCGGGTGACGATGCGCGCCACGTAGGCCACGGACTTGAGCGACTTCTTCCACCCGAGCAAGTGGACGATGTCGTCACGGTCCACGGCCATGCCGCCGAGCACGGTGAACTCGGGGATGGGCGGTCGCACCAGGGCCAGCAGCGGGCCAAGCTGGCGGCCGTCGAAGGGCAGGGGCTCGAGCGCGCGGCCGCACAGGGTGCTGCCTTCGAGCTCGGACAGGTAATCGGGGTGGAAGGGCCGGACGCGGTACTTCAGGTGCGAGTGCTGCTCGATCTTCGCCACCGCGGCGGCGCCATGGGCCAGGAAGCCCTGGCGCAGCGCGCGGGGCGATCGCTCGCCCACGGCCTGGTCCAGGAAATGCAGGGCCTGGTCCAGTGTGTCGTCCTTGTTCACCTGGGGGGCGAGGTGGGTGCCGGGGATCCACGTGGTGGCGGCCGACCAGGCGGTCGTGCCTCCCACGTACTCGGTGGACTCCACCAGCAGCACCTTCGCGCCGTCGATCGCCGCATAGGCGGCGGCCGACATGCCGGCCCCGCCCGCGCCGATCACGACGACGTCGTACTCGGCGTCCTGCGCGATCTGGTCGAGGGTGGCAGGCAGCTTGGGCAGGGGCAGGTTCATTCAGGCGCTCTCTTGGATTACAGCTTGCACAGGGGCGATGCGGCGGGGACGATCGACGCGGGGAAGACCTGCTCGATCGGCGCGCGCAGCTGGCCGTCCACCATCCGGGCGCGGCCCACGTAGTTGGCCAGCACCATCTGATTATCGGCGGCGCGCACCTGGGCGCGGCCGAACACCGTGTCCACCGTGGCGCCGGACAGGGCCTTGGTCACCTCGCCAGGCTTGGTGCTTTTCGCCAGCTTCACGCCCTCGAAGATCACCTGCGTGCCGTTGTAGCCCAGGCCCTCGTTGTCGGTGGGCAGGCGGTTGAACTTCGCCTTGAACGCGTTGACGAAGGCCTTGTTGCGCGCGTTGTCGATCTCGGGCGAGTAGGTCACGTTGCCCGGCACGTTCTCCAGCGCGCGGCCGGTGGCGTCCATCATGAAGTTCTGCAGCAGCGAGTGGCCGATCAGCTTGGTCTGCGGGATCAGGCCGAACTCCTGCGCCTGCTTGACGAAGGCGATGGCGTCGCGGCCGGTCTCGGCCACCCACACGGCCTCGACCTTGGCTTCCTTGAGCTGGGCGATGTAGGGCGAGAAGTCCTTGGTGCCCATGGGCGGGTACAGCTGCAGCTTGACTTCCTTGCCCAGGCCCTTGGCGGCCTTGGCGAAGGACTCGGCGGAGTCGCGGCCCCACACGTAGTCAGCGGCCAGGGTGGCGAAGGTCTTCTCCTTGAAGCTCTTGGCCCACTCGCCGATCATGGCGATGTCCATCGCGTCGGAGTGGTTGGTGCGGATCATGCGCGGCTTGCAGCTGTCGCCGGTGATCTTGTCGCTCTTGGAGGCCACCACGAAGTAGGCGGCGTCCCAGCGCTCCAGGTTGGGGCCCAGGGCCAGCGCGATGCCCGAGGGGATCGCGCCGATCAGCAGGTTGTGGCCGTCGCGGGCCAGCTTCTCGGCGACGCGGCGGCCAGCTTCCGGCGTGCCTTCGTCGTCGGCGACCTGCACCTCCACCTTGCGGCCGTCCACGCCGCCCTTCGCGTTGGCCTCCTCGATCGCGAACTGCACGCCGCGAATGACTTCCTCGCCCTGCTGCGCGAACACGCCGGACTTGCTGCTCAGGAGGCCGATGCGCACCGGGTCCTTGGCCTGGGCCAGGGCCACGGCGGGCAGGGTGGCGGCAATGGCGGCCAGGGCCACCGCGCGGCGGGTGATCTTCGAAATGTTCATGCTCATGTCTCCTTCTCCTTCATCAATGGAAACCCGGGCCAGGCCGGGCGCTTTCTTCGACCCGGCCGGGTCAAACCATCACGTGCTGGTGCAGCTCGTCGAGGCTGTCCTCGCCGACCTTGCCCTGCGCCACCACGCTGCCCTTGGCCATGGCGCAATAGCGTTCCGCCACGCGCGCCACCAGGGTCATGTTCTGTTCGATCAGCAGCAGGGCGGTGCCCTGCCTGGCCACGTCGTTGAAGATCACGCCCAGCTGGTCGACGATCACCGGGGCCAGGCCCTCGGTCGGTTCGTCCAGCAGGATCAGCGACGGGTTGGCCATGAGCGCGCGGCCCACGGCCAGCATCTGCTGCTGCCCGCCCGACAGGGCCGTGCCCGGGGTATGGGCGCGCTCCTGCAGGATGGGGAACAGCTTGTAGATGGCGGGCACGTTCCACGGGCCCTTGCGGCCGGTGGCGGCGCCCAGCTGCAGGTTCTCCTCGACGGTCAGGTTGGCCACGATGCGCCGGCCCTGCGGAACGACCACGATGCCGTGCTGCGCCGCCATGTAGGTGCGGGGACGGGGGATCAGCTCGCCCTCCAGGCGCACCGAGCCGCCGCGCAGGGCCGCGATGCCCAGGATGGTGTTGACCACCGTGGTCTTGCCCACGCCGTTGCGGCCGATCAGGGCCACCTTCTCGCCCTCGTCGACCTTCAGGCTCAGGCCGTGGAGGATATGGGCGTTGCCGTAGAAGGCATCGACCTTGTTCAGTTCCAGCAGGGTTTTCATGCGGCGCTCCCCAGGTAGGCCTCGCGCACGCGCGGGTTGGCGCGCACTTCGGCGGGCGAGCCCTGGGCGATCACGCGCCCGAGCTCGAAGACGGTGACGGCGTCGGAGATGCCGAAGACCACGTCCATGTCGTGCTCCACCAGCAGCACCGACACGTTGCGGCGCGTGGTCAGGGCCTTGAGGTGGCCGGCCAGGTCCAGGGATTCCTTCACCGACAGGCCGGCCATGGGCTCGTCCAGCAGCAGCACGCTGGGGCGGCCCACCAGGGCGAGCGCCAGGTCCAGGCGGCGCTGCTCGCCGTAGCCCAGGTCGTCGGCGATCACCTCGCCCAGTGCGTCGAGCGAAAGCTCCCGGAGGATGTCCTCGGCATCGGCGGCCGAGTCCTTCGTCCCCATCTTCCAGGAGGCCAGTTCCACCTGCTTGCGCACCGGCATCTGGCCGAAGATGGAGGTGCGCTGGAACGAGCGCGAGAGGCCGCGCTGGCGGCGTGCCACCACGCCCAGGGCGCTCACGTCCTCGCCCAGCAGGGTCACCTTGCCGCGCGTCAGCGGCCGGCGGCCGGTGATGGCGTCGATCACGGTGGACTTGCCGGCACCGTTGGGGCCGATCAGCCCGCGGATCTGCCCGCGCTCGAGGGTGAGGGCCACGCCATCCACGGCCTTTACGCCGCCGTAGTGGATGGCCACGTCCTCGGTCTGCAACACGTAGTCGGTCATTGGGTTTGTCTCCTGCCTTGTTCTCAGTGCGCGGCGCGGGTGGCGCCCTTGGGGGCCGCGGTGGCGCGCGGCGCCCCCCGGCGGCCGGCGACCAGCCGCACCAGGATTCCGGACAGGCCCTGCGGCGCGAACACGATCACCACGATCAGCGCCGTGCCGAAGATCGCCATCCAGTGCTGGGCGCTGTCGCCCAGGGCGTCCTTGGCCAGGAAGTACACGGCGGCGCCCAGCGCGGGGCCCCACAGCACCTTGGTGCCGCCGACCACGACCATCATCAGCGCCACGCCGGACAGGCTCCAGTGCAGCGCCTCGGGGGAGACGAAGCTGGTGTTCAGGGCGGCCAGCACGCCGGCGATGGACGTCACGCCGGCCGACAGCGCGTACACCGCGGCGCGGGGCACCAGGGTCTTGATGTTGATGAAGCGGGCGCGCTCCTCGTTGTCACGCACGGCCTCGGTGATGCCGCCGAAGCGCGAGCGAAGCAGCAGGGCCAGGCCCAGCATCACCAGCACCAGGGTGGTCCAGCACACCATCAGCATGGGGCCGGGCTTGGACAGCAGGTTGATGGACACGCCGAACAGGGTGGAAGGCCACTCCACGTTCATGCCGTCGGCGCCGCCCGTCACGCCCCGGGCGCGCGAGGCCGTGAGGTAGGCCATCTGGCCCACGGCCAGGGTGAGCATGCCGAAGGCCACGCCCGGCACGCGCACCATCACCAGGCCGATGACGAAGGCGCCCAGCGTCAGTCCCACCACGGCCAGGATGATGGCCACTTCCGCCGGGGCGGCCTTGGCCTGCAGCAGGATGGACACGATGTAGCCGGACGATCCGTAATACAGCGCGTGGCCGAAGCTGACCATGCCGTTCTGTTTGAGCAGCAGGCCCACGCCGAGCGCGAACACGGCGAAGATGGTGGCCTGCGTCAGCAGGGACAGCAGGGTGTTGGAGCCGATGCCGAAGGCCGCGGCCGCGCCGATCGCCAGTGCGCCGGCGGCGCTGGCGAACAGGTTCCTGGAAGTCATGGGTGTCTCCTGAAGGGTCTGGGGGGTATCAGGTGCGGCTGCCGGCGAAGCCGTTGGGCTTCCACAGCAGGATGGCCACCATCAGCACGAAGGGCAGTAGCACCGAGGTGTCGGGCAGCCACACCGCGCCCAGTGCCTGTACCAGGCCCAGCACCATGGCGGCGATGAAGGCGCCGGCCAGGCTGCCCAGGCCGCCGATCACCACCACCACGAACGAGTCGATGATCACGTCGCTGCTCATGGCCGGCGACAGCGACAGGAAGGGCGCGGCCACCACGCCGGCCAGGCCGGCCAGGGCGGTGCCCAGGCCCACCACGAAGGCGCTGAGTGCGTCGGTGTTGACGCCCTGCATGGCGGTGGTGGTGGGGTCGGTGGAGGCGGCGCGCACGAACAGGCCGGCACGCGACAGGCGCAGCCACAGCGTCAGCCCCAGGGCCACCGCGGCGCCGACGGCGATCACCGCCACGCGGTAGGCCGGCACGGCATGGCCGAACAGGTCGATGGAGGAGGCCAGGGCGGCCGGCGCGGGCACCGACAGGTTGGCCTTGCCCCAGAAACTCTGGACGAAGTCCTCGATGATCAGCAGCAGGCCGAAGGTGACCAGCACCACGGTCAGCGGGTCGCGGTCCTGCAGCAGGCGGAAGCCCCAGCGGTCCAGCGCCACGCCGAAGGTGGCCATGACCAGCGGCGCCAGCACCAGCGCGGCCCAGAAGTTGTACTGCGTGGCCACCGAGTAGCCGATGTAGGCCCCCAGCATGTACAGCGAGCCGTGGGCGAAGTTGACCACCCGGCGCAGGCCGTAGATCAGGGCCAGGCCCGAGCACATGATGATCAGCAGCGCCCCGTAGACGATGCCGTTGAAGATGTGGATGAACATGGGGTTGTCTCCTGTCGTGTTCTCTCGGGGAATGCGGGTCAGTCCAGTGCGGCCTCGGGCGCGCCCAGCGCCAGCCAGCCGCCATCGGCGTTGACGGTGGTGCCGGTGACGAAGCTGGCCTGCGGCGAGGCGAGGAAGGCGATCACCTCCGCGATCTCCTCGGGGCGGGCCATACGGCCCAGGGGGGTGCGGGCCTCGATGCGGGCGGCGTCGACCCGGCCTTCGCGGGCCAGCCGCTCCACCAGCGCGGTACGCACATAGCCGGGCGCCACCGCGTTGACGCGCACGCCCCGCCGGGCCCACTCGCAGGCCATGGACCGCGTCATGGCGGCGATGCCGGCCTTGGCCGCGCCGTAGGCGTTGCGGCCGGGAATGCCGGCCTGGCCCGCGATGGAGGCGATGTTCACGATGGCGCCGCCGCCCTGGCCCAGCATCACGCGGGCCACGGCCCGCGACATGAGGAAGGTACCGCGCAGATGCACCTGCAGCACGCGGTCGAAGGCGGCGACGTCCTGGTCCAGGGTGGGCGCCGGCTGCTCGCCGATGCCGGCGTTGTTCACCAGCGCGTCGATGCGGCCCAGGCGCTCGCGCACCGCGCAGATGGCGGCGTCCACGCCGGACTCGTCGGCCAC
>JACCDW010352952.1_pt1 | contig 15268 bp, 8 predicted proteins | sample 7449781 | NCBI WGS metagenome assembly JACCDW01 (sample SAMN15323449, study PRJNA562643) | freshwater metagenome | isolation source: river surface water | place: USA:Blue River Watershed | collected 2017-08-18
CACTAACTGATACATTGCTGGCAGAGGTTAGACTCATATTGTTGGAAGTAATGATGTACATGTTGCTCTTGGTGTAAAGAGTCAGATCATAATTAGTGGCATCCATAGTCATTTGGGCATTTCCACCTGCTGCATTGACTTCCATGGTTCCATAAACTGCACTTACTGTCACATTGCTCAGAGAAGTAATGGAAGTGTCGTTTGAAGCTAGAACAATAATGTTGCTCTGAGTAAAAATGGTAAGATCATTTGTAGCTGAATCCATGGTTAAACGCGCATTTCCACCTGCAGCATAAATATCTACTGTACCTGTTGCTGCACTCAGTGAAAGGTTACTTGATGCTGTAAAACTACCATTGTTGCTAGCAAGGATACCAATGTTACTTTGAGCATAAATGTTAAGATCATTAGATCCCGCAATAAGTTCTACTTTCACGTTACTATCACCAGCATTTATAAGAAGGTCTCCTGATGTTGCTGAAATGGCAATGTTTTGTGCACCAACAACTTGAACATCGTTTGATGCTGTTACAACGACATTACAACGTCCATACAGAGTTGCTTTCCAATTACTGTCAAGAGTAACAAATGCATTGCTATCTGCTGCATAAGCCTTAAAATCACCTGTAATAGCATTTAAAACAACATTATTTGAAGCATAACCTGTGATATCTGTTGAATTAAATGTGATAGATGTATCGGCACTAAGATCAGCAGTGTTATTCGATCCATCCATCATCAGACGCGTATTGTTATTTTCTGTACTGAGTTCAATCGAATAATTGCTCTTTGCCGCAAAGCGGTTGGTGAAAATGCCATTAAGATTACTAGAACCGATATCAAGTGAGTGAATATCGTTTACTGTAATGGCAATTTTACCAGATGAAGCAATCTCGAAGGCTGTAAGATTTTTACCATAAATACGTGGCAAATACACTTGTCCAAGGATAGTTGTGCTTGAAATTTCAGGATACATGACTTCATTAGATGGACTCGGCTTGTATTGTATATTTTCAGTCAAACCACCAGTAATGACATCAAAAATTGGCTCAGACATCCTTTTTTGTATTCTTACAACAAAAACATTTTATTTATCTACAAAAATAACTAAACTTTCAACAGTGATAGGTACAACCAACTAAAGCTACTTTTACACGCTTACCATTATATAAAACAGTTTTGCACTTAGGGTCATTAAATGGGCAATCACATGTGATCTTTGCCACTGTATGATTCTTCAAAACGTCATCATCTTGTTTCATACCATAACCATCTATCGGTGAGGTTGTGATATAATCCCCATTTTCTAAAGGACCATTAATGTTACATACCAATATACAACCTTCTCCAACAGTTTGAATTATTGCTCTGTTTCTACTTTTTGGATGATTGAATTTCAGATTACCAATGTGAAATTCACCTTGTTTATCAAATCCACCTATGACTCCAAATACTCTCTTATCTTTTTCTTTTCTGCATAATTCCACCACAGGAATGGCTTCATCCATATCTTTCAGCAAAGATTCATTGTTTAAATTGCAATATTGTCCTGTTGCAACTACAATCTTTCCCAAAAGGTCAGGCATTTTTTTGTAGGGTTTGTTAACAAAGATACATCTGTGTTTTCCTGTAAAGTTCAGAACCTCAGGAGCAAACTCATCACAAAAGGTAACTTGTGCACCATTTACAGAGGTGAATAATAAATCAGCGGCTTGATTACTAGAATGAAAAAGAAGAGATTGTCTCCACCATAAATTACTTTCCGCATTTGAGCCTTGTAGTTGTATATATCCCGAGAGAATTAACTTTTGATCAAGATTCACGGTATTTACTGAAATCAAACTATCACCATAATTATATTTACCACCTCCATAAAATGTTACAATATGATTTGAGTTGTACACATCAATATCATTGTTTATGTAAATATTACTATTAGCTAATTGCAAGTCACCAACAAAACGAGATATTCCATAATTGATAAAACCACAAGATATATTGAGAGCTTTTGCGTACAAACGACTATTACAATATACATTTTTTGCAATGTACAAATGCTCATTAATTGCTAAACTATTATCAATAATACTCAAATTACAATCTGTAGTCACCAATTGTTCAATATAGTTACTATCTCCACATTGAATATGTATATCATTTTCAAAAATGTTAGATGCGCCTGCATAATTACTCCCACCATATCCACCAGATCCTCCACTTCCTGAACCACCACCACTTGTTCCAAATTTGATAGAACTAAAGTTACTCAAACTTGCATTGCTCCCTAAAATCAAATTACCCATAATTGCAACATCTTTCAAAATGACCTTTTGATCAAATGTTGTTGTACCTGTTCCTGTAATTGTTAAATTTCCTGGATTATTAACAATTGTATTATTCCCCAAATACACATTCTTTTTCAAATACACATCTTCAAGTGCAAAAAAGGCATTACAAAATGTAACAAAGCCATTAACCACTTGGCTACCCAATATTGTTTGATCTCCTTCAATAAAAACTGAATTTGAAAAACTTGCATTATTTCCAACTAAATCGCCATTAATATACACATTATTACAAAAAGACGCATTACTCAATACATCAAGATTTTCCAAGTGTGTTTTACCTTTGACCAATAAATCACCTGCAATTTCAACATTGTTACAAAATGAAGCAAATCCATTTATAATAGAACTTTTGTCGATTTCTAAATGCTCAATAAATACATTGTTGCAAAATGTCGCGATACCATCAAAAAATGCATCATCAAATACCTTTAATTTTCCCTTAACATCAACATCTCCATCTACAATCAAATTGCTAGACAATATTACATTATTACAAAATGTCGCGATACCATCAAAAAATGCATCATCAGATACCTTTAATTTCCCCTTAACATCAATATCTCCATCTACAATCAAATTGCTAGTCAATATTACATTGTTGCAAAATGTTGCGATACCTTCAAAAAATGCATCGTCATATACCTTTAATTTCCCCCTAACATCAACATCTCCATCTACAATCAAATTGCTAGTCAATATTACATTGTTGCAAAATGTTGAGATACCCTCAAAAAATGCATCATCAGATACCTTTAATTTCCCTTTAATATCAACATCGCCATCTACAATCAAATTACTAGACAATATTACATTGTTGCAAAATGTTGAGATACCCTCAAAAAATGCATCATCAGATACCTTTAATTTCCCCTTAACATCAATATCTCCATCTACAATCAAATTGCTAGTAAATATTACATTGTTGCAAAATGTTGCGATGCCTTCAAACAATGCATCGTCAAATACATTTAATTTCCCTTTAATATCAACATCGCCATCTACAATCAAATTGCTAGACAATATTACATTGTTGCAAAATGTTGCGATGCCTTCAAACAATGCATCGTCAAATACATTTAATTTCCCCTTAACATCAACATCTCCATCTACAATCAAATTGCTAGAAAATATTACATTATTGCAAAATGTTGCGATGCCTTCAAAAAATGCATCACCCTCAAAAAATGCATCGTCAAATACATTTAATTTCCCTTCAATGTCAACATCACCATCTACAATCAAATTGCTAGTCAATATTACATTATTGCAAAATGTTGAGATACCTTCAAAAAATGCATCGTCAAATACATTTAATTTCCCCTTAACATCAATATCTCCATCTACAATCAAGTTACTAGACAATATTACATTGTTGCAAAATGTTGAGATACCATCAAAAAATGTATCACCCTCAAAAAATGCATCATCAAATACCTTTAATTTCCCCTTAACATCAATATCTCCATCTACAATCAAATTGCTAGTCAATATTACATTGTTGCAAAATGTTGAGATACCTTCAAAAAATGCATCATCAAATACATTTAATTTCCCCTTAACATCAACATCTCCATCTACAATCAAATTACTAGACAATATTACATTATTACAAAATGTTGCGATACCCTCGAAAAATGCATCATCAGATACCTTTAATTTCCCTTTAATATCAACATCGCCATTTACAATCAAATTATTGGATAACAATACATTACCTTCAATGAAAACATCATTGCAAAATGTAACCAAGTTCTCAAAAATACCATTGCCTTTTAAAATACAATCTCCTTGAATACTGACATCATTTTTAAGACTAACAAGTCCATCAACAATAAGATCTTGTTGTATATTAAGGTCTTGTTGTAATGTAGTTTCACCTTTTACAATGAGATTACTGGATAATGTTGTAAGTCCTTCAATATCAACATTGTTTGAAAATACAGCCTTTTCTAATACATGCAATTCTTTGTTAACAGTAAGATCTCCTAAAAGTACAAGATCATTTAACTTTGTTTTACCAAAAACTTGGAAGTTACTTTCAAAAACAACATTGTTACAAAATGTAGCTGTTTCATAAAAAATGCTTTGTCCTTGTACCAAAAAATCATTACAAGCTGTGACTAAGTTTTCAAAAATAGTATTCCCTTTGATTTTTAAATTACCTTCAACCTCCAAATCGTTCGAGAAAGTAGCTAGTCCTTTCACCAACAAATCATTGTTGTATGTTTTGCCCAAGATTTCTAAATCCTTCAGAAATTGAACATCTTCAGTTACTATTAAGTTATTTGAAGCTGTTATTGTATTTTCAAAAACTGTATCTCCTTTTACTTTCAAGTCTCCCGATATTTCCAACTCTTTTACATCAAGTAATCCATTTACTGTAACATTGTTTGAAAAAGTGGCTTGACCTAACACTTTGATATTATCCTCAACTGTCAATTGATTTTTGATGTACATATCATTGTTAACAAAAGCATCACCATCTACAACTAATTTTTTACGAGCAATAAGTTCATCTTCAACATTTAGTGTTTTGATAAAGACATTGCTATCAAAATATCCAACACCTGTCATTGTGACATCTTTTCTAAAAACTGATGCTCCATCAACATACAAAGAGTCTTTGATGTAAACATTACTATTTAATTCAGTGTTACCATCAACATACAAAGAGTCTTTGATGTACACATTACTATTTAATTCTGTTTCACCATCTACATACAAAGACTCTTTGATGTAAACATTACTATTTAATTTAGTGTCACCATCCACAAACAAAGAGTCTTTGATATACACATTACTATTTAGTTGAGTATCACCATCCACATACAAAGATTTTTTGATGTAAACATTACTATTTAGTTCAGTGTCTCCATCTACATACAAAGAGTCTTTGATGTAAACATTACTATTTAGTTGAGTGTCACCGTCTACATACAAAGAGTCTTTGATGTAAACATTACTATTTAATTCAGTGTTACCATCCACATACAAAGACTCTTTGATGTAAACATTACTATTTATTTGAGTGTCACCGTCTACATACAAAGACTCTTTGATGTAAACATTACTATTTATTTGTGTGTCACCATCAACATACAAAGATTTTTTGATGTAAACATTACTATTTAATTGAGTGTCACCATCCACAAACAAAGATTCTTTGATATACACATTACTATTTAGTTGAGTATCACCATCCACATACAAATATTGTTTGATGTATACATTACTATTTAATTGAGTGTCACCATGCACATACAAATGATCATGAATTATTGTGTTACTCAATTCTGCTAAACTTTGAACTTTGAGAGTCTTGACAGTAGTATGACCATCTACAATAACATCCCCATGATTCCATAAAACATCTGAGTTGTATATTCCATTTGAAAAAGAAGCAAGTCCAATAACGATTAAGTCCGACTCTAAGTTTGTAGGTCCATTTACAATTAACGAGCTTCGAACAATCAGATCATCGACATCAATATCTTCTTGAACAGATAAAGATCCTTCTACTTGAACATTTTGGGTAAATGTAACATTTGATTCAAAGGTACTTGCATCAAGTTGTGTAAAGTGACCATAATTGCTTATTCCATATTCAAAAATAGCGTTACTTGTTACTACAAGGGACGCTAATTGAGTTTCTTGATCGACATACAATGATTTTCTTACATACATATTTCCATCATAAATAACATCACCTTTATTGACAATGTCACCAAAATTGATAATGTCATTACAAAGACTTATATTCCCAAAAATAAATACGTTACTATTGAAATAGACATCTTTTTCAAACGTTGCAACTTCTTTTGCATGTAATTCGCCTTGTAATTCTACTTTGTTTGTAGCAATCATTTCATCGTTAAAAATAGCAGGACCATTAGCTACAAAAGTAGATTTTGTTTCTAATTCTGTTTCAAATGTGGCTTTGTCAAAAAAAGAAGTTGGCGCATTGAAATTGGTTGCATTTTGAAAAGATGTCTGACTATTGAATGTTGTCAAATTATTGAAGAATGTGTTACTATTAAACTTTGCAACATCATTAAAGTTGGTCCGTGTATCAAAGTTCACATTACTATTAAAAGTTGCCAAATCATTGAATGATGTTTTGCTATTTAAGGAAACATTGGAATTAAATCTTGTCAAGTTATTAAAGTTAGTATTACTATTAAAGGTCGTATTGTCTTGAAAAAATGCATCATTGGAAAATGTCGCTACTCCCATAAAATCAGCTGTATTTCTAACCCAAAGATTTTGTGCAGCTCTTAATGTGTTTGAAAATGTTGCTTCACCTTTCACTAATAATGTATTACAAAAGGATACTTGATTTCGTGCTGTAATGGGAGCCACAAACAATACATTGTTACTAAAGGTTGATGGTCCATAAGATACTAGAGGACCATAAGTTTTCAGATTACATAGCGAAGCATCACCGGTTGCTATTAGAGAGTCTCTTGATACAAGATCATTACTGAATGTTGCAATTTCCAAAAAGTTAGCTTCTTTTAGAACGTTTAATGGAGCTGCTGTTGTCATATTATTGGAAAATGTTGTTGGTCCATAAGCATCAATCGCTCCTGTAATAGATACATTACTTAACTTTGTTGCTCCAATCATGTTCAACGTGTTACATAATGTCATTGTACCACAACCGATGATATTTCCATTAACTTTTAGATTACCATTGATTTCAACATCATTACAAAATGATGCTTTTTCGTAAACTAAGATACCATTACAGAAAGTTGCATTTGAATCGGCTATAAAAATATTATTTGTAATAGATGGACTATTGAAAACGGTTTCTTTATTAAATACAATGTTGCTATCAATGATAAAAGATGATCCAACAGAAAAGTTTGATCCACTTACTTTGAATTCTGTTGTACTCATATTGATACTACCATTGAATGTGATGTTGCTTCCTAGCACAATATTTGCCGAAGGATCATAAGGGTTAGCTATGATAGTTTGACGGTTTTGTGAAATAAATGCATCATTGATATTAATATAATCACTATTGCTATTTACAAAAGTATTTGATCCTTGATTGTTTTTTATTATAACATTATTTGAACCAGTATTGACGATATTGTTTCCAATAATGACATTATTATTATTTTGATCAAGAATGTAATTACCATATGTCAATGAGTTTTTAGTTCCATCTATTACATTGCTATAACCAATTCCAACATTGTAATAACCTTTTGTTGATGACTTGTAACCAATACCAACATTATTACTAGATTCATTATATTCATTCGTGCTTGTGTGATCATATCCAATAAGAACATTGTTGTTGCCATTCATAAATTGACCAGTAGAATTGCCAAGCATGATGTTTCTGGCACCTGAAACCATATATCTACCGGTTGAGACACCGAGTAACATGTTGTCGTTACCGGTACTAAACATGCCTGCTTCCATGCCAATATAAACACCACGATCACCAGCACGGGAATTTTGTGCTGTTCCATATCCAATAAATACGTTATATTGACCATCTTGGTCATATGCGGCATTGATACCAGCAACAACTGAGAACTTTGTGAAACGAATATACGCTTCATTATCTGTTAATGTGTTGTAAATGTTAACATTTTTGGTGGTATTTTGCAAACTCATAGAGACATCTACAATGTCAAAAGAGAAAAATAAAACAACAGAACACCATACCAAAATAAGTAAATTAAATTGTTAATGTAATTGTTTTTTTGTTTTTTGTTTTTTTTAATTGGTTGATCTTGCTTTTTGATGATGACTGCTTTTGTCCTTGAATGGAATCCCGCTCCACTTTTGATATTCTTATAGAATATCGGTCCGCTTGTAATCTTCCTCGATGGAATCCCGCTCCACTTTTGATATTTTTATAGAATATCGGTCCGCTTTTAATCTTCCTCGATGGAATCCCGCTCCACTTTTAATTTTCCTCTTTTGGTCTTCCTCACTGGAATCCCGCTCCAATTTTAATTTTCTTATTATTTTACTTCGCGATCAAGCTCTGGAGGTAGTCATACTTTTTCTGACGCTTATCGCGCTTGCTCTCTGGGCATTGGAACACATGCAACATTTTGTACAAATCGTGCGCACACGTCGGAATATCCGGAACACTCAGCCAAGTGCGAGTTGTCTTATCAAGAACCACTGTGCAACGGCCATTCTCCCAAAAGTCCTTCAACTCGCTATCAGACTGATCAGCAATCGAAATGTCAACAAAATCAGCCGTGATCTTCTCCTCACGTGCATCCTCTTTGTTCGAAACATACATAACATTCATACGCAGGCGATACAGGTTAAACTTGGCAACAAACTTATCATCAGATGAACGGTTAAACTCCAGGGTATCATTGAACGAACAGAACAACGGCGTCTTCCTCAGCGGAATGCACTCACACTTGTCGAAATGGGGCACCTCGACCCGCACCACACTGTCCTCATGTCCCTCGCTGTCCAAAATCACAAAGCTGTTGCGGGAGCATGAGTTACGAATTTGCTCATTTGAGAAAGGTGACAAGAACATACCACCCTCGTCATCCTCCTTCTCCAACATCTCACCAAACTTCTCCTTGAACTTCATGATCACATCAGATGACAAGAACGCATCCTGAATTGGCTTGTCGATGAAGAACATGTGATCCATGGTGCGCTTGTACTGCGACATGGTCTGCATCACAAGAGTATGCATTGTGCTCTTGATGCGGTTAAAGCACTCTGAAGGCAGGTTGGGATTGATCAAAATGACGATATCCAGATCGCTGAAATGGAACAACTCCTTCACATCATCATCACGAGTGTACATGTCAAGAAGCATTGCATAAGCGTTGCTCCCCTTCACAACAACCATAATATTGCTGATGTCAAAGCTTGACAGCTGTGTCGACATGTTGATCTTGTGGATAAGGAGCTCGTGAATCTTCAGAGAAATCACACGAAACTCGGGAAACCCATAGATCGTGTCAGCAAGCGCTTCGGTAGCCTTGCCACGCTTTCCATTCTCATCGTCGTGCTCCGGACCAGTTGCCTTGGGCATCACATTGAACCAATAATTTCCCTTCACACCCTTAACCACATCACCGGACGCCTTCACGGCGCGCTCGATGAACTCATTGCGATCAGCGGGGGTCCAGGCAATCATTGTGGGTTTTTGTGAAAAAGTGGATTGGATATTCGTTAAATCATTAGTTTCTTTAATCGATTGAAATCATCAATTTTTTGACCAATATATCAGATGTGTTACAAATTTTTTGAAAGATAGATTAGAAGATGATTGAAACACCGGCTGGTATGATTGTTAGATATTTCAAAGATCACTTGTTTCTTGTAGCCATTATTGCTATATGTATTCTTGTTTATATCCTTATATTTGTAGCACATCCAAGATGGAATTGGTTATCTCACAGTGAAAATATGGATAAGTTTTTACATGAAAAAGATTTTCTAAAAGTCAATTTAGAAGGACTTTTGAATAGTCCATCGCCTCAATATTTATCTTTGGTATATTCTGATCATGTCAAATTTCAAGAAACAAAAGATGAATTGAAACAAGTTATTGGTGACCTTTATGGTGGTAATGTTATGAGTGCTTTAACTGAGTACTTCATTTTGTATCCAACTGTTCAATATGGTGAAAAAATCCAAACTCTTTCTGCTGGAAATCAAACCTTTCAGACAGAACGTGCAACATTTTTATCAAGATTACGTTTGTATTTGAGTATGTTAGGTCAATATGATACTAAAGGTAAAGGTGAAAATGAACAATTGAAAGATATGCATGATATGGACGTTAAAAATAATATAGGTGGAAAAGTTAAATTGGTTGGTGATAAAATTACATTATTTATGCAAAATGTCAAAAAAATGTTAGAAGTGGTTGAGAGTGGGAAATTGATGCAATATTTGGTAACACCTGATATGACAGAGGTCGTGTTGAGTAAAATTACAAGCAATATTCAAAAATACAAAAATAACAAAGGAGAAGTATATAGTGAAGCTGTGAATTCTAAATCAATGCATGGGTTTTCATGGTATATTTTTGAAGCACAAATCAAACCCGATCTCAATATACCTCCTTATGATGTTAAATTGAGACCATACATTATAAATTATCTAAATAGTGATGTCAATCTTGGTAAAGTATCGAATAATAAGTTGATAAAAAATGATGCACTATGTAACTTTTTAGACAAACGACCTATTTATTCTAGATTGGCTTTCTCGATCAATCCCGTTCCTAAAGGTACATATGAAAAGTTATTGGACATTTACAAAAAGATTGATGGTACTAGCAAGGAGAGTATTATTGAAGTGGTGGGAAATATTGATAGATTGAGAGCATTTTTGAGTTTTGCCACAATTTGCAATCTGTATTTGAATGTGTATTCTACATCAAAGAATGGTTTTACACGTGACACCATAATGAGTATATATGCTTCTAAATACAAAACTAGTAAGGATTTTTTCATGGAATTGATCAAACCATACTTTGATGATTTTGTGATTAATAGAGTTTGGGCAAATGTAAAAAAAGTGTTTAGTAATACTTACTGGAAAGAATCTACTAACCGTTTTAAAACAGTATGGGAGAAAATTGGATATTTTATCATGAACATGCCTACTAGTGTAGCTAATGGCATGAAGAAGAAAAAGGATAAAGAAAATTTCATAGTAGTTGAAGGTTTTTTGAAAGCAATATTTGGTCCTTTGATTGCAATTGGCAAGTTTTTCATCAGTATTTTGAAATTGACCCTAGTAATTGTTGATTTTGTGATGAACTTTGCCAAAGATCCATTTGGAACTTTGATTAAAATATTTACATTGATTTTAACAGCGCTTATTAGCATTTTCCTTGCAATTATATACACAATTTGGTCATTACCACCATTTATTTTCATCATTCAAGCTATATACTTTTTAATATTTGAGGTGGTTAAGTTGGTGGCTCTTGCAATAGTTTTCTTACTTTTATTCGGAATCATAGCAATTATTGTCCTAATTTTGGCCATTTTAAATCAAATCACTAAAGGCAAACTTGCTAAATTGATGTTATGTCAAAATAGTCCAGGATCATGGTATCGTACTCCTAACTACCATTTAAAGAATATTTATGAAAGGTCGTTGTTATGTGCAAAACCATGTATGAAAGGGTTTGCACCAGATCCAACGGGATTATTATGTCGAAAGGTACCTGGTAATGTACCGAGTTTCTGTCCACAAGCTGCATTTATGAGAATATATAGTGGTTACAAACGGAAGGAAAATAACATTGTATATAATAATTTGAGTCCAGTTACGAACTTCAAATATCAAACGGGTCTACCTGAAACAAAAGAGTCCATGTTGATTTCACATTTCAAAAATGGAAATGATTTTGTGAATGCTTGTGCTAAGCCAATGGATAATTACAACAAGTCAATACGTAGTCTATGTGAAAATATTGAGTATATAGAGAGAGCTAAACCATTTGGTTTGAATGATGGAGATGTAAAAAGGTTACGTAAGCTTTGCACTCAATCATATTGTGGAGCTGGTAAAGGAACATATGGATTTTGTAAAAAGGTGAGTGATCAAAATGAGTTCGATCTCTCAGCTATTATAAAACAAATATGTCTATTAATATTTGCAATAGTGATGATTACAATATTAATAGTAATAATGGTCTACCATATGCAACACTAAGTTGGCTTTGTTTTCATCATATTGTATTTTTTAGGGGGGCGTTTCATTGGAGGCACTGTTTGCCATCTTGTAGTAGGGATAGTAATTGGTACAGGAGCTTGTTGAACATAAATAGGCATGTTAGGACGCTTGATAACAAAATCACACATCAGAGGTCCTCCTTTGATTCCGGTAATATCTACCGCTTGAATACCATTTTGACCATCAATTACATTGAATTGAATATATTCTCCCTTTTCAAGAGTTTTATAGTTACTATTTAGGGGTTTGATTCCGGTATGATGAACAAAAATATCTTTGCCTTTATCATCACCGTCGCAAACTGTTACAAAACCATATCCAAGTTTTGCATTAAACCATTTTACTTGACCAACATGTGTTCCTTCAGTTGATGTTTCTTTTACTTCATGTACGACGGGAGTTTCTGTGGTTTGTGACATTTTTTGTTTCTAGGACTTCTTGATCAAAAATCCATTAAAGTCCTTATATCACTTTATTTTTGAATACCAAATATAATTTTATTGATCGTTGTATTCACACAAAATACTCTATGAAGTATAATACCAGCAAGAAATAGTATTAGTAAAATTAGTAAAAAGTTGGTATGAAATAGTTTTGCAATAATAACAGCTATAATAATAGTGCCGAGTACATCAGCGATGGCTAGATTAAGAAATCTGTATTGATGGATACCTTCATTTTCTTTGCCAAAAATGTGTTTGTATTTGCAAAGACTCATTGGTGCGCTTTATAGTTAATTTTTAAAATACTTTGATTTTAATATGGCAAAAAAAACAAAACCTCTTGTTTTTATTGTTCTTGTATTGATTGTGGTCTCTTGGATTTTTATGTATACAAAAGTACCGATGGTATCTGAGATTGAGATTTTACAGATGAATTTACATCAAGTGAAACCAGAAATATTGTTAGAGAAGAAACCAATTATTATTCAAGACAAAATTATGTGCGTAGATGCTTTGGTAAAAACAACATTTGCTTATAATTATCTTGTGATGGATGAATCATTTGTTAAAACTGGGGATACATTCATGAAAGCAAGGTCAAAATACACTTTGTTAACAAGTCCATTTTGGGATGCTCGAATTGATATTGCGGTTCCAGGAAGTGACGTTAATAAATTTGTTTCTGTTAAATTGGGAAGAAATCAAGTTTTGATTTTACCAGCCATGTGGCATTATCGCACAATGACCGAAAAAGTAAAGCGAATTATTTTAGATGATCTTGTAACTATGTTTGTTTATAAATATTTTAGTGGATAAAGGAATTTGTTTTGGTATTATAAGTTTAATGTGTAATGCTCGATTAGCAGGAGATCTTCTTGAAAAAGCAGTTTGTGATTATTTATTAAAATTAGGACTTAATTGTAGATCACTAGAAAGATTGAATCGATTAAATAGTAAAGATGGTGAATTAAAGGACATAAATGTAGATGTATTGAGGGGTATTTTGCCAATAGATGCTGATTATTTTTCTATTGCTTCCGATAATGATGGTCGAAATGGAATTGTTGGTGATATTATCATAGGAAACGCTAATGGTGATATTGTGTCTGTGAGTTGTAAGAAAAACAATGTGTCAATAAAACATCAACGTCCAGTGACTTTATGGAAACATTTGAATATGCAAGATCGCAGAAGAATTGAAGAATACAAAAGAAAATATAATAAAATTGTGGGTCGGTTTTATAAATATTGTCGTGAGAAGAGATTCAAAAAGTTTGCGGATATCAAAGGGGGTGCTAAAGTGAAAATGTTTAGAGAGGTGAATGAGTTGGTAGCTGAGACATTGCTATCAAGTTCTAAAAAAGAAGTGATTGAGTTTATGAAATATTTATTATCTTTGAAAGAGCCAAATTTATATATATTACACTACTCAGAAAGTAAAAATATTGTGTCTTTGTATAAAACATGGTTTGATTTCAGAGATGATGGTGAAGATCTACGTATACGTGTGTTGAGTAATACAATGATGGAGTTGACTTTTCAGGGAGTTAAATTATTGTTGAGGGTGCATAATGCAAGTTCACGGATATTGCCAACGATCAGCTTGAAATATGACACTAAGTTATGTGATAAAAAGAAATATCTATTTGAAGCTCGTGATAATATCAAACTCATTGAGGAGTCTTTTGTAGCATAATAATTTGTTAGGATTGCTGTTGGCTTCTCTCCAATGTTTTTGAATTATTTTGGCTGAAATATTTTGGCAACGTTTCTCAGCTTCTTGTTGTAATAATTCATTTAGTTTTGTGTTTGCTAGTGGCATGTCATATTCTTTGAAAACATTCAGATAATATTTCATGTTTTGGATGTCTAGACGGCATATAAGTTGTTCAATATTTTCAATGGCTATTTTGACGAAATCTATTATTGTTGTTGGTGCTTTATGATCTTTGACAGCTCGATGTATGAAATCGATTGCTGTTGGTATATCATATTGATAAGCTGCAAAGTCACCTGGACTTTCTGAATTGTCTAGTATTCCAAATTCGCAACAATAATCGGTGATGAATATTATAGGTTTATAATCAGTAATTGAAGAGTCTAAAGTCAAAATATCATAGAAACGAGAATGATACAGAATCATTTTCTTAGGATATATCAGTTGATTGAGATAAACCTAGATTATTTAAGTGATGTAATACATTTTTTTGTCTGCACATACATCTTGTGCGGATTTATTACAAACTATGGACTATGGACTTTTAGATGAAATACTTTTATAGAACCAATATGATCTGTACAAGACGCTATTAATACATCTTGTGCGGATTTTATTAGAAACTAAAAAGTTATTTAGCTGCAATTTATATTCTATGGACTTTTAGCTGAAATACTGTTAAAAACTAATATGGTCAGCACAACACTTTATTAATACATCTTGTGCGGGTTTTATTAGAAACTAAAAAGTAATTTAGCTGCAATTTATATTCTATGGACTTTCAGCTGAAATGCTTTTAAAAACTAATATGGTCAGCACAAGACGTTATAAATACATCTTGTGCGGATTTTATTAGAAACTAAAAAGTAATTAGCTGCAATTTATATTCTATGGACTTTTAGCTGAAATACTTTTATAAAACTAATATGGTCAGCACAAGACGTTATAAATACATCTTGTGCGGATTTATTATAAATTAAAAAGTAATTTAGCTGCAATTTATATTCTATGGACTTTTAGCTGAAATACTTTTATAAACTAATATGGTCAGC
>JACCDW010003886.1_pt1 | contig 15265 bp, 10 predicted proteins | sample 7449781 | NCBI WGS metagenome assembly JACCDW01 (sample SAMN15323449, study PRJNA562643) | freshwater metagenome | isolation source: river surface water | place: USA:Blue River Watershed | collected 2017-08-18
TCAATCCAAGCAATCTTGACTGTCTCGCCTTTTTGAGCGTGGGCACCGAATGCGCAAAAAGCCACTGCGGCCACTGCGATTGAACGAACTACAAATTTCATATTTGGCTCCAACTGTGATTGAGAAATTAACGGACTGAGCGTAACTGTTTTATACAAATTTTCGGTCGGGGTTTGCCCTAGGCAAAGAGCAGTAACCCTTCAAAAACTATTGGCATGCAAACAGCTTATGCGCTGGGCAATTTGTAGTTTGAAAGCAGCTCACGCAGCTTTGTTTTTAGCATCTTGCCTGTTGCGCCAAGGGGAATGGCATCGACAAAGACGGCATCATCTGGAATTTGCCATTTAGCAGTTTTGCCTTCGTAAAAGCGCAGTAATTCGGCTGCACTTAACTGACTTCCAGGTCTTTTAACCGCACAAATAATAGGCCTTTCATCCCATTTGGGATGAGGCATGCCAATGCAAGCAGCCATCGCAATATCAGGGTGTCCCATTGCAATGTTTTCAATGTCGATCGAGCTGATCCACTCACCTCCCGACTTGATGACATCTTTGCTTCTGTCTGTGATTTGCATGAAGCCATCTTCGTCGATGGTTGCGACATCACCTGTTGGAAACCAACCGTCTACGAGGGGGCTGCCACCCTCTTGCTTGTAATACTCGCGAATGATCCAAGGGCCTTTGACCAGCAAATCGCCATAGGTCTTGCCGTCGTGTGGCAATTCTTCTCCTGCATCATTCACAATTTTCATATCGACGCCGAAAATACAGCGGCCTTGCTTGAGGCGCAGTTTCATTTGCTCTTCGGCAGGCAATGAAAGGTGTTTGTTTTTGAGCGTGCACAAAGTTCCTAAAGGGCTCATCTCTGTCATGCCCCAAGCGTGCAAGACATCAACACCATAGTCTTCTCTGAACGCATCGATCATGGCTGGCGGGCAGGCTGAGCCGCCAATCACGGTTCGATTTAAGCTAGAAAAACGCAGCTTTTCTGGCTTCATATGACCCAACAACATTTGCCAAACGGTGGGAACACCCGCAGCAAAAGTGACTTTTTCAGATTCAATCAATTCATAAACAGATCTGCCATCTAATGCGGGTCCTGGGAAGACCAATTTTGCGCCGGTCATGGCCGCGCTATAGGGTATACCCCATGCATTCACATGGAACATGGGAACCACTGGCAGGATGGCATCTCTGGCAGAAATACACATGACATCGGGCAATGCTGCGGCATAAGCGTGAAGCAAAGTGGAGCGGTGGCTGTAAAGCGCAGCTTTGGGATTGCCTGTTGTGCCGCTGGTGTAGCACATGCTTGAGGCTGAGTTTTCATCCAAATCGGGCCAGTTGTATTCAGTTGAACGCCCCTCCAACAAAGCCTCGTAACTCAACAAATTGGGTATACCGGTGTCTGCGGGCAATTTGTCTTTGTCGCACAAAGCAACCCAATGCTTCACGGTGGTGCATCTTGCATGAACCGCTTGCACCAGCGGTAAAAAAGTCATGTCAAAACAAAGTACTTGGTCTTCAGCATGATTGGCAATCCACACCACTTGGTCAGGGTGCAGCCTAGGATTCAAGGTGTGCAAGACGCGCCCAGAACCGCTAACGCCAAAATAAAGTTCTAAATGTCGATAGCCGTTCCATGCCAGTGTGGCAACTCGGTCGCCCCGAGCAAGTTGAATACCATCTAGGGCGTTGGCAACTTGACGCGAGCGTTTGGCAACATCACCCCAGGTGTACCTGTGGATATCCCCTTCCACACGTCTAGAAACAACCTCACCATCGTGGTGATGGCGGTTGGCGAATTCAATCAAAGAAGAAATCAGCAATGATTGCTGCTGCATCAGTCCCAACATAACAACCCCAGGAAATTGATAAAAGAAGTGGCTTTGTAGCACGAATGACCATGCCTCATCCAAAAACCAGTGTGAACATATGTCATTCAAAGCGAACGACAATCGTCAGCATGAATTGGATCAATCGTTTTGCCATGCTGGGGCCTGAGTTTTCGGCCCAAGTTCTGCCCTCGCCTGTCCCTGAGCCTATGTGGGTTGGGCGCAATTTTGAACTGGCGGCTTCCTTGGGTTTACCCGAGGAATGGCTCAATGGCGCAGACGGTTTGTCGGTGTTCAGTGGCAATGGTCTCTGGGAAGGCATGCAGTCCATTGCCAGTGTCTACAGTGGCCATCAATTTGGCCAATGGGCAGGGCAGTTAGGCGATGGCCGAGCCTTAAGCCTAGGAGAGTTTCAAAGTGAAAAAGCGGCCATAGAAATTCAATTGAAGGGCGCTGGTAAAACGCCGTTTTCTCGCATGGGCGACGGGCGTGCTGTATTGCGTTCTAGCATTCGGGAGTACTTGTGCAGTGAGGCCATGGCAGGCCTAGGCATTCCCACCACGCGCGCACTCTGCTTAACCACCTCCCCCCAAAAAGTTATTCGAGAAGAAGTTGAAACTGCTGCCATTGTGACCCGCACAGCGCCTAGCTTTATTCGTTTTGGTCACTTTGAGCACTTTGCCAATCAGCCCTCTTCAAAGGGGGCTGACAACTTGAAACAATTGGCAGACTTCACCCTGACACATTTTGTTCACGCCAACCCCAATTTTTCAGACAACCCCTATGCCAATCTGCTTTGGGAAGTGACCCAGTCGACCGCAAAACTGATGGCGCAATGGCAGTCTGTGGGCTTCTGTCATGGCGTCATGAACACCGACAACATGAGCATCATGGGGTTGACCCTTGACTACGGCCCCTTTCAATTTTTAGACGGTTTCAACCCCAATCACATTTGCAATCATTCAGATCACATGGGCCGGTACGCCTATGGTCGGCAACCGCAGGTGGCTTATTGGAATTTATTTTGTTTGGCCCAAGCGCTAATGCCATTAATTGAAACGCAAGAGTTGGCCATGCGTGCGCTTGAATCTTACAAACCGACTTTTTCCAACGCTTGGTCCGAAAAGTTTTTGTGCAAGCTGGGGTTGGAAGTATCAGATAAGCCAGAAGAACTGGAAAGTGACACACTGCTCCTGAACAATTTGCTTGAAATAATGGCCGCTGAACAAGTGGATTTCACAGTATTTTGGCGCAGGCTCAGCGTTGCAGTCGTTGAATCTTCAGCTGACGCTTTTGCATGGCGACAAGTTGCAGATTTATTTCTGGACCAAGCCGCCTGGCAAGCATGGCATAACCGCTACATGGGTCGATTGAATTTGCTTGATGTGAATCAATGTCAAGAACGAATGTACAAGGTCAATCCCAAGTATGTTTTGCGTAACCACTTGGCGGAATCTGCCATTCAAAAATCTAAAATGGGCGATCATTCTGAAGTAGAAACGCTGTTCAAGTTGTTAAAGTCGCCCTATGACGATCAAGCACCCTTTGATCACTATGCCAATTTACCGCCCGCTTGGGCATCCTCCATCGAAATCAGCTGTTCTTCCTAATTGCTATGAATTCAAAAACATTACCCAAAACCGACGAAGAATGGCGTGAGTGGTTGCGCGCAAAGAATGCAGAGCCCTTGGCGTTTGAAGTCACCCGACGTGCTGCAACAGAAAGACCCTTTACGGGCAAGTACGAAACCCATTGGGAACCGGGACAGTACCACTGCGTCTGTTGCGATGCCAAGTTGTTTGACTCAAGCACCAAGTTTGATGCAGGTTGTGGTTGGCCATCTTTCTATCAGGCCGCAGAACCCGATGCCATTTTGCAAAAGGTAGACAGAAGCCACGGTATGGTCAGAGTTGAGAGTGTTTGCGCACAATGTGGTGCACACCTAGGCCATGTTTTTGAAGATGGTCCGCAACCCACTGGTTTGCGTTATTGCATGAACTCGGCATCGCTCCAATTCAAGAAGCCGTGACATGAAAATTATTCTGGACCTGTTCCCTATTCTGCTTTTTTTTGCGGCCTACAAATACGCTTCCATTTATGAAGCAACAGCCGTTTTAATGGGCGCCACCGTCATTCAAAGCTTGCTCATGTACAAAATGGATGGCAAGTTGTCAGCCATGCAAAAAGCCAGTTTGGCTTTGATTTTGGTCTTCGGTAGTCTCACCTTGTTTTTTCACGACGACCGTTTCATCAAATTCAAACCTACCTTGCTTTATGGTTGCTTGGCTTTGGCCCTGTGGGTTTCTCAGTTTGTTTTTAAACGAAACCTGCTCCTTTCTATGCTCGGTAGCCAAGTCAATTTGCCTGCGGCCAATTGGCATTCCCTCAACATTGGCTGGATTGGTTACTGTGTTTTCATGGCGGCCATCAATGCTTACGTTGCCGCCTACTACACCACCGAACAATGGGTCGATTTCAAAATTTGGGGCTATATTTTTCCTCTGACGTTCATCGTTGGAACAGGTTTTTACATCGCCAAGTACGCCATTCAAACGGCTGATGAGGCACCCAGCTCGGACTCTCAAAAAGGCGCGGATGGCTCCTGATATGCACAACTTATCTTCCCTTGCCCCTGATGCGGCCTGGCAACCCCTCATTGAGCTGACCCTGCAAAAACAATTCAATCCCAGCTTTTTGGAGGTGATTGACGAAAGTTACCAGCACGCTGGACATTCAGGTGCCAGCGACTCAGGTTTAAACAGCCATTTCAGGGTTCGGATTGCCTCCGCTCAATTTGAAGGCTTGACCCGCGTCCAACGCCATCGGCTTGTGTATGATTCGCTCCAAGAATTCTTGGACCATGGGCTTCATGCCTTGGCCATCGAGTTTCGATAATCGTTCCCCTCTTTGTAACTGAAGGAATCTAATGAAAGTTTCTAAATTGGCCGTGGGCCTGATGGCCGCTTTGAGCCTGTCTGCTTGGTCGCAAAATCTGGCCATTGTGAATGGTAAGCCTGTGCCTAGCGCCCGTGTTGAGGCCTTGAAGCAGCAAGTCGAGCGTTCTGGACGCCCAGTTACGCCAGAAATTTTGGCTCAAATCAAAGAAGAATTGATTGCACGCGAAATTTTCATGCAAGAAGCTCGCAAGCGTGGCTTGGAAACTTCTGAAGATTACAAAGCTCAAATTGAATTGGCCCGTCAAAGCTTGTTGATTCGTGAACTGTTTGCCAGCTTCCAAAAGAAGAACCCAGTCACTGAAGCAGAAATCAAAGCCGAATACGACAAGTTTGTAGCAGCCAATGGCGGCAAAGAATACCGTGCACGTCACATTTTGGTGGACAAGGAAGATGAAGCCAAGACCTTGATTGCCGACATCAAAAAGGGCGCAAAGTTTGAAGACCTGGCCAAAAAGGCTTCCAAAGATCCTGGCTCCGGTGCCAATGGTGGTGACTTAGATTGGGCCAACGCAGCCAGCTATGTTCCTGAATTCTCTAACGCCATGGTCAAGTTAGAAAAAGGTCAAATGACTGAGACGCCCGTGAAGAGCCAATTTGGTTTTCACGTGATTCGTGTTGACGATGTTCGTGAAGCCCAATTGCCCAAGTTGGAAGAAGTCAAGCCCCAAATTACCCAGCAACTGACGCAAGCCAAATTGGCCAAGTACCAAGATGACCTGCGTGCCAAAGCCAAGGTTCAATAATCTTTATTGAACCCACTTACGGGCGTTTTGCCACAGCCTAAACCAAGGGCTGTGGCTTGAAATATCACCAGATGTGTAACTCATCTGAACATTCCTAAAGACGCGTTCTGGGTGCGGCATCATGGCAGTAAATCGGCCGTCCGCAGTGGTCACAGCGGTTAAGCCACCAGGGCTGCCATTTGGATTGGCTGGGTAAGTTTCTGTGGCATGTCCCCAATTGTCGACAAAGCGCATGGCAGCAATCACTTGCGATGCATTACCGCGAAACTTAAAGTTTGCAAACCCCTCGCCATGTGCCACAGCAATCGGCATGCGGCTTCCAGCCATGCCTTGAAGAAAAATACTGGCTGATTCCAAAACTTCAACCATGGACAACCGGGCCTCAAAGCGTTCGCTTTGATTGCTTGTAAAACGTGGCCAGTCTTGTGCGCCAGGGATGATGTCAGCCAATTCAGCAAACATTTGGCAGCCATTGCAGACGCCTAAACCAAAGGTGTCCTTGCGCGCAAAATAAGCCTTGAATTCATCAGACAGTTTGGGATTGAAGGTGATGCTTCTAGCCCAACCAATGCCAGCGCCCAAAGTGTCGCCGTAGCTGAAACCACCACAAGCCACTAAGCCTTTGAAGTCTTTCAAGCTAACGCGCCCCGACTGTAAATCGGTCATGTGCACATCGTGCGATTCGAAACCTGCCTCGCCAAAAGCATAGGCCATTTCCACATGTGAATTGACGCCCTGCTCTCGCAAAATGGCCACGCGGGGCTTCGTCAGGTTGAGCCAAGGGGCGGCTACATTTTCTTCAGGTTTGAAATCAATTGAAACATGCAGTCCAGGATTGCCAGGCAAACCAACACCCGCGTGTTCGCTGTCTGCACAATTGGCGTTGTCGCGCTGCTGACAAATTTTCCAACTGACGCTGTCCCATACTTGATGCAGATCTTCTAACTTGGCTGAAAAAATTTCTTGGGTATCACGCCAGATACTCAAAGCACCAACGCCTTTGGCGATGGTGGCATGGGTGGGACGCGTTTTGCCAATGACATGGCTGTGCTTGGACAAATGGTGATCACGAAGGACTTGCATAACCTCGGCACGATCCTTTGTTGCAACTTGAATCACCACACCCAATTCTTCATTGAACAAGGCTTTGAGGGTCAGTTCTTCACGACGCGCACTCACTTGTTGCGCCCAGTTTTTGGCATCGCCGTATTCCGCACGACTGTCTGTGATGCCGTCACCTTCTGTGACCAACAAATCCACATTGAGAGCAACACCGACTTGGCCCGCAAAACACATTTCGGCCACCGTGCTGAACAAGCCACCATCTGACCGGTCGTGATAAGCCAAAATTTGTTTGCTGGAACGGAGTTGATTGATGGCCTTGACCACATTGATCAGGTTCTGGGGCGAATCTAAATCGGGCACCAAATCGTCTGATTGATGGATGACTTGGCCCAGTATGCTGCCGCCCATTCTTTGCTGACCATCACTCAAGTCAATGAGAATCAAGGTGGTGTCTTCTAGCGAGGCATTCAATTGAGGCGTTAGGGTGCCGCGGACATCGTTCAGAGATGCAAACGCACTCACAATCAAACTCACGGGGGACGTCACTTTGTGAGCGCCGTCTTGATCGGTCCACTGAGTTTTCATTGACAAACTGTCTTTGCCAACAGGAATTGAAATGCCTAGTGCAGGGCACAGTTCAAGCCCCACCGCTTTGACCGTTTCGTACAAAGCCGCATCTTCGCCTGGTTCGCCACAGGCTGCCATCCAATTTGCACTGAGTTTGACGCGGTCCAATTCGATAGGCGCGGCCAGCAAATTGGTAATGGCCTCGGCAACGGCCATGCGCCCCGATGCAGCCGCATTGACGCTGGCCAGCGGGGTACGCTCGCCCATGCTCATGGCTTCACCTTGAAAGCCTTTGAAATCAGCCAATGTGACAGCGCAATCTGCAACCGGCACTTGCCATGGCCCCACCATTTGATCGCGATGGGTTAAGCCGCCCACCGTCCGATCGCCAATGGTGATTAAGAATCGTTTTGAAGCAACTGTGGGGTGACTCAACACCTTGAGTGCTGCATCTTGCAATTGAATGCCTGTTAGTTGGATGCTTTTGGTGGGTTGACTCACCGATGTGACAACGCGGTGCATTTTGGGTGGCTTACCCAAAAGAACATTCATGGGCATGTTGACGGGAAGCTCAAGCCCTTGAGATGTAGCTTGACTGTCTGCCAACACCAATTGACGTTCTTCAGTTGCAACACCAACCACGGCAAAGGGACACCGCTCACGTTCACAGAAAGATTTGAAAGTGTCTAGTGACTCTGGGGCGATGGCCAAAACATAACGCTCTTGGCTTTCGTTGGACCATATTTCTTTCGGTGAAAGTCCAGAAGCTTCCAATGGAACTGCACGCAAATCAAAGCGAGCGCCACGGCCTGCATCATTGGTGAGTTCTGGAAAAGCATTTGACAAACCGCCAGCACCTACATCGTGGATAGCCAAGATAGGATTGTCCTTGCCCAAGATCCAGCATTGGTTAATGACTTCCTGTGCGCGTCGTTCAATTTCGGGGTTGCCACGTTGTACAGAATCAAAGTCTAAGTTGGCAGCATTGGTGCCTGAGGCCATTGAGCTGGCAGCACTGCCGCCCATGCCAATCAGCATGCCAGGACCACCCAATTGAATCAACAAAGTGCCCGCAGGAAATTCAATCTTTTTGGTTTGGCTGTCTTCAATCACACCCAAACCGCCTGCAATCATGATGGGCTTGTGATAGCCACGCACAACGCCATTGATTTCTTGTTCGTATTCTCGAAAGTAACCCAACAAATTGGGGCGACCAAATTCGTTATTGAAAGCGGCACCACCCAAGGGTCCTTCTGTCATGATCTGAAGAGGGCTTGCGATGTGCGCAGGTTTTCCATGTGGCGCATCCCACAATTTTGAAACTGTAAATCCCGTCAAGCCCGCTTTGGGTTTGGAGCCCCTGCCCGTTGCCCCTTCATCCCTGATTTCGCCGCCCGCTCCCGTCGAAGCGCCAGGAAATGGCGATATGGCCGTGGGGTGGTTATGCGTTTCTACCTTCATGAGCACATGGTGAAGTGCCTTTTCCTTTTCATAGGCGCCACCATGCTTGGCCACAAATCGTTCAACTTCATGGCCTGCCATGATGGAAGCATTGTCTGAATAGGCAACCACGGTGTGCTGTGGATTTTGCTGATGCGTGTAGCGAATCATGCCAAACAAGCTGTTGTCTTGATCAATACCATCGATGGTGAATTTGGCGTTGAAAATTTTGTGCCGACAGTGTTCACTGTTGGCTTGCGCAAACATCATCAACTCAACATCAGTCGGGTTGCGTCCAAGTTGCTGGAAAGACAAAAGCAAATAATCAATTTCATCTTCTGCCAGCGCCAAGCCAAACGCTTGATTGGCTTTGACCAGTGCCTCACGGCCGCCATTCAAAACATCGACATGCAATAAATTTTGGGCTTGCAATTCATGCGTCAGTGCCACCGCGTCGTTGCGCGTTGAAAGAATCGACTCCGTCATGCGATCATGAAGCAGATCGGCCAGCTGCAACTTGATGTCAACGCTCAAAGCATTCAGTGTGGAAGCCGATTTGAGTTGCAAGGTGTATTCAACGAGGCGCTCAATCCTTCGGACAGGTAACCCACAGTTGTGCGCAATGTCAGTCGCTTTAGAAGCCCAAGGGGAAACGGTTCCCAACCGTGGCGATACGATGACCTGCAGTTGATGTTTTGTATTGTGAGATGAGTTGGCTGGCTCTCCATAGACCAGGAGCTGCTTGAGCACATCCGAATGGCTTGCTGACAATTCGTTTTCGGTGGCAACCAAGTGCAAAAATTGACCTTGCAACGCGGTGATGTCTGGGCACAGGGCCTGCAATTTAGGGAGTAATTGCTGAATTCGAAAGACGCTAAGGGCGTTACCGCCTTCTAGGATGTGTGTATGCAGGGTCACTGTGCGGCCTTGGAGGCTATTGGGAAATATCTGAAATACCGCTGACTGGGGTATTTTTCGTGTCTCTATTTTAACCACCGGAAGGCTCATTTTCTGCAAAAACAAGCCCGAGATGGGATAATCTGACCCCATGACAATCTCTATCAAAGACGCCAAAGGCGCAGAAGGCATGCGGTTGGCCGGGCGGCTGGCTTCCGAAGTTCTGGACTACCTGACACCATTCGTTCAGCCTGGTGTGACCACCAACGAACTCGATCAATTGGCCCATGACTACATGGTCAATGTGCAGGGTTGTGTGCCTGCCCCATTAAATTACCAACCGCCTGGTTACGCGCCCTACCCCAAATCAATTTGTACATCTATCAACCACCAGGTGTGTCACGGTATCCCCAGCGATAAAGCACTCAAAAAAGGTGACATCGTCAATATCGACATCACGGTCATTAAAGATGGATGGCATGGCGATACCAGTCGCATGTTCTTGGTCGGTGAGGCATCCATTGCTGCCAAGCGACTGTGTGCTGTGACCTACGAAGCTATGTGGCATGGCATTGCCCAAGTCAAGCCTGGCGCAAGGTTGGGTGACATTGGTTGGGCTATTCAAAAGTTTGCAGAAAATCTCGGGTTTTCAATTGTTCGAGAGTTTTGCGGGCATGGCATCGGTCAGGTATTTCATGAAGAACCACAAGTTCTGCACTACGGCAAACCTGGCACCTTAGACGAGCTCAAAGCCGGCATGACTTTCACCATTGAGCCGATGATCAATGCGGGCAAGCGTGAAATCAAGGAGATGGGCGATGGCTGGACCATTGTGACCAAAGATCGCTCTTTGTCTGCCCAATGGGAACACACCATCTTGGTCACAGAAACCGGCTACGAAGTTCTGACGCTGTCAGCTGGCAGTCCACCTGTTCCTGATTTCATCAAAGGTTAAGCCATGACGGACGTGTCGGTATTGCGCGATAAATATCGGCAGGAAAAGCAGGCGCTTTGGGCCAACATTGAAAACAGCAATGCCAGTGGCCGAGGGCTCAAACGGACGCTTAAACGGCTGGCCCAATTGGCAGATACGCTGTTGGTCCAGCTTTGGTCCAATGCGGGTTTTAACCAAGGTGAGGCCTTGATTGGCGTTGGGGGTTTTGGTCGAGGTGAGCTGTTTCCCTCATCCGATGTCGATGTGTTGGTGTTGCTGCCAGACTCAGCCAACCTCGAAGAGTCGTCAGAACTCAAAGCCAAGCTGGAAGTCTTCATCGGCAGTTGTTGGGACAGTGGTCTCGAAATAGGGTCCAGTGTCCGGACCTTGAAAGATTGTTTGATTGAGTCCGAGAAGGACATCACTGTTCAAACTTCATTGCTTGAAAGTCGCTACATCACCGGTGACTTATCGCTCTTCAAATTATTTTGGAAAAGCTTCAGCTCAGCAATCGATCCCTATGCATTTTTCGTGGCCAAAACCCTCGAAATGCAACAGCGACACAACAAGTTTGAAAACACGCCCTACTCTTTGGAACCCAACTGCAAAGAGTCTCCAGGTGGTCTACGCGACTTGCAAATTATTTTGTGGGTCTCAAAGGCTGCAGGCTTAGGCAGTCACTGGGACGACTTGGCTAAAAAAGGATTGGCGACTCCTCTTGAGGTGAAGCAAATCAAACGAAATGAGGCTGTTCTCAGTTTGATTCGTGCTCGCCTGCATTTATTGGCAAAGCGCAGAGAAGACCGATTGGTGTTTGATTTGCAACACGCCTTGGCAGACAGCTTTGGCTATCAAGCCAAAAGTACACCAGACGGCAAGCACAAGCAAAGAGCCAGTGAAGTACTCATGCGTCAGTACTACTGGGCAGCCAAGGCTGTTACGCAGTTGAACCAGATATTGCTGCTCAACATCGAGGCTCATCTACAAGCCGAGCGCGGCGATTTGCGCATTGAAGTCAGGAAAATCAACGAGCACTTCAATGACATCAATGGCTTGATTGATGTGGCGCAAGACGACCTCTACCAGAAGCACCCCCATACCATTTTGGAAACCTTTTTGCTTTATCAGCAAACTCAGGGGGTGAAGGGCTTGTCTGCTAAAACTTTGCGAGCGCTTTACAACGTTCGCAATGTGATGGATGCCAAGTTCAGGCGCGACCCTGTCAACCGTCAAACTTTTCTCAAAATTTTGCAAGAGAACGAAGGCATCACCCATTCAATGCGGTTGATGAACCAAACTTCGGTGTTGGGTCGGTACTTGTGGGTCTTCCGGAACATTGTGGGCCAGATGCAGCATGACCTGTTCCATGTGTACACCGTTGACCAACATATTTTGATGGTGCTCAGGAATGTCAGGCGATTTTTCATTGCTGATCATGCACACGAGTATCCCTTCTGCTCACAGTTGGCGGCAGGCTGGGATAAGCCATATGTGCTGTACACCGCAGCTTTGTTTCACGACATTGCCAAGGGTAGAGGCGGCGACCATTCTCAATTAGGGATGCGTGAAGTTAAGTTGTTTTGTAAACAGCACAACATCTCATCCGAAGACGCCAAACTCATTTCCTTTTTGGTGGGCGAGCATCTAACCATGAGCCATGTGGCTCAGAAAGAGGACCTGAGCGATCCCGACGTCATTGCGGCATTTGCCAAACGGGTGGGCAACGAAAGGCGTTTGACAGCGCTCTATTTGTTAACCGTTGCCGACATTCGTGGAACCAGTCCCAAGGTTTGGAATGCTTGGAAAGGCAAGCTGCTTGAAGACTTGTACCGCTACACCTTGAGGGTCCTAGGCGGCCGAGCACCCGACGCCAATGCAGACATTGAGGCGCGAAAACGCGATGCCTTGATTGAATTGGCGCGTCATGCAGAGCCCCATGAAGGCCAAAAAGCCCTTTGGGACACATTGGATGTCGGCTATTTCATGCGGCACGATGCAGGAGAAATTGCATGGCATGCACGTCAACTTTCGCGACATGTCCCTAAATCTCAGGCGCTTGGATCTGCGACTGTAGAACCCAAGTGCATTGTTCGCGCCAGAATTTCACCCGTGGGTGAAGGCCTTCAAGTGTTGGTGTACACGGCAGACCAAACTGATTTGTTTGCGCGAATATGTGGGTACTTTGACCAAGCAGGTTTCAGTATTTTGGATGCCAAAATTCACACAGCCAAAAACGGCTTTGCCCTAGACACCTTCCAAGTGGTGACGTCTCTATTGCCAGAGCACTACAGAGAATTAATGACCATGGTTGAATCAGGCTTAACTGCCACCATCAACAAAAAAGGTGAACTGCCGCCCCCAACCAAAGGCAGGGTATCGCGCCGTGTCAAAAACTTCCCAATTGCACCCCGCATTACCCTGCACCCTGATGAAAAAGCACAGAGTTGGTTGTTGGGTATTTCAGCCAGCGATCGTTTGGGCTTGCTCTACAGCGTAGCTTCTGTTCTGGCCAAGCACAGCATCAGTTTGAAATTGGCAAAGATCAGCACCTTGGGCGAAAGGGTTGAAGACACCTTTTTGATTGAAGGCTCTGCTCTTCAGCACAACCGAGAGCAAATTGAAATTGAGACCGAGCTGCTGCAAGTGCTGCAGGCTTGATGTCAAGATTTCTTTCTGGGTGGCAGACCCGTGTGCTGCGTCAATAGTTGACCTGGCCTAGGCGCTTTTGATTTGAGGCTTCCAGGCGTGCTGTTTTTGCGGCGCGCGCTTTGATAATCATCCGACAGCGGTTGCCAAGTTGGGATCAGATGGTGCTTACCATTGCCGATCAAATCAGACCTGCCCATGGCTTTCAAAGCTTCTCGTAACAAGGGCCAATGCTTGGCATCGTGATATCGCAAAAATGCTTTGTGCAAGCGTCGTCTTTTCTCGCCTTTAACGACATCGACTTTTTCACTCTCACGACTGATCTTGCGAAGCGGGTTTTTAGCCGTGTGGTACATGGCTGTTGCTGTGGCCATAGGACTTGGATAAAAGGTTTGAACTTGATCTGCTCGAAATCCATTTTTCTTGAGCCAAACTGCCAGGTTCATCATGTCTTCGTCACTGGTGCCTGGGTGTGCCGCAATGAAGTAAGGAACTAAAAACTGTTTCTTTCCTGCCTCAGCACTGAACTTGTCAAACAGGCTTTTGAACCTGTCGTAAGTGCCAATGCCTGGCTTCATCATCTTGCTTAAGGGGCCAGACTCTGTGTGTTCAGGTGCAATTTTTAAATAGCCCCCCACATGATGTGTCACCAATTCTTTGACATATTCAGGGCTTTGCACGGCCAGGTCGTATCGCAGTCCTGAGCCAATCAAGATTTTCTTGATGCCTTTCAGACTTCTGGCCTTTCGGTACATTTGAATGAGCGGCCCGTGATCTGTGGTCAGGTTGCTGCAAATGCCGGGATACACACAGCTGGGTTTGCGGCAGGCTGATTCAATCTCAGGGCTCTTGCAACCCAATCGGTACATATTGGCTGTAGGACCACCCAAATCCGAAATAACGCCTGTAAAACCCTTGACCTTGTCCCGTATGTCTTCAATCTCGCGAAGAACAGAGGCTTCGCTGCGACTTTGAATAATGCGGCCTTCGTGCTCAGTAATAGAGCAAAAGGTGCACCCTCCAAAACAACCACGCATGATGTTGACTGAAAAACGAATCATCTCCCATGCCGGAATTTTGGTCGCGCCGTCGTGCGAGCCGTTTTCGTCTGCATAGCTTGGGTGAGGACTGCGGGCATAAGGCAAATCAAAAACCGCATCCATTTCGGCTGTTGTGAGGGGGATGGGCGGTGGCGTCATCCAAACATCACGCGCTGTGTGCCCTTCACCATGGGCTTGCACCAAGCACCGTGCATTGCCCGGGTTGGTTTCTAAATGCAGGACGCGATTGGCATGGGCGTATAGAACAGGATCACTTTTAACTTGTTCGTAGCTTGGCAAACGAATCACACTTAAATCGCGTGGTGGTACTTTGTGCGTGCCCTTGCCTCGCAGCGCTGGCATGCTTGGGCTTGGAACAAACTGAAGAGGTTTGACTGAACTAGAGGGCAAGCTTGAAGGATTGGCAGCGTTTTGAAGGTCTGCGACCGTTTGGGCTTCATCTTCCCGCGCACAAGTGGCACCATTTTCTCGCGCCTGATCGGAAATCATCAGGTAGGGGTTGATGTGGGCCTCTACATGGCCAGGTGTGTCAACCGTGGTTGAATCAATTTCAAACCATCCTTCGGGCGTTTGGCGGCGGACAAATGCAGTGCCTCTGACATCGACAATGTCGTGAACCGGCACTTTGGCAGCCAATCGATGCGCAATTTCAACGATGGCACGTTCTGCATTGCCATAAAGCAAAAGATCACATTTGCTATCGACCACAATCGATCGCCTGACTTTGTCTGACCAATAATCGTAGTGCGCGATGCGTCGCAATGAGCCTTCAATGCCACCCAAAATGATGGGGACGTCTGGATAGGCTTCGCGGCATCGTTGGCTGTAAACAATGGCAGCGCGGTCGGGGCGCTTGCCGCCCACATCACCTGGCGTATAGGCATCGTCTGAACGAATTTTGCGATCGGCCGTGTAGCGGTTAATCATGGAATCCATGTTGCCCGCAGTCACACCCCAAAATAAGTTGGGTTTGCCTAAAGCGCGAAATGGATCGGCGCTTTGCCAATCGGGTTGGGCACAAAATTTAAAGGTTTTATGCCATCAGTCCGCATGGATGCTGCGCGAGCAGCTCCTTCTTTTGTAGCGCTCTCAGCAACCCGTTGGGCTTCGTCTTCCTTGGA
>JACCDW010189587.1_pt1 | contig 15262 bp, 20 predicted proteins | sample 7449781 | NCBI WGS metagenome assembly JACCDW01 (sample SAMN15323449, study PRJNA562643) | freshwater metagenome | isolation source: river surface water | place: USA:Blue River Watershed | collected 2017-08-18
GGACGCTATCACTTATCTAGTTTTGGACAAAGCTGTTCCTTTGGAATGGCACGACGACTGGGTAGTGCGTAGCTCAACTTGGGAAACCAAGGTGCCTGCCGTTATGGTATTAAGGGATTACCAAAAGTCTAAGAGCCATGTTCGTTACAGCAAAGGTAACGTGTTCCTACGTGATGATTTCAAATGTCAATACTGCGGTATTGATGTTAACAAGAAAACAGCCACTTTGGACCACGTGTTGCCAATTTCACACGGCGGTAAGAGCGTGTGGGAAAACGCTACTTGTTCATGCTCTAAGTGTAATGCCAACAAAGGTAATGACAAACGCATTAAACCTAAAAAGCAACCATACAAACCAACCTATTGGGAATTGGTTGAAAAAAGGAAACGTTTGCCGTTTCACTTTGCACATCCAGCTTGGGAACAATATCTAGTATGAAATTAAGTAAAAATCCAATTTTCTTAAGACATCAAGTTCAAATTGAAGAAGTGCTGGCGCAAACACCCAGCACTATTCAAGAAAGTGGACGTAGGCTTTTTGATTCTATGCTCATGTCCGCCGAGGAACTTGATCTCTTGTTGGATCCTAACAATGGCGAGAGACCAAGTCCTGCTTCTATCAGCATCAAAAGAGATAGCTTTCATAAGACATGCAGGGACATGGGTGAATGGTTGCGTGAACACGCACCTGAACTTAAATTAACTTGGGATTAAAGTCTACGGCTTACACGACCTTTGCTTAGGTCGTAAGGGCTGAGTTCTATAATTACTCGATCTCCAAGTAGCACTTGGATTTTGTTTTGACGCATTCTACCTGAAGTATATGCGTTGATGATAGAATTGTTAGAATCTAATCTAACTTTAAACATGGCGTTGGGAAGGAGTTCAACAACTTCTCCTTCAATGCTGATAACGTCTTCTTTGCTCACTTTGAGTCCACTTCTCCTTTCAATCCTTTAAGCAAAATCTCTTTACTTCGAACTTCATCGTCTGATCTAATGGCTTCTTGAATTTTCTCACCATATAGATTTACAACTTCACCAATGACTTTGAGTCCTTCGTCAGTGAAGTGTCCACGGTATCCGTTGTAATAGTATTTACGATCCTTTGTAAATTCTCTTATAGTTCCATATAGCGCATTTTTAATATCGTGTTCTGTCATGTGCAGTGCCTTAAATTTTTTCCCCAACTTGGAATCCGCGAAAGCGTAGAAAGCGTGGGAACCTAAGGCTCCATACGTCTTCGCTACCTTGATTCCTAGTTGCCGCATCCGCCCGGACCTCGACAACTTGTCCTGGTAGAGTCTCTCTAGCTTCCCAATAATCGTCACGATTGGCATCGCTATAGCCACTACCAACGTTAACGCGAATGAACTTACCGTCGTCTTCGCCTTCACATACCAACGCACCAAGTTTGCCTTCATTGCGGCCTGTACCTTCTTCAACAGCCACAACAGTAAGGCTAACCTCAATGTAAGGTTTAAGTTTAAGCCATGCTTTACTACGTTTACATTCATACGGTGCCTCTGGATCCTTGATCATAATACCTTCGTAGCCACCATCAATGGCACGTTTGTTGATTTCTTTAAACTGAACTTGGCCTACCATAGTGTCCAAATCAATCTCTTCGTGATTTAGTATTTCAATATTAGGAGTTTCTTCTTTCCAAAGCTCTTTCCAAGCCTTGAGCTTGGTCATGCGATAGGTCTGGGGCATATCCCAAATGCCTTTTTGGAAGTTCTTCAAAGGAACATAGTCAAACAAATGCAAGACAGCATCATCAGCTTTGACATCACTTTTACGATGCACTTGCTTCATAAGGTCTTGAAAACTGCTACTCATAACTTCGCCATCAAAGACCACAGGCTCTTTTAGACCTGTGACAGTTTTGGCAAATTGTTCTTTAATAGCATCAAAGTTTACAAGTTCTTTACCATTACGGCTATATTGATCAACACGCCCATCTGGATATACAACCGTTAGAACTCGAACACCATCAAGTTTAACCTCAATAAGTTTCTTACCTTTAACTTCTTTTTCATGTTTAGCACTGTCATGTGCCAATTGACAAGTAAATGTAGGAATCACAAATTCCTTCTTGCCAGCTTCTTCACAGACATTGTTAATAGTGGTATCACTGAAACCTGCTCGCATATCTTTAATAAGGATGCGACGATACCATCCGTTCCACTGATCTTGAGTGGCGACTGCTAGAGCTAATTCAATTGCTTGTTTAGCGTCGTTACCTGTGAGTTCACGTCGTTGAAGTTGTTCTGCTAATTTCTTAAAAGCAGTCCAAGGAAGTCCTTGACCATCTGGGCCGCCATGTGTGGGAACTTTCTTAACACCAAAGGTTACCATACAGTCATAGGCCATACGGCAACCTTCAAAGAATTCCTTGTTGTCAGCCAATGCTTCTCGTCTGACGATGGCTTCTTTAGCCAAACGACTATTGTCTGACTCAATCTCTTTAATAATTTGATAACTCATTGATATGCTTTCTACAAGTTTCTATACTCGTATTATAAAGCCGTTTTGGGAATTTGTCAAGAGTGATTTTTCCAATTTACAAGTCAATTTGCATCACTTGTAGATCTCTAGATTCACCATTTACCAATCTTAATTTTTTAGTAACTTTGGTGCTGAATCGTAGCTGATGGGTATTATTGATTTGACCTTTTTCATTGACCCAATGTAAAAAGATTTTACCATTGTCTAAAGGAACTAAAATAGCGCCTTCACCAGCGTCTATTTCCACTGTTCCTTTTTTGGGTAATTTGATTGGTTTGTTGTGCAGTTCAGTGTATAGCATACGGATATTTAATTACTATCCTACACTGAAAAGAAAGAAATGATTACTTGCCTTTTCCGTTTTTGTCACCGCCTAGTGGGCCGCCATACTTGACATGTTTAATTTTTTTGCCGTAGACTTGTTTGCCTTTTAACACTTTCTTATCGTGTCTTGGACGTAGTCCTCGAGCAACACATTGACTTTGGTCACTGTTTCCCAAGTGTTTGGGACTTTTGCACACGTGGGCTGATACCCATCGTTCTTCTAATTCTGCGTCAGTGAATTCGTTTAATCTCATTTCTTTTTGCCTGCCTTCATATTGGCTAACCAATGTGCCATGCGTTGTTTTTCACCTGTGCTATTTTTAGCAGTTTTGCGTAGGCTACTAACACTTGCTTTAGTATTTACACCTACTCTTTTGGCAAGTCCTTTGCGTTCTGGATTTTCCCCATCAGCAAAGTTTTCTCCAACTCCACCGTCACCGCCACCATCTCCACCACTATAGCCAACGCTTGAACCATACATGCCATAAGGTCCAGGACCATACGCGGCATATTTTACTTTCTTACGTTTCTTTTTGCGTTCTTCTAATTCAACTTCTTCGTTTTTGTTTCTGCCTTGACAGTGAGCCTTTTGACTAAACCCTTTTGGGTTAGAACAATTTATAGAGCGTTTATATTTGTCGCTCCAAGCTTCTGTTATGAACTCGTATGCTCTCATTATTCTTTTGGCACGCAGTTATTAACTCTTACACCATCTTTCATTTTAGTGCCTTGCTTTTTATAGCCTTTCCAACACTTCGGATCTAAACGTTGTTTTTCTTCAGCAATGACTTGTTCTGCATGTTCAATTAAATTGCGCATGTCTTCAAGACTCTCACAATTCCAACGACGTAGAGCTTTGTTAATATTACTATTTGGGTCACGCTTAGTTTTAGCACTGGCATGAGCACGTTTCATTCCACTCATTCTAGCACAAAAACTCTTACGGCGTTTAGCACTCTTACTGCCCTTCTTTAATTTGCTTGGTTTAGTAGTAACTGCTGTTTGTAGTTTGCTACCAGGATTCTCTCTTCTATAGGCTTTAACAGCCTTTTTACTCATGCCAGAAGTTTTATCTTTACGATTAACTTTCTGCCAGTCTTCAAAAATAAATTCAGTTGCTCTCATATATTAATCCAATTAATATTAATTATCTAACTGCTAGGCTACGAGATTTTTCATAGAAGTCAGTGCCATTGATAGTATAGAATGTAAAGATATCTCTGTGTCCAATCGTAGTAGACATTATTGGGGGCGAGCCGCCAGCAAACTTCACTGCGGTATTACTGTTTGTAAATGACAAGCCAGTGCCTGATGTGTAAAACTCAATTGTGATTTCAAAGTATTGTCCAGTGGCTGGAACGTTTGTAATACTGATCTGTGAAACGTTGGCGTTTCTTTCAACGACATGGAAATTACCAACATTACAGTTAATTGTTACAACACCACTGCTAATTGCCAATCTACCACCACTACCTGCGTTTGTTGGGTTAACTGCTGTGGTGACATATTTGAACTTTGGAGTCGCTGTTGTTGTAATGTCTTGTGCAGTTGCCAAGTGGAAAGTTGTGTTACCGTCTGCTTGAGGTGTCCAAACAATACTTGGACTAGTGTAGAACGCTAGATTAATATCACCTGCAGATACCGTATTAGTACCAGCAATACCTGAACTTCCACCATATCTCAAAGCAAACTGGCTTGTGCCAACTGTTGGAGAAGTTGCTGTTGCTGTAATCTTTCCACGCACAGTTGTGTCACTGGCCCATTTGTTTTGTGTGCCTTCACGTAGACTATCTGTACTATTGTTAAATGTAAATGCGCCTGTGGTATTATTATAGGCCACTAATGCTCCTGGAAGAGCTCCATCAGCAGTAGTAGTGGTTAGGCTGATAATACCTGCAACTCTACTAATGCTGGCAAACTTGTTGGTTACCCCATCAGCAAAGTTATCTAAGTTAGCATTAAATGTGTAGACACCTGTTGTATTATTATAAGTCAAAGCATTTGCTATGGCTTGTCCAGTGGTCTGTGTGACCAATACACCCATTGCCTCTCTTGCTCTTGCATCGGTAAAATATAAATTAGTACCTTCAGCAATTTTTGTTGTACTAGGCTTATTAAAGGTAAATGCACCAGTGCCAGCACTATAAGATAGTACAGTGGTGTCATCACTGGACAATGAAATAGCACTTCTTGCTCTAGTATCAGTGTAGTATAAGTTATTTGTGCCTTCAGTGATACTATTGGTATTGGCGTTAAAAGTAAATGTTGTAACACCAGTAGTAGGATTGTATGCACTGACCAATGACTGGCTAGCGGCCACGTTGCTCAATTGTGTCACTGACACAGATAATGCTGAGTTTACTCTAGCACCAGTAAAGTAATAAGGACCAGCGGCGCCTTCTGGAACGTTGCTGGTATTGGCAGCAACTGTGAACTGACCTGTAGCAGTATTGTAAGTTAGTAGCTGTGCTTGGCTATTACTTGTGCTTAAAGTGATTGCCGCTCTTGCCAATGAATCAGCATAGAATCTATTAGTCACACCTGATGACAAATTGTCAGCACTTGCATTAATTGTATAAACGCCTGTTCCTGAATCATAACTAGCAAAAGCAACGTTACCAGTTACGTTTATACCCATTGCACCTCGACTACGTGCGGCAGTCCAATATTGATTAGTACCTTCAGTGATCTTGTCAGTATCAGGCATTGTAAATGTAAATGCACCAGTACTGATATTATAACTTAAAATGTCTGTGTCACCACTAGTTAAACTAATTGCGCTTCTTGCACGAGTAGTTGTAAAATATAATCTAGTGGCTGCAGGACTAACACGTTCAGCAATATCATCAGTGACCAATACCACATTGCCTTGCTTGCTGTTAACTGTTTGTACCAGTGCAACACCATCAACGTATTGTTTGTTTACTGCTAGTAAATTATCTGAAGATGAATTGACAGTATAATTTAATAATAAGTTGCCATTGATAGTTCCGCCTGAAGTATTGAGTTTACTAGCAATCGCAGTATTAACAGTTTGATAGAATAAAGTATCACCGTTGATAGCGTTACCCAATGCCTGCAAGGTTGCTAGGCCACTTAGTGGGTTACCTGTTACTGATAGTTTAGCTTGGTCAACATAATCTTTAGTTGCTATTTGTGTAGCCACACTACCTGCTGTTGGTGTTGGTGCTCTAGGTGTTCCTGTTAATGTTGGGCTGGCAAGTGGAGCCGCGCCATTAATATCACCTACACCCAATGTAACAGCTCCTGAGAAGCCGTTAACGCTGGTAACTGCGCCACTTAGTCCAAATCTACCACTCACTGGGTCATAACTTAGACCCTGTCCTGCAATAACACTTAAACTATTTCTTACCTGTTGATTCAAGAAGTTAAAGTCTAAATTGTAAGTATAGGTATTTGATGCATCAGTGTAAGTGCTGGTTATACCAGTAGCTGATAATGATCTTACAGATAATGCAGTTCCCAAAGCAACACTGACACTATAACCAGGACTAACCACCAATGAAGTTGCATTAGTTACAGTTTGTACTGTGACCAAACCTGTAATGCCAGTGCCAGTTACCACTTGACCAGTAGTTACACCTGTGGTAGAATCAACCACAAGAGTTGCACTACTTGTAGTATTGGCTGTGGTATTAAGTATTAGAGTTGTTGCACCGGTTAATGTTATACTTGTGCCTGTTGGTGCAAAAATAGCAGGGCTTACTAAGAATGTTGTAGAGTTTTGTACAGATTGAACTGTTACACCTGCACCAAAACCTGCACCAGTAACAGTCATACCAGTAGTGATGCCTGAAGTATTAGCCACTGTAACAGTAGCAAGACTTGTGCTGGCTGCTGTGGTTGTAATTGTAGTTGTTGTTAGAGAAGGATTACCAAGTTGTAGCATCAAAGACACAGCGTCTTGAGCACGTTCATTTGTAAAGTATTGGTTTAATCCACCTTCACTTAGATCACCCGTAGTCTTTAGTCCAAATGCAGTATTGAATCTAGTTTGTGTCCAATAGACATTTGTAGTTCCTTCTGCTAGTGCGTCTGTTGTGTGGTTACTGATACTGCTGACTGTTCCGTCAATGTCTGCTATCAAGACTTCATTGGCGGTATCATATTTTACAGCACTGGATGTGCCACTTAGCACTGTGCCAGGTCCTGGGTAAAAGGCCAATGCTTCTAAAGTACCAGTGTTAATAATGCCTACACCAGCGCCACCACCGCCTGCACCAGCTGTGGCTGTAATTACTACAGAGTTTCCGTCATTGGTCAATGATATACCATCACCAGCCGCAAGGTTGAAGAAGCGTAGTACACCTGCACCTGTAACATCATTAAACACTGCCAAGGCTGTGGGACTTGGAGGAGTCATTTGTGTGGCACCAGTTATGGTACCAGCATAGTCGTTGTCAATGTTGATCTCACCATTGGGTCCTGTGGTCAACGTAATACCTGTGCCACCTGTGATCTTATTGAAAGTAAACGTTCCCGCACTATAACTACCTAACACATCACTACCAGTTTGAGTAGAGTTATTAGTGGCTGTTAAATTGACTGCCACGTTGACAGTTTTTGTCACTACGTTTGGTGTTAGGGATATACCATTGCCTGATGTGAATGTTATTGTGTTATTGACTGCATTGGTAGGTATTGTAGTTGAATCAATGGCCACTGTGTTATAGGCCTGCTTCAACGGAGTATCAATGTTGATTTCGTTACCACTCACGCTGGTAGTCATGGTAAGACCTGTGCCTGGTCTTATAGTTCTAAATTGTAGTGTAGTACCACTGGTTGTTTTATAAACTTCAAACCCACTTGAACTGTCTTGTACGTTCTCACCACTATAGTTTGCACTGGCTATGGTGATGCTGGTAGCGTCTGATGATAGTGTTACGTTGTTACCTTGACGCAGTGTTTTAAATGTTAGGTTAGTACCAACCTTGGGTGCTGTGATTCCAAAGTCTAGACCAGTGTTTGATGTGTTGGCACTACCTACTACGAATGTTGTTAAATCTGAAGGCTGAGTAAATGATACCCATGTAGTACCATTACTAATATAAGCCTTGGCTTCGGTCTGTGCATAGGCCAACATGCCTGGATATGTGGATGCAGTTGGAAAATCAGCTAGACTGGCGTAGCTGTTTTTGTAAAGTATCTTATTGGCTTTGAATTCGGGTGCTGTTACTTCAGCATTTTTTACAGTGTTTAACAGCGGATATCCACCAACAGTTGTTCCATCGTGAACTCTTAGCGTATCCAAGGTAACGTCAATGGTTATCTCACCCTCCGCCCCTGTGAACTGCTGATGATCTAGGCTAGTACCTCTGCGAATTTTTACACTTTTAGACATTTATTGTTTCCTCAAACCAGTCAATTGGCCAATACATTATTGTATATTTACCAATTATTATTTGACTCCGTGCCAGCGGTTTAAAGGGCAACGGCTCAAGGGCCACACGATCAAGGCACTGATTATACAACGACACTGCTGACAGCGTCCATTTTTATTTTCAGGACAGCTGGCACATATAGTTTTGCGTTTGTTTATGTAATAGACATTTAAGGTCATGGGTATATTTACCCACAAAAAAAGGCCCTTGCGAGCCTTTGTAAGTTACCAAGATCTTTTTCGAACTTCTTCAATGATGCCAATCCACTGTCTACGTGTTTTTTTGCTTTGTTGTTCAGCAAATCCATTAGCTTCGTCTTGGGCAATACGTTTGTCATACTGCCCTGCATTAATTAAACTTTGACGCACAATTCTAGTGCCGTTCTTAACATCTTGTGCAATGATTCTATATTCGGTCATGACACTCTCCTTTTGTATATTTACCCTATCTTAACGAGATTCATAGCTAGGCTTATGCGCTTGTCTTCTGAAGCATGGGGGTAGACTCCATGACGTAGACTGCTTCTAAATATGATCAGCTTGCCTTCTTCAGCTGGATATACCGCAGACTCGTTAGTCAGCTCGTTGCGTGTGAACAAGTTTAAGGGCATCATGTCAGGCATCAGTGGACTTTCAAAACGCAGTCCCCCACTGCCAGATGGCGCAGATAAAAAATACACAGCACTAAAATGACTACCTGGGTGGTAATGCCCTTCCTGGAAGTGTCCTGGGCCATACACATTAGCCCAAGCATCTTTGATTCCAAATTGATCCATGCTACCCATCTTAAAAGCCAGCTCATTGGTCTGCTCTTCTACCCACTGTCTAAACTGCTCTACGGGTCGCATGTCCAAGAGCAAAGGGTTCCATACATTTAAGCTGTTAGGCACGTTGCCTATCCAGTCTGAAGTAGTGGGGTTGTCCGTGACTTTGGATAATACCACAGGCATTAGTATATCCTTGAGCAGGGCGTGTTCAGAATATGTTTGATCATAGATTACTGTGGGGAACCAAAGAGTCAGCATTGGGCTTTCCTATGTGATAATTAAGTATAGTTATAATTTTATGTTTTGATTACCAACATTTATGATAAAGACTTTTGACAACATATTTCCTAGATGGTTAGAGCAAGTAGGTGAGGAGCAGTTCTATAGATTCCCCATGGAGTACAATCATCATACCCATGCTCACAACCCAGCATTCTTTGGACGTTGCTTGTTTAACAGACGCACTGGGGTCAACATAGACCCGCCCTATTTTGTCACAGCATTGTGTGATTATATTAGGGGAGAGTTGATAGCCCAGTTAGACCCCAATGCCAAGTTTTTAGGCTTTGAGCGTGTCATAGTCAACGGTCAAACAGGGGGCATGGCGCCTGGGCCACACAAGGATTTTGATCACGATCCTAGGTACTGGACTGGTGTATACTTTTTGTTGGGATCCAGTGGTGACTTAAAGTTTTATGAACCCTTAGACGAACAAACAGTAAAATTTCAGCCACATAGACTAGTAGTGTTCAACAGTGGCATTGATCATGAAGCCCTGGCACCCCGCCAAGGAGATTGGCGCATGAGCATAGGAGTCAACTGGCTCATGGACAGTCAGCACAATCCTATTTGATCAAGTGCTGTGCTAAAACCATACAGGATATCCAAACCCAAAGAGTATTGAATCCCACTAGGGTAGGCAGTAATTTCTTATTGCTGGCCCATATGAGTGTGAGGCTGGTGATCAAGGTCAAAAAGAACAGCCACCACACTTGTAGACCAAATATGAGTCCTGGTACTATGATAACGGCTTTGGTCAGCCAGCTCAAGGCCTCGACTACGTTGTAGTTGGTCCAGTAGCTTCTAGTGAACCACATGGCATAACAGTCTCGTATGGCCTGCCAACGAGTGTGAGTATAGACCATAGCAGTGAGTACGGCCCAGGCCACAGTGGCCCCGATAATTTGTTCTAAGGTCATAATAGCATAATTATAACAGATCACCCTAACAAGAGCAACCTTTGAACCCACAATAAATATGTAAATGCGAGCCAGAGAATTTATCACAGAAAAGTCTAAAAGACCCCAAGCTCTACATCCTAATGTGGCCAACTTGACCATCAAGGATGTGCCCCAACCCTTTGTGACTGCGTTCAAAGAGCGCGGTATTACCAACCCCAATACCATACTGGCCTACTACAAGATATCAGGCAAGGAAACAGGCGCCCTGGGTGGTCCTGAAAACATGGACTACAGCGGCACCAGCAACAAGAACATAATCAAACTGTTTGGTGAACCCAATTCACGTCGTGGCACCAACAAGAGCAACCCCAACAACGTCAACTACATGGCTCCGGACAAACTCAACTGGCTCAAGAGTGATCCTGAACGTTTTGCCAAGTTCATATACAGTGGACAACGGGCTCGCATAGTGCCCGACCCAAAACAAGGATATCGCATGGAGTTTGGCACACCTGAACTGGCGCAACGTGCCCAAGATGCTTGGCAGTACAGAGGTCGAGGTCATGTACAGATCACAGGGCGTGATCAATATGCTAGGGTCAGTCAAGAACTGTTTGGTGATGACAGACTGGTCAAGAATCCTGATCTTGTCAACGATCCAGCTCTAGGTCTTAGAGCATCAGCAGCCTATGCCAAACTGTATGGACAAGCTGATAAGGATGCCAGCCCAGATGTGCAACAGAGTTTTAATCGAGCTCTTACCGCAGTGGGTGGCAGCAACATCTATGCGCCCGGCGGACGTATGTATGCACAACAACTACAGCGTTTGAATCAATTTGGACAGCAGTTGGCCAATCCACAAACACGCACACGTCATGACCAGCACTATGCAGGCATTGATCTTACCAAACCCTTGACTGCTCATGCGCCCGCGGGCATGAGTGCTAGAGAACAGCCCGCAGAGCCCGGAGTCATGGATCGTGTGGTGCAGGGAGTCAAGGGTATTGGATCCAGCATAGGCAACATGTTCCAGTCAATGACTCCACCTCAGCAAAAATAAAGTACGATCCCTGTCCCAACGAAAGGCCACGCCCAAGTAATTGCCTTGACAAGCTAGATCCACACGATCCCAAGCCCAATGCGAATGGTGTGGTCCCACATAACGAACTAGCCAGTCATCTATGACTTCGAGACTCCTAACCCAATCTTGTTGCGAGTGATCCGTACGAGGCCAAGGTGCCCAAGCACGATATTTGAATGAATGAAGTTCTGGCAAGTAGAAATCACGCATACTAATATTTAAATCGGTATTTCCAAACTGCCCGCATATTGCCCTCACTACACGAAGTGCCGCACCCTCTAGCGGTTGTAAATAAGCTAGAAGCCAGGGAGCGAACCAATATGGCACGAGACCATCACCAAGCACTAACCGATCAAATACTTAGAGATCTAGCTAGAGTAAATCCCTACTCCAGCACTGAGCGTGGAGAAGCCTATGTGTATGCCACAGGATTCCTAGCCAGTTATCTAGCGTCACTTAGTGAACAAGATCCTTGGGTCTACAAACGATTTCGACAACATATAGAAGAGCAACGTGTTCCTAAGTTTCGACATAGATAACATCATAGTATATAATCCAATTGGGGCAGTCTACGTACATGTGGATCTATTAATAGCAAAGGTGCAGCCAAATCCCGCTGTACATAAAACAAGGTGCCCATGGGATGATAACTGATCCATCCCCCAGAGTGTCTAACATAGAGCCAAATGCGTTCCCTAGTGGCTAGATCCCGTTCGCTCAAATAACAATATACTAGTCTAGATAAATCCATATATGAAGAAGCCAAATAAGCGTAGACCTACATTCCCGCTGTACTGTTTAGTTATACTAGTGTCGAGTTCTGTCGCGGCGTGTTCTACAATATGTACGGCGGTATTTCCAGAACAACCTCGAGACACTGGTAGGATGTGTGCAGTGGTTACAGTAAGATACTAAACACTCTTGGACTAGTATATAGTGCATATTCCCGCTGTAAGGGTTGCAGGGTCTACACATAGTATTCCCGCTGTAGCTATGTAGAAAAAGGCTAGAAAGGTAAAAAGTATTTGGCGATTGCCCGAATGGACCACGACCCTGCCAAAAAAATTTACTAGGTTTTCTGCGGATTTTTCTACCAAAATCATCAAAACGGTGGGATCTACGGTAGGATTCTAGGGCTTCTTGACCCTGAAAACCCGCATTTTTCACTCTAGATCACACTCGTACACTCTTGACAAAACCGGCTTGATCCTGTATACTATTATATATAGTGAACAAGGAAGGTAACGGCATGAGAACTCTTATACTAGTGACTCTTATACTAACAGGCTGTGCAAGTGGTCCTAGTATAAGTGTATCTACTATGAGCATGAGCATGACATACTGGCGTGACTGTGTGGGCTATCAAGCAAAATATCGAGCAACAGATGAGGAATGTCAGTATAGAACAGGACCAGCACCACAACCAGGCGCGGTGAGAATGGTAGATGAAAGAACATATTCACAGAGATCTAATTGGGAACAGGTGGAAATTATCAGTTATTGCCGAACTAACCAGAAACGAGACGGAATCTGCGCGGAACTTGTCCAGAAATAATCCACAGGCGGTTGTGGATAACCTGTGGATAACGGGCGGATAACCTGTGGATAAGTCCTGGAGGCTGTGGATAACCTGTGAATAACCTGTGGATATCTTTTGGGCGTTTGGTGTGCCTTTTTATTTTGCCACCTTATAGAAAAGGCAGGCACCCTCCACGTCCACCCCGAGAATAGCTCTTCGAATCTATAGTGCGGTCTACCCGTTTTCTTATTGTGTCATAAGTATAACATCGGTTTTGCCAGATGTCAACCGGTTTGAGAATAACCCTATGGCTAGTGTGGCTTTAGAAAAGCTCTTGACAAAACCGGCACTTGGCACTATACTATGGGAACACTAACGAAAAGGAGCCAAAGATGGGCGCACTCAAAGACCGTATTTTTGATATCCAGGACGAGATCCGCAGGGGTGATCTCAGCTTTGCAGACATTGCAGAGCAGTACGACGTTCCCCTGGACACTGTTCAACTGATCTTTGACGAGATGTGTGAGCAGGAGTTCGACGACAGCATGGATGGAGACTGGGACTCGGCCATGGCCAGTGCCGGGTTTGGTATGGATGAAGACTATGGCTATGCCGGGGAGGAGTTCTAATGTATACTGTAATCGTATATAAGAAGGATAAGCGCACCAAGAGCGGAGAGCGCCAGGTCCATTATGCGGACTATGACACGGACAACCTCTCCACCCTGGAGCATACTGTGAAACATACGTGGCGAGCTGGGCATGGCTTCCGTTATGAAATCCACGAGACTATGGTCGAACGGGTCAACATGATGGGCGGTGCCAAGTATATGGAGCGGTTTGATACGCCTAGGTACTGTAGTCCAAGCTCAGAGGCCTACTGGAGTATGTGATTGCCTAAGATCAAGTGGGCCAAACTGGTTCTGCACGTCACAGTGGCCTATGTCATAGGTCAGGTCATCTACAGTGCCTTTATACAGGACGAACCCAGGCCCGGTAGCTTGGGTGGTCAGGTCGCTCCCCGGAGTGCCGGTCAGGTCAGATAGTGTTGCAGAAATACAACAAAAATATCTGCAGAAAAGACTTGACAATTCGGTAAAACCACCGTATAATATGACACATACACTAACACAAAGGAGCGCAAGATGTTCAAGTTACTTTCCACAGCTAATCCCAAGATCCAAAAGGGTACTAAACTAGGCTACCTCAGCTTCATCCTGCACCTTGCTCCTAGTGATGTAAGCGGCTACAATACCTGCCCCAAGGCCACCGCAGGTTGCAAGGCAGCTTGTCTTAACACCGCAGGTCGTGGTGGTATGTTCAAGAAGGGTGCTACCACTAACATGATCCAAGAAGCCCGCAAGCGCAAGACACGTCTGTTCTTTGAAGATCGCGATACCTTTATGGAGTACTTGGAGCAGGACATTAATAAGGCCATCCGTTATGCCGCCAAGCAGGGTTTGAAGCCCGTGTTCCGTTTGAATGGTACTAGCGACTTGAGCTGGGAGAAGTATAAGCTCAAGGGTTCAGACAAGAACGTCTTTGAGATGTTCCCTAATGTACAGTTTTATGACTACACCAAAGTGCCTAAGCGCAAGGTTGCCAGCTTTGACAACTATCACCTCACTTTCAGCCAAGCAGATGGCAACGGCAAGGATGCTGACTGGGCTATGTCGCAGAACATGAATGTGACTGTGGTCTTTGACAAGATCCCCACAGAGTACAAGGGCAAGCCTGTGTTCAATGCTGATGACACTGACCTGCGCTTCCTGGACCCTAAGGGTGTAGTACTTGGATTGAAGGCTAAGGGCCGTGCTAAGAAAGACCGTACAGGCTTTGTGGTCTTTATGGCTCAGGCTTGACAAAACCAGAAACAGACAGTATACTAACGGCTTATTAATTAACACACAGGAGCAGACACATGTCAAAAGCAGCCGCCGCAACGAAACTTCTAGACTTTGACACCGAAGCTATCAAAAAGCGCGAGCGTGAAGTAGCACGAGAGTCCGACCAAGAGATTATGGATCGCATCAAAGAACGATTCACTATCCTTGAAGACATGACCAAGGGTGTGCGCAAAGGTGATGTCCGTGCTATGATTGTCAGTGGCCCTCCCGGTGTTGGCAAATCCTTTGGTGTTGAAGCAGTACTGACCAAGGACGATCTCTTTGACAAGATGGGTGAGCGCAAGCCTCGCTATGAGATTGTCAAGGGTGCGATGAGTGCCATTGGTCTTTACTCTAAGCTCTATGAGTTCAGCAATAAAGGCAATGTACTAGTGTTCGACGACTGTGACTCTGTGCTCTTGGACGAGCTGTCACTGAACATTCTCAAGGCTGCTCTAGACTCCAGCAAGAAGCGTACCATCAGCTGGAACACGGACTCGCGCATCCTGCGTAGCGAAGGCATCCCCAACAGCTTTGAGTTCTGCGGCAGTGCCATCTTTATTACTAACATCAAGTTTGAGCATGTGCGCTCTA
>JACCDW010842347.1_pt1 | contig 15261 bp, 20 predicted proteins | sample 7449781 | NCBI WGS metagenome assembly JACCDW01 (sample SAMN15323449, study PRJNA562643) | freshwater metagenome | isolation source: river surface water | place: USA:Blue River Watershed | collected 2017-08-18
AATTCGGCAATCACAGGAAAGTTTGCCACAGATTCTGTTACAGCCTCAAAGATTGCCACAGGTGCAGTAGGTGCTACACAATTAGGCGCCAGCGTAGATCTTAGCGGAAGAACTGTAACTTATAGAACAATCGTAGACGGAGATATTTCATCAGGCGCAGGTATCACAGCAGATAGAATGGCTACCGGCGCAATGACCACTAACTTAGGTTATACTCCATTAAGTAATAATAACAGTAATGCAATGAGCGGTGTATTAAGACTGCCAAACGGCAGTGCAGCCGCTCCTGCTATACAAAGCGCCAGTCAAACTAACACAGGAATATATTTTGACAGTGCAAATAACGTAGTATTTTCAGTAGCAGGCTCTCCCCGTATGCGTATTGATGCCAACGGACATAAAACTGTTGGTACAGATCAAACCACAGGAAGTATTATGTGGTTGGCATCAGGCACTACTGGATGGACTTATGCTAACAGTTATGGAGGATACGGCTGGAGAGAAATTGGCGGTGGCATGGGTTGGGACGTTTATCAACGTGGCGGCAGCAACTTTAGCACTGGTAACGGACGTTTTACAGCCCCTGTTAGTGGTTTTTATCACTTAACTTGGCAGAGCTATAATTACAACGATGATAATAATACTCCGAACTATATTCACTTAGGTTTTGGTCGAAGTGGCGGATTAGGCGCATGGAGCGGCAGACATCCGCATGGTATTTGGATGCACGGCACGCCTAACAACCACGCCGGTGGAGTAAGTATGAGCTTAGATTTATATCTAAATGCTAGCGAATACACAAGTCAGTTTTTCTATTGGGCCGGCGGCCCAAGTAGAGTACACGGAAGCCACAGTATTTTTGGTGGCTATATGATTGGATAAATATACATAGATTAGAGAGAATTAATATGCCACAAATTACGTTTGAATTAACAGATACAGAAGCCATGGTACTAGCGCATATTGCTCTAGATCCGTTAGATTATATCGATAATCTAGCAACATGGAGAGCTAGATTGGCTATGGACGAAATCGTAGCGATAGAGATGGAAAGAATGCTGGCCGATCCTAATACTGCAACTATTCCTGCAACTAAGGAAGAAATCGTAATGAACGCAAATTTGCAGACAGCCGCAGAAAGACAAGGACAATAAGGATTAAATCATGGCAAAACGATTTACAGTAGAAGTAACAGAAGCAGAATATAAAGCTCTAGAGTGGAAATATATTGATCCACATCAGCATATTGACGATTTTGTTACAAATAGAATAACAGAAGCAATGACAGAAATTGCAAATGCAGAAATTAAACGTAGATTAGATGATCCGTTATGGACCGAACCTATCCCTGCTGATAAAATGGCAGTGTTTGATACATTAATTTTAAAAAGTGCATTACAACATCAAAAAGAAGATACAGAACGTATATTAGCATTAGTAGCAGATCCTGATATTGGCGGAGCAATGCCAGTGCCAACAATGGTCGATGTTAAACCAACTTAAAAATATTAAGTCATTAAAAAGCCACCCTAAGGGTGGCTTTTTTATTCCTTGCCGTTGTATATCTTTTCTTTCAAATATTGATAATGTGTTGGCGAATTTAAAGCAAGACCAGTAATATATTCTTTTTTCTGATTCCAATAATCTTGTGTTTGACTATTAAAGAATTCAGGTACAGTACCATTTCTTCCTAGTAGGATTTCGCTTAGTACTTTCATCTGAGTCTTATTCACAGGACCAACATGCATACCTACAAATATATCAGGCACACCTCCCATAGAGAAATCCCCCGGTAAGTGATGACTTTGTAGTAATCTTACAGCAATTTCACTAACTTGCGAATTGTATTGACTGTTGGGTTTCAGCATTTCGCTGTCCATCTCAATCTCTTCGGTAACATGTTTCCAATAAGGAGTGTCTCTTCTTGAACTTAATGTGTAATGATATGTTACAAAGAACTTAAAGCTCTGCATGATTCCTCCAACAATATGATTAAAATTGTCGATATGAATCTTGTTAACAGTGTCGTAGTGCAATGTATGACATAATCTTAATAAGATTTCCTGCACACTTAACAGACCCGTACTTTCTAAAGGTTCAATAAATCCATAAGATAACCCAACTGCTACGACATTCTTGTGCCAGCAACGCTCGTGTACTCCGTTTTTAATATTGATTAGTCTAAAATCTAGTGCATCTACTTGCTCTCTAGTTCTAGGCTTTTTCATACGAGTCATAATGAACTGTTTAAACTCCTCAAGTGCGGCTTCTTGTGTAGTGAATTCGTCGCAAAATACATAGCCTTTACCAATTCTGCTATAAAGAGGAATATTCCATATCCATCCGTTATCAACTGCAACGCAGTCGGTTACGTTTTCCATTTCTAATTCTTTATCTTCGTAGGGAACTTGTACTGCCCATGCTTTATTATTAGGCAACCATCGATTAAACGAATCAAATGGAACTTTTAATGCCTGGCTTATTAACATTGCTTTAAAACCAGAGCAATCTATATATAAGTCTGCTTCGAGTGTGTCGCCGTTTCTAAGTTTAAGCCCGTCTATTTCTCCATTAGCGTCGTCGAGAAGAACTTCGTCTATGTGTTCTTTGATGTGAACTACGCCACGTGGCTCGCAATACCGTTCTCGTAGGAATTCTCCAAAGAGCGCGGCATCCATATGATACGCGGCATCGTTTTTAAAACTAAATCCAGGCAGTTGTCCGTCTGCATTATCATAGATTTTGCCCTGTGTGATAAAGGGCATAGTGCTATAAAAGCTCTCATAAAAATCTACAATAGGTGTTTCAGGATTTTGAACTTTCTTTACATACCAGTCAGCAGTTCCTTGCTGACAGTTTTGTAAATCTTTAATGCCGAAAGGATAAAAAAACTCTTCGCCTTTGGCATAAAAGTCTGTAAATTTAATAGACAACTTATAAGTTGCTTGACAATATTCCATCCAATCTTTATCTGCTAGTCCTAGTACACCTAAAAATTGATTAATAGTTCCTAATGTAGATTCTCCTACTCCGATAATTGGAATATCAGGACTTTCTACTACGGCTATTTCTTTGTCTGGAAATTCGTTCGATAGCATAGCGGCACTCATCCAGCCTGCACTACCGCCGCCTACTATAATAATTCGTTTGATTTTGTTTTTCATCAATGTTCCTCTCTTGGAAATATTTAACTGAGGTTTTTAAATTTTGTCTTAGTTCTGGCTTGTAAAGTTATCACGTAAGTAATTAAAAGATATAGAAATTCTAGTACTATCTTCTGTATTAGGTTCCACTCGATGCATTAACCACCCAGGAAATAATACAATCTTTCCTATTTTTGGTTGCACATTGTAAAATTTATTAACAGTACTACCTAAGGGAAATAACTCTAAATCTACAAACTGATTAGGAGTCCTAAAAGAAATATCCCCGTCAGTGCTAATTGTTTGATAATAGTACACACCTGAAATTGTAGCATCTTGATGTTGATGCCAATCTTGACCAACACCTTTATCTACTATATTAATCCAACTGTGACCTAGTCTATTAGGTCTTGGCTCCCATGCATCGGACATTTTTATATAATTTCTAACGTGTGTTTCAATGTATGCGGCAAGATTTTTTAATTGAAAATCTTTTATAGTATTATAGCGAGCTTTGATGTTAGTCTTAACACCGTCATTCCATCCTGCAGGATTTTCAAACGTGTCTGTAGACATAATCTGTGGAAGTATAGTTTTTATTTCGTGTTGAACAAGAAACGTTTCTTCTATTGTTCCTTGATGTTCGTATATAGGAGTTGAAAATAAAGAATGCAACTGCATTTTATTCTATAATAACTTTTAAATTTCCTGCTACAGATATTCTAGATTTATCTGTACTATAAAATGGGTGTACCATATGATGTAGTCTTGCAGGAAACATTACAATATCGCCTTCGTAGGTTTTATCAGCGGGAATAGATTCTCCGGCTATATTACCTAAAATATCAGTGTAAAGAAATTCAAACATACCTGCACGATTAACGTTGGCATTTTTTCCGGGACCCACTGCTTGTTCAAAGTTTAAAAAATAAGGAATGTCTACCCATATTACAAAACTATAGATACCCGAATGTCGGTGTATAGGATTAAATTCATGTCTTTCTTGAAAATTAACCCATAACGTATCTAACTCAAACCTATATCTTTTACCCTTTTCTACATCAAAATTTGGATCTACGTAAGTATATTTTTGATTATGCTTCATTGCTAGTTCGAGCAATAAAGGTTCAATAATTTTATTACTTTTAGATAGCAAAAATTCTTTTCGAATATGTCCTGCTAATTCTGTATTGTGTGCAACACCTTTACTAAAATCTTCTCGCAATTCTGCAATTTCTTGCCGCAATACGGCCATTACATCTGGACTAAGATGGCCTTTAATGATACCAACATTTTTTAAATCAATGGTTTCAATTCTATCTATATTCATTGCTTTAACTGTGTTAACCCTTCTTCGCTACCTATTTCTCCTTTGAACCAAGTATTAAATGCTAGACTAGATCTTACGTGACCTTCTGTAGTTTGTTGTTCAACACCGTGTTCTAAGTCGCTCATGAATAATACACAATCGCCCGTTAGTACAGGAACTGTTATACGTCTCATATTCCACCAATTAGGATAACTTGTAATATGTATTTGACTACGCTGAGGTATATAAAAAGAAATACTGTCTGAGGGTATAGCATTCATATAAAACACACCACTGACAATACTATTAGCATGAAAGTGCTGATGATGTTTATCTCCAATACTATTAAAGTTAATCCAATTTTGTGTAATATAAAGATTAAAATTTGTAGTAGGAGACATAATTTCTTTTAAGAAATCTGCTATACAGGAATTAATAAAATTTTTAATTCCAAAAAATGCAGGATTCATTAGAACATTTGTACTATCAGAACGTATATTATCACTGCCGGGTCTTACATTATAAGACTCGAGCATACTGGCTTTCTTTTCCATCTCAGTAAAATTACGACCAATGTTCTTTTTATATACTGGTGTGGGAAATAATCCTGTTACCAATGCACCTGATGAAAGTACTTTTGAAAATTCTTGCATTATTCTCCCCGATCTTGTAATAATTTCTTACGTTTAAAATAGTGACCGTTAAAAGTAAAAATCCAATTCTGCATTTTTTGCAGTTCTTTTGAATCCACAACGTGCATTTTTACTACTACGTCTTTATCTGACAGTGGTACAACATGCGCTAATTCTTTACCTGCAGGTATCAATTGTGACTTAGGAAACATATTTTTAGGTACTAGCATATTAACACTACTAGTATGTTGATACTTGTACTCTACAATGCCATTTAATACTTTAGGTTTAAAGTCTTCGTCGTGCCATAATGTATTAGTAAACATGAACTTTACACCGGTCTTTTCTCTAATACGCCACGGACTAACTAGTTTTAAATGATAGTGGTTCTTAAATGCATCACCCCATTGTCCAGGATCGTGCGATTCTGCCGCTGGCGGCGGTTGCCAAGCAATATTATTACCCTCGACACTGATCCATACATCAGTTGGACTTTGAATTATAAATCCTGTTCTGTACAGACTACTGACTCCTGGACAGGTTTTCATAGTGCCGCGCATGGGTCCCATATGAGGGACAGTAGTGGGAAGATTTTTCCAAAATGTAGGCATACGTTCAGATGCGTATTGTATAGGGAAAAACTTTGGAAGTTCTTCTACATCTGTAAAACAATCTACATATATCTTTGACGGTCTTCTAAAAATTGTAAACATATTATTTTTTAGTATCCGGAGTCCAATGAGGGCAATTTTCTTCTATTAATTTTTTACGTTTATAGTATTGCCCTACTTGAGAAAATAACAAATCGTTAATGTCGTGATCTATTTCATTTTTATCAGTATAGTGCATGTGGAACTTAATCTTCCTACCATCGACATTTATAAGTTGACATAATGGTTCACCCGCGTTGATAGTATAACTCTGCGGAAATCCTGCTTTAGGAATCCATAAGTTAATATTTGACGAGTGTTGATATTTGAATTCAATTAATCCGTTGGGTACAAAATGTTTAACACCGGGTTTATTCCACCAGGCATTAGTCATTAGAAATTTAGATCCTGTTTTTTCTTTAAATTTCCAAGGACTGCCAATTTTTAAATGATGAAAATCTTTAAACACAGCACTTTTATTCCACTGCCAGTCTGGGTGTTGCTTACCCATTTCCTCTGGTTCGTGATACAACGAACCACGGCTCCAGTCTAAATATAAATCGCACCACGACGGAATAATTATTCCTTCTTTAAACAATTCGGCTATTCCTGGACAAGTTCTTACGGTAGCAACACTAGATCCAGACGGAGATTTAGTGCTAGTAGGAACGTCTTTAAACCATTTCGGTTGTAGTTCGTCCGCATCTCTAATCGGGAACAACTCAATTATTCCTGGAAAGAATGTGAACATATCCACATGAACTGTGGGTTTTTTAAAGAAAAACGTGAACATACACTATATACCTAAATTAAGTACTATCGATATGTCTTCTTGGTGTAGAAGAATTTTGAGTAAAAGCCGTGCCAGACGCCATGCAAGAAGTATTTAAAACTACTTTTTGATCCAATTTTTGGATCAAAACTGACATCCATTTTCCAGTCCTCTCTCTTGAAAGGAAATACAACTACAAGCGGCTCTCCGGGAGGAATAGTAAATTCTTTATCTGTGTTTATCAATCCAATTAATCCAATAAAGTCATCATGCTTGTCCGTATCGACAATCGCAGGAAACATTTGAAATTCTTTTCTAAACAAATAATGTGGCTGATAAATTAAACAACTATAGCCAGGCGGTGTGCGAATCAACCATTCTTGATTAATTTTAAAGTAGTGATTCTTTGTACCATTCATTTCAGAAGTGGGTGCTTGGTGATAAGGATGTGCTCCTACATAATTTTTCTTATTACATTCTAACTGAAAACTTTTAATGCTATCTTTTTCAAACGGCCATACGTTTATCTCATAAGAATTTCTCAGCACATAACCAGAAGTCATATAATCTAATACAGGCATACAACGTTTAATCGACGGCACGCCATCGTTATCAATATAGCCCGGAACTTTAGTTAATGCTACAGGAATGTTTTTATACCACTCCGGTACAATTTTAGATGCTGGCAAGGGCGGAAACTCATTGCAAGCATCGTAATCTTCACTGATAAACTGTATGTTGGATTCTTTGATCATAGATATTTTTTAATGACGTGAAATAATCTTTTGTAAGAATTCCAAACATAAAACTTCGACTTATCTGGTAGCGACTCTGTACTTACAGACATAGTCCAGTCATCTCGTTTGAAAGGGATTATTTGTAATAGTGGTGTTCCAGGCGAGACACGCATGGTAGTTTTTTCATGCATGTACCCAACTATTGGTATAGGCAAATGATATGTGTCGGTGTCTATAATGGCAGGCATGATAGTAAACCGCTTATCTGGATGATAAAATGGCTGAATAACTAAACAACTATAACCTAGCGGAGTTTTTATACTCCACGATGTTTTAACTTTAAAGTAACAACGTTGTTTTTTCTGTTCATTTAAAACAGGACATGCATTTTCATAATAAACTGCTAAGGCTTTACGAGCATAGATATTGGACTCGTGGTCTTCTGCCTTTACAGTTCTTGCAGTTTTAATTTTTAAATCATCTCTAAATTGTTTGTTAAAATGTTCCAACTCTAACTCATAAGCATTAAACAAAATGTAGCCTGAAGTCATATAGTCCATAGCCGGCAAACAAGTTTTTATATTGCTAACAGGTTCTTCATTAATTTGATATTTTTCTTTGCTGTCTGGTAAGTCTAAAAACTCTACAGGGACACAATCTTTAGCAGGCTTCGGTGCCCAGTATTCGGCAACATTAGTGTCAGAGCAAAAAAATTCTATATTCATTGTTGTGGATAACTTACATTAAAAGCAATATTAATACGTTCTTTATCTATTGGATTTGGTTCTACTCTGTGCAACAAGTACGACGGGAACAAAATTATGTCACCGTCTTCGGGATGATATTGCATACTGCCATTATAAAACCAACACGGATGATTAATTTTATATATGTAGTTCATGGGCTGAAACTCTATCATTCCGGTTCCTGTAGCCTGCAAATATATTACACCACTGACTACTGATCCTGCATGAGTATGAGAAATATTATATCCGCCTTGCGAGTTTACGTTTGCCCAAAAGTGTGTTACTGGCGTGGACAAATTAAACTTTTCAGACGGATCTGCATTATGTGTCATAATAGCAGAATTTGGTAAACTGTTTACATACGCATCAAACGCAGTAGTAATCAATTCTGAAACTGTATCGTCTTTAAATTTAGGATGCCCCCGCCAGCAGTTCTTTTCACTACCAGAATCATCCTTATTATTAATTTTACAATCTAAAATTTCTTCTGTCAACTGTTTTCTTAACGCAGGACTGACTGCATTTTTGATCTGCAAGACATTGGTGTGTTCAATAATATTAGAACTAACTTTCCAACCAAAAGTGTTAATCATAGTCCCTCTTTACAGATTTGGATTTTATAGTATGCCATTCAAATGTGATACCGATTGAAATTCTCCATCCTGTTGTTGGAGCAAGTGCTCTGTGACAAAAACTTGCCGGAAATACAACAAGTTTGCCTTGTTTAAAAGTGCAGGCATGCACAGGATTTTGGTTTTCAATGGATTTATAAAATACAGTATCGCCTGAACTATCATTGACATAATAAACAGCAGTCCATAAATTTAAATCTGTATCTGTGTCTATATGCGCCCGAGGATTTTGTGTATGTGTTTGCCCGTTGACTGAAATGCGCTGTAGTTCTACAAATTTACCATCGGGGTCTATCTGTGGTAAAATAGAAATTTGAAGACAGTCGCATAAGTTCTGCACCAACGGAGGACTAGGAAGGTTAACTCCTTCTTCTCTTAAAAAAATCATTTTTCCAAAATAAGGCTCGCCGTCGTCTAATGATGCGGCATGATGTCCGTACTCAAATGCAAATTTTTTAAAGTATGCTTCTCCAGATTTTACAGCCCAGTCCGGTAAAGGATTATCGAACTCGTAGATCAAGTTTGTATCTGTTAGTGTTCTAGATAAAGGTTTAAAGTTTAGCATATGGTATAACTCTAAAATTTCCAGAAATAGAAATTCTTACATCATCAGAACTGTAAAATGGATATACTTGATGATGCATGGCAGATGGGAACATACATAATCTTCCCTCCCATTTTTTATCCACGGGCAAGTTTAACGTAGTAATTTTACCAAGTGCATCTGTATATAAGAACTGAAAATGCCCTGCTCTGTTTTTATCGGTAGTAGGATTAGGACTATAACACGCTTCGTCTTCCATATTAAAAGGAACGTCTGCCCAAATTACAAAACTATAAACGCCCGAGTGATCGTGTACAGGCAAAAATTCTCCTTTACGCTGAACATTAACCCACATACGTTCTAATTCAAACTTAACTTCTCCGTGCTGTATCTCTGTGATAAAGTTATATAACCTGTTAAAATATTGATATTTCTGTTCATGCGCATCGATTAATCTACGAACTTCTTTTTCAATATCTCTTTTTAAATCATCAGGCAAGATATAGTCTAAATCGTAACCAGATATTCTTCTATGGAACTGATGTAGCATATCTGGAGAGATATTATCTTTAAATTTATCTTTAAATGTTTTTGTAATTTGTTGAATACGTTTAAGTAAAAACGGATTTAAATCTTCCATTATAATGCCAACGTTGGTTAAATCTCTGTATTGCATTTTATTTCCTTAAAAAATCTATAAAGTTTTCGTAGTTCATATTATCTTTAATAGAGTTCCATGATTTTTCGCCGTACTCTTCTAAAATGTTTCTTGCATGACTTCTTAGCCCAGGACTAACCATATCTGCAAAATGTAGTTCTTTAACTAACGTCGATGTAGGCAACGTTTTAGTTCCAAACATTACATAACTGTACAATCCCCAGTCTGCAGATCCTAGATACTGATTAAAATTACTATTAGTTGGACATTTTGTTTTGGCCATGTCTAGCAGATGGATTGTATTTTCAGTTTTAGTTTCTCCGCTGGCAATATACTTCCAAAACTCGCTGTCTGTTCTTCCGCCCATGTAGTGTATGTTTAAAAAGTCTTTAAAGTCGTCGTACATTCTAGCAGTTTTTTTATTATACAATTTAATACTTCCAAGATTGCACGTTTCTTCCTTAGTTAATTTCAAATAACCAAATACCAGGTCTAACAACTGTATAATAGTGCTGTGAATTGACGTTGCTTCTAAAGGCTCTGCAAATGCAGAACTTAATCCAACTGCTAAACAATTTTTAACCCAGGCATTTTCTAAACGTCCTGTGTCAAATTTTAAAATTCGTATAGGTTTAATTTTTTTTCCTAGTGTAGTTTCTATTTCTTGTTGTGCTTGTTCAGCAGTGATAAAGTTATCATCAAACACATAACCGCAGCCTTTTCGAGCTTGTGTAGGAATCTGCCACATCCATCCCGAGCTTTGTGCCCACGCAGTTGTCCACGGTTCAGGAACTTCCTCTTCCTCGTAGTCTAGCAAAAATGGCATAGCAGAATTTACAGGAAGATTCTTTTTATAACTGACCCAAGGATTATCTAATTTCTTCATTAATACTCTAGCAAACCCGCTGGCATCTATAAAGAAATCTCCGTCTACACTGGTTCCAGATTTAAACTTTAATTGTGATATTTCGCCTTTCTCATTTAATACAACATCTAATATTTCATCATCGATGTGGAGTACTTCATTGTTTTTCATTACTACTTTTTTAAAGTACTTGCCCACGGCATGCGCATCGAAATGTAAAGCGTAACCAAAGGTATTAAATTTAAATTTTTTTAAATTGAAAGGACTTAATTTTTTATCCATACTAAGACCACAGACATGAAGTTTGTGCATCTGTGTAGGTATTAACTCTGCCGCTAATGCAAATGTAGTATCTAAAGAAACGTTACCGCTGGTAGGACTGCCATTAAGTGGTGCAAGATAACTATTACCAACGGTGTGCCAATCTTTATGATGAATTCCGTACTTAATGGATGCGCGGGTTTCTTTGAGGAACTCCATCATGTCACAGCCAAAGTCGTAAAATTCTCCGTTGATAAGACTAGTAAGTATACCCGTTGAACCTTCTCCGGCTCCAACAATACCTATAGCAGACGACTCTACTACCGTAACCTTGTGCATAGGATACAATTTATGAACCATTAAGGCTGCTAACCAGCCGGCAGTGCCTCCGCCCGCTATAACTATTTTCAATTTCCATCTCCATCGTCTACACGCATCATAATATTCAGTGCAGTGGTTATTCTTAAATTTCCAGCAGTATACCGAGGAACATAATGCTCCAGCCAACTAGGAAACAACACTAAGTCTCCTTCCTCTACTTCTGGCATACGTTGAAAGTCACAGAAGTATTTAGGTAGATAATCAAAATTCTTAGTTGGTGTAGTTGACTTAATATACTTTCCGTTAGGATTTTTAAAAACTGTAGCATTGTTATTCTCACCAAGTTTAACATAGTGAACTGCGGAAAACTGTATAGTCGTTGGGCCGCCAACATGATCGTGTGTAAATGTTGCAGTATTGCTGGTACACATATTATACCAACCTTTCATTTTTACCTGCCACGGATGTTTTTTAAAATCAAACCCTATTGTATCTAAGATTTTCATAATGTCTGGTTTATACCAATCTAACAAAAACGGCCAATGAACAAACGCGGCATCGCGAGTGAACCCATAGTCTGTTAGTGTATTTTGTATCAGATCGTTCGGTCCAGACTTTTCAAATGTAGGATAAACATTGTCCATGAGATACTTTTTAATTCTTTCATGTTCAGTTACTTTTATTTTGTAAACGTTTACTGGAAATAACGAAATAGAAGTTACTTCACTCATATGCTTCTGCCTCAAAAATACTGATATTAAATGCTATTGTAACTCTAAGTTTTTCGCTAACTTGTTTCATCACAGAGTGCGGAACATAACTAGGAAAAATTATAATGTCGCCTTCTTCTACGTCTAATATTTTTTGAAATCCTTTATAGTCTGTAGGTTTGAATTGATCTTTAGTTGTTGGCTGTAAAGATTTTAATATAGATTCCAACGGATTGTAAAAAACGGTGGAGATGTGTTCTGATTTATCAAAAGCAACATAATGTACCGCCGCATAGGAAATAGGTATGGGACCGCCAAGGTGATCGTGTACTTCTTGATAGGAACCTTTTAATGACAAATTATACCAAAAATTTACTTTGGTTTTCCAAGAGTGCAATTTTGAAAAGCCGGCCTTATCTAAAAACTTAGTAATGTCTTTAGAATAAAACTCAGAAAACGTGCTGTGATCTAATTTAGGAGCACCTGGAAAATAACTACTATAAAGATTTCTAGATGGTTCGTTAGGACCGGTTTTTTCAAAGTTTGGAAAGACATTATCCAACATCCACTGTTTTATTTCTGAGTGACGAGATGCCTTTAGTTTATACATAGGAACTTCAAACATTGGAGTTTTATAAATCATACGTCCTCCCATACGAAGTTAAGATTAACTTTTGATACTAATTCTTGCTGATACCCACGAATAAAAAATACAATACTTTTTCTTAATTCTTTAGAGTCTAAATTATAACGATTGGGTCTATGGTACAGAGTTGCATCATAGGCAATTAATCTATTATAGATATTTCCAACACGTAAATTTTCTGTAAAAGTTTCGTGATTTGTTTTTAAATCTCTAAGATAGTTTTCAGTAGCAACGCCTGTGATATTAAACTCTTGACGAGAAGTAAAATCGTCTACTTTAAAATTTTCCTGCAAATTTTTAGAAAATATAGAAGTACCAGTATCCAGCGATTGTTCTTCTTTGGTCATGTAAACTACGCCGGCAAGATCGGCTTCGTCTCCGTGTATCCATCCGTAATTAACTTCTTGATCGGTATACACTTGATTAATATGAAATCTAACATCGATCATTAATTTGTGTATTCCTAGAAATACTTCGTCACAGATTTTTTGTGCAAAAAATAATGCAAAGTTTTTTGTTTTAGCGTCTGATGATTCTAATAAGTTATTAGAACGCATTCCGGGGAACGCCGCAGATTTTATATATTGTTGACTGTCAAAAAGAGCCAATACTTTATCTGGATTTTTAAAAAAATCATTTTTACAAATTATAGTATTGCTGTAAGGATGCGTCATTAAAATGCCCAAGTAACAAAACTATTTCTAATACCACTTTTAACTTTATCAACTCTGTGAGGATAAAGATAATTAGAAGGAAATACTAAAATATCTCCCTTTTTTAATTTCATATTTGTATCTTTGAACAATATAAACTCACCGCCAGTGAAGTCGTCATTTAATAATCCAACTATCGACACAGAAGGAATGCTAGTATTACCAGGACCAAATAACTCCTGTATATGGTCGTGATGTGCTTCAACTAGAGTGTGTATTTTGCATCGATTAAATCGTATCGGAGTACAAGATGTTACGCCCGTTTCTGCTTGATATCCTGGAAAACTATTCTTTTCGTTTATATACTTGTTGTAATTTCTAACTACTAGTTCAACATAGGGCATTAATCTAGCACTCTGTTCTCTAGTTGAATCTAAAAATTCAAACTCGGTGGGAGGAAAATGTGTTCCTGTAGGACGTTCAAAATTTGGATCATATGAATGTTTTTGCCAAGTGTTGTTTTTGTTAATATCGGCTAGAATACTATCACAGACATCTGCTGGAATAACATTTTCTATTTTTACATATTCTAATAACTGATCCATTACCATGCCCAACTTACAAAACTATGACGCACACCTTTAGTAACTTTTTCCACCCTGTGCGGAAAAATAAAGATAGATGGAAATAATAAAATATCGCCTTGTTTTAATTTAACTTCATAGTCGCCAAAAAAGAAAAAGTTGCCGCCTTCGTAGTTGTCATTGAGATGACCTACTATCGATAACGTGGGAATACCCTTGCGCTCGCCGTCAAATAAACTATGAATATGATCATGGTGCGCTTTCATCAAAGTGTTAGTATCGTAGCGATTAAACCTAACAGGGCAAGCCATATGCAGTCCGCAATTTGCTCTAAATCCTTCAAAACTATGATTTTCAGCGATGCGTTCTTCGTATTCTTTTAATGCTTCTCCTATATACGGATATAAGATAGCATTTTGTTCAGGTGTAGATTCTGACACAGATAATTCCGTTGGCGGGAACGATGGGCGTTCTTTCATCACACCATAGTTTTGCCATAGATGCTTTTCCCATGTGTTGTGTTTTGCGATATCGTCTATCACAGATTCACAGACATCGTTGGGTATAATATTTTTAATAAAAATAAAATCTTTAATATTTTCTAACATATCAGTAATCTATCCCAAAACTAATTCCCGCTCGCGGAGTCAACGGCGTTACTTCGTGTATCATAAATCTAGGAATATAGATTATATCATTTGGTAATAATGTATATTCATATACTTGTGTGCCTTGCTCAACCCGCCACTTAGTGCTACCCTGCACCTGCCAGAAAAATACATCTGCGTTGTCATTATGACGACCAAAGGTATCGGAGATTTCTAACAACGAAATATAACAATGTGCAGAACAGGGGTTATCTGTTAATTGTCGTATTTCAGATAGAAGGTTGTTTACTTCGGGCATACAATCTGCATCAAAGTAAACGAACCCTAGATTATCTAATACTTTCATTCGAGTATTGGATACAATATTTCTATTAAGATGTGACAATAGGTCACTCCAGCTCGGAGTGTTTAAATTAAGATTTCTAAAAACATAGTGTTTTTTATTTTGTCTACTAGTAATAAAATCTTCTGTTTTTAAAAAATTAATTTGAAATAGTGTTGGTTCCATCGTCATCTTCTATGATAGCCCAAATATCACCTTCAGGCATATTATAAAATGTTTCTTCACCTACACGCATCTCGCTGCCAGCGTAAGGATGGAATAGAACTTTTGTTCCAACTTTAAGTGTTGTAGGAATAAACACGCCGGTTTTTTCAGCATATTTTCCAGGCCCAGCGGCCAAAATTATACCACGTGTAGCACGTTCCTGCGCCTGATCAGGAATTACAATTCCGCCTTTACTGACTTTTTCTGGTTCGTCTCTCTTAACAATTAATCTATCATGTACCG
>JACCDW011787833.1_pt1 | contig 15259 bp, 15 predicted proteins | sample 7449781 | NCBI WGS metagenome assembly JACCDW01 (sample SAMN15323449, study PRJNA562643) | freshwater metagenome | isolation source: river surface water | place: USA:Blue River Watershed | collected 2017-08-18
AATTTAATTAAATCGCTCATCTGAACTAATTTTTATTTGATGATAATCAGCGCTTAGCGGCCCACTTGTGCATAAGATCGTCTGATTGGGGTTGCAAAGATAGGAAAAATATTTCTTTCCAAAAACATTTGCCTAGTTTTTACCTTTAATCGACTGCACAAAGGCAACGATCTCAGCACTAAGGTCTTTCGCCTGCGCGATCATCTTCACAAACGCACTACCAATAATAGCCCCAGAGGCGTTCTTAGAGGCTTTCACAAAGCTCTCGTGGTCCGAAATTCCAAAACCAATCAAACGTGGATTCTGTAAATTCATCGCAGCAATCCGTTCAAAATAAAGCTCTTGATCGGATGATATACCCGTTTTTGCCCCCGTCGTGCTCGCAGAAGAGACCATATAAATGAATCCCCTCGAGACTGAATCGATGTGGCGAATGCGCTCGTCGTTCGTTTGTGGGGTAATTAACAGAATATTGAACAAACCGTATTTTTCAAAAATTTCGCGGTAAGACGCCTCGTATTCTACCATTGGTAGATCTGGCAAAATCAATCCATCCACGCCTACTTCCGCACATTTCGCGCAGAAAGCCTCCACGCCATATTGCAAAACGGGATTGATATAACCCATCAAAAGAACGGGAACCGTAATGCTTTTACGCATATCCTTCAATTGCTCGAAAAGATGTGCCACGCTCATTCCTTGCTCTAAAGCGGCTTGATTCGATAACTGGATGGTTTCCCCATCGGCCACTGGGTCAGAATAAGGCATTCCCACCTCAATGATATCGACGCCACCCGCTTGAAGCGCGTTCAAAACCGTCATGGTATCCTCCAAGCGAGGAAAACCAGCAGTGGTATATACATTTAAAATAGGCTCAGTCGCTGAAGCAAAAAGGGCTGAAATTCTGTTCATCTTAGTCATTCAATTTTAAACGGTTTTGGTACGTCGCTAAATCTTTGTCCCCTCTTCCGGACACATTAACGACCACGATTTCATTCGGCTTAGCTTGCAATCTTTCGAATACGGCCAAAGCGTGTGCCGTCTCTAAAGCCGGAATAATTCCCTCTAACTGGGAGCATTCCACGGCAGCTACTAGCGCCTCCTCATCCGTCACCCCAAAGAATGTCGCACGGCCGGATTCAAATAAATGCGCATGCATAGGTCCAATTCCTGGATAATCTAAGCCGGCAGAGATCGAATAAGGTTCGATTACCTGGCCATCTTCGGTTTGCATCGATAAACTCTTGCTTCCGTGTAAGACGCCTGGCTTTCCTAAGAAAGTAGTTGCTGCAGAATGACCAGAATTTACGCCTAGACCTGCCGCCTCCGCCGCGATCAATGCCGTGCGAGGCTCATCTAAGAAATGGTAAAAGGCACCCGCCGCATTAGATCCACCACCTACACACGCAATGACGTAGTCTGGGTAATCGCGGCCTTCTTTCTCTTGTAATTGGAAACGAATCTCCTCGGAAATAACCGCTTGAAAACGAGCGACCATGTCCGGGTAAGGATGTGGTCCTACGACGGAACCAATGATATAATGGGTATCTACCGGGTGATTAATCCAGTGACGCATCGCCTCGTTTGTGGCGTCTTTCAAGGTTTTTGAACCGGAAGTGGCTGGTACTACATGAGCACCTAACATCCGCATACGCGCCACGTTAGGAGCTTGTCTTTCGATGTCGATGGCACCCATATAGACGATACATTCCATGCCCATCAAGGCACAAACCGTGGCTGTAGCCACGCCGTGTTGTCCAGCGCCTGTTTCTGCTACGATTTTTGATTTGCCTAGGCGTTTCGCTACTAAGATTTGGCCGATCGTATTGTTAATCTTGTGTGCCCCCGTGTGACACAAATCTTCGCGCTTTAAGTAGATATTCGTGTTGTATTTCGCAGACAAACGCTCTGCCTTGAAAAGCGGCGTAGGACGACCCACGTAATCTTTTAACAAGGCGTGGAATTCTTCTTGAAAAGAGGGTTCCGCGATAATGTCTAAATAGCGAGAACGTAATTCCTCGACATTCGGGTATAACATTTCTGGAATAAAGGCCCCGCCAAAACTTCCGTAATACCCACGCTCATCTACATTAAATGACATAATTATAGCTGTTTTACTAGTTCTTTCACTTGCTCGACATCCTTGAATCCGGGACGTATTTCGAGTTTACTATTAAAGTCCAAAGCATATAAGCCCGGAAAATCCTTCACCTTTTCCACATCCCCTGACTGCAATCCACCTGCTAAAATATAGGGGATATCCAATTTATACTGCGTTAATAATGACCAATCAAAATGTTCTCCCGTTCCTCCTACCTGAGCCCCTTTCTTCGTATCAAATAAATAGAAATTAGGCTTGTCTGTCAGATCGAGATCTTTCGCTGAGCCCACACTGATCGCCTTGATGACCTGTAATCCGGCTGCTTGTAAGGCTTCTATTTCTGTTTGGCCCTCTTCTCCGTGCAATTGTACGACCGAGAATCCGGCATTTTTAGACAAAGCGATAATGTTGTCTGTCGTTTCGTTCACAAACACCCCTACCGCCTTCGTTTTTTCAGGCAAGGCCGGGATGACAAAATCTTGTCCAACGTAACGCGGCGATTTAGGTGCCCAAATAAAGCCCATAAAGTCTGGCCCTAAAGCTGCTACTTCTTGGATGTTTTCTGGTTCCCGCATGCCACATACTTTCCACTTCATACCTAGTTAATAAAGTCGCTTAAGGCTTTTCCTGGGTTATCGGTCTTCATAAAGCTTTCGCCTATCAAGAAACCGCGGTAACCGTAGGTTTTTAATTCTGTTATAATCTCCGGACCCGAAATGCAACTCTCAGAAACCTTGACGAATTGGGACGGTATTTTGGATGCCAAAACCTTAGAGGCCTCCACATTTTGCTCCGAAAAATTCTTCAAATTCCGGTTATTCACACCTACCACGGAAATATAGTCTCCTAGCGAACGATCTAATTCTTCTTGATCGTGCACTTCCAGCAAGGTTTCCATACCTAATGAACGCGCTAGCGTTCCTAATGTTTTGATTTCGGCTGGACTTAAAGCCGCCGCGATTAAAAGCACCACGTCAGCGCCCATGGACTTTGCTTCGATGATTTGGTATTCATCGATCATAAAGTCCTTGCGCAAAATAGGCGTATTCGGATTCGTGCGACGTGCTAAATCAAAATCAGCATAGGTTCCTCCAAAGTAGGGCTCATCCGTCAACACCGATAAACAGGCTGCACCTGCCTCGACATAGCCTTTCGTTACCACATCCACGCCCATGCGGTCGTTAATAATCCCCTTAGACGGGGATTTGCGCTTGAATTCAGCAATGACTCCCGTGGAAGCCGGCTGAACTAAAGACATCGACAAGGAATGACAAGCGCGCGCGAAAAAACCTTGTTTTTCGAGCTGAGCAGTCGTGGTGCGCGCTTTACAAGCGGCGACTTCCTGTCTTTTGGTGGCTATGATTTGGTCTAATATGCTCATCTTAATCCATTATAAATTTCTTGAAAGCCTGGAAAGCACGACCACTTTCTAGGGATTCTTTCGCTAAAGCATAACCTTCTACGAGGCTGCCCGCTTTACCTGCGACAAACAAACCTGCTCCTGCATTCGCTAAAACCGCTTGCGTTTGTGCGGGTGTGCCTTCGCGCTGCAATATTCTGTACAACATATTCGCTGATGCCTCCGCCGTAGAACCGCCAAACAATTCGGATTGTGCCACCACTTCGCAGCCAATATCCCCTGGATTGTAAATCGAAGCTCCATCTGGAGTCGTTAAACGGAAAGCAGAGGTTAACGAGATTTCGTCGTAACCATCTTCCGCATAAACGATACCGTATTGCTTGCCAGAACCGGCAAAAAATCCTTCGTACAAGGCGAACGCCTCAGGCGAATAGACGCCGGAGATTTGCTTGTTGACTTTGGCAGGATTCAATAAAGGTCCTAACAAATTGAAGAAAGTCTTCATCCCTAATTCCTTGCGGATGGGGCCCACGAAGCGCATCGCTGGGTGGAAAAGAGGTGCGTGCAAGAAGCACATTCCCGCCGTTTCCATCTTGCGTTTCAAGATCTTCGGGTCGTTATTAAATTTCAATCCCAAAAACTCCAATACCGTCGACGACCCTACCGAAGAAGAAACGCCGTGATTACCGTGTTTGGCTATTTTTTGGCCGGCTCCCACAATGATGAAAGAGGAGGTCGTCGAAATGTTAAAGGTATCTTTCCCATCTCCACCCGTTCCACACACATCCATCGCATCAAATTCCGACAAATCCACCGTGATGGCTAATTCCATCATGGCCGAAACGAATCCTTTTAGCTCATCCACTTGAATCGGATTGAACCAATAAGAGGATAAAAATGCGGCGATTTGACTTGGATTGATCTCTCCTTGCCCAATACGCAGCAATATCTCTCTTGCCTCGTTTTCAGATAACGCCTCTCCCGCTGCCCGTCTATTTAATATATTCTTCATTTTTATTTCATCCAATTTTTAATCATTTGCAATCCGTGTTGCGTTAAAAACGCCTCCGGGTGGAATTGCACCCCGCGCACATCGTATGTCGAATGCGCCTCTGCTAATACAAAACCCTTGTCATCTTGCGCCGTGATCTTTAAATCGCTCGGCATCGTAGATGGAACTACCGTCCACGAGTGGTAGCGGCATACTTCGAAACGGGAGGGAATACCTAAGAACAAGCGTTCTGTCGGATCCGTCACCACACATTCCGTGGTCACGCCATGCAACACCTCGCCCATATTGCTTAGTTGAGAGCCAAAAGCCTCCGCAATCGCCTGATGACCCAGGCAGACACCTAGAATTTTTTTGGTCGACTTATATTCCTTCAATAAATCCATCATAATCCCTGCTTCCGACGGAATCCCTGGACCCGGCGACAACAAGATTTGATCGTATTTACCCACTTCCTCTAGGGAAATTTTATCATTGCGAAACACGTCTACGTCCGCGCCTAATTCCTTCAATAGGTAGACCAAATTGTACACAAAGGAATCGTAATTATCTATCACTAAAACTTTCATATCCTAGGCTAAGTTTTCTGCCACCTCTAACGCTCTGCGCAAGGCGGCTAGTTTATTGTGAATTTCCTGCATCTCACTTTCCACCACGGACTTCGCGACTACGCCCATTCCGGCTTGGAAAAACAAGGTATCTCCTTTACTCAAAAACGTACGGATCGCGATGGCGTGATTGAAATTGCCCTCGAAATCCATAAAACCAATCGCCCCGCCATAGATAGCCCGATTTGTGGGCTCCAAGCGGTTAATTATCGTCATCGCATTGTGCTTAGGCGCACCACTTAACGTACCTGCCGGGAATGTATCCGCCACCATTTGCAAGGGATTCACCCCCTTTTGCAAATGCCCAGTCACTTTAGAAACTAAGTGAATCACGTGGGAGAAGAATTGAACCTCCTTGAACGTCTCCACTTTTACATTATCTGCCGAACGACTTAGATCGTTTCTAGCTAAATCCACTAACATCACGTGTTCTGCCGATTCTTTCGGATCCGCGATCAAGGCCTGTGCTAATTCCGCATCGCGTGCATCATCGCCCGAACGTCTAAATGTTCCTGCAATCGGATGAATCTCTGCGACCGAACCCTCAATCTTAATTTGCTTCTCTGGAGAGGCTCCAAAAATCCGGTATTCCTCATAATCAAAATAGAACAAATACGGCGATGGATTCACCGAGCGTAATGCGCGGTAGACCTGAAAATCATCGCCTTGGAATTTTTGGGCAAAACGTCTCGAGGGAACAATTTGAAATACATCCCCGCGCAAACAGTGTTTGATACAGGTATTGACGATTTCACGCGTCTGGTCTTCCGTTAAATTACTCACCTCTTCCCCTTGACGAGCAAAAGACGCAGTCGCATAATGCGGCATGTCTAATAGGTAGGTAATCGTATCAAAGCTAGGCTCAGAACCATCGTAGCTGTGCGCGTAGAGGCTCATTTGGTTGTTAAAATGGTTCACCGCCACCACGTAACGGTACACATAATAACGGATAGACGGGATTTCTGATTCGGGATTTTTGGCCTGAATATCGATATCCTCGAAATAGGTCACTGCATCATAGGAGATATGGCCAAAAAGTCCATTCGCCATCGGCGAATCCCCCTTTTCCTTCTTAAAATCAAAGCGATCCGCAAAACTCTTCAGCGCCGCTACCGCATCGTGGCGATTCGCTAAGGTGAAATTCTCCTGCGTTCCGTCTGGAAAAGTTTGCGTGACTTTCGAATCCGTTAACTCGAAACGAGCAATTGGATCAAAAGCAATGTGCGAAAAGCCATGCTCCTTGCCGTGGTAATCTGCCGATTCTAAAATGACAGAGTTCTTATAGTTTTTGCGAATCTTCAAAAAGATTCCGATTGGCGTCAGTGTATCTGCCAAAAGTGTTTTCCGAGAAGTTCGTATGTTTATGCTAGACATGTTTCAAAGGGCAAAATTAATAAAAAAAGGCTTACTGTTGAACAGCAAGCCTTTAGTAAACATATCATGTACACACAGCGAAACTGTTCAGGGATTGTTATCCTTGCCACCAGTTTTTGTTGTATGTTGCTTTTGTCATTGTGTTGTTATTTGATACAAATGTAGAGTGAAATCTGTAAAATCAAAATTTTAACCGATCAAATCCCACAAATTTCCATATAAATCGGCGAATACGAGCACTTTACCATACTCTTCCTCACTTGGACCACGTACAATTGTAATACCCTGCGCAATCAAATTCGCATGATCTTTTTCAAAATCATCCGTATGCAAGAACAGAAATACGCGTCCTCCGGTCTGATTGCCTACTCTCGATTTTTGTTCGTCTGTCGCCGCTTTCGCTAAAAGCAATTGACAAGAACCCTCTCCTGATGGTTGAACTAGTACCCAACGTTTGACATCACTCAAAACCGTATCTTCCACTAAAGTGAAACCCAATTTTTCCGTGTACCAAGCGATGGCTTCGTCGTAATCGGCTACCACGAGGGCGAGGTGCATTAAACGGTTCATGTCAGTAGTCAGTAATCAGTAGTCAGTAAACAGTATCCAGTAGTCGGTAATCAGTAGTCGGTAGTCCGGAGGGAATGAGTCCGGAGGGGAACATTCACCATCTCTACTCTCTACTCTATTATCTCTAATCTTATCAGTATCTAGTATCAGGGGTTGCGGCTTAGTTTTCGTCGCGGCCTACAAAGTTAAACGGTGAGATTAATTTCAATTCTGCCTTGATCGCATCCGAAACGGCTAAGCCATCAATGAATGCGTGGAAAACAGATTGGTCAATCTTTCCGTGGTGGCGTGTCAAATCTTTCAATGCCTCGTAAGGCTTAGGGAAAGCTTCGCGACGCAATACCGTTTGGATTGCCTCCGCAATGACCACCCAGTTATCTTCTAAATCCTGTTGGATTTTGCTATTGTTCAATTCTAACTTACCTAAACCGCGTTGCAAGGAATTCAAAGAAATCACGACGTGCGCCAAAGGCGTTCCCACATTACGTAATACCGTCGAATCTGTCAAATCACGTTGTAAACGAGAGATCGGAAGCTTCGCTGACAAGAATTCAAAGAAAGCATTTGCCATGGCTAAATTCCCTTCCGCGTTTTCAAAGTCAATCGGGTTTACCTTGTGAGGCATCGCCGATGAACCAATTTCTCCTGCTTTAATTTTTTGCTTGAAATAGCCCATCGAGATGTATTGCCAAATATCTCTGGACAAGTCAATCAAGATCGTATCTAAACGCTTTAAGCCATCGAAATAGGCTGCTAAATTATCGTAATGCTCTATTTGAGTCGTGTATTGACTACGTTTAATGCCTAAATCTGCGTGCAATTTAGCAGCGAATTGCGGCCAATTGATCTCTGGGAATGACACCTGGTGCGCATTGAAATTACCCGTTGCTCCGCCAAATTTACCCGTAAAAGGCACTTGCGCTAACAGGTCTAGTTGACGATTCAAACGCTCCACAAATACTTTGATTTCTTTACCTAAACGCGTAGGAGAAGCTGGTTGTCCGTGGGTATGCGCTAACAAAGGAATCTCTTTCCACTCGGTTGCATAAGCTTCTAAAGTCGCCACCACTGCCTGGTAAGCAGGCAAAATCACCTCACGATGAGCTTCAGCGATCGATAATGGAATCGCTGTATTGTTAATATCTTGAGACGTTAGGCCAAAGTGGATAAACTCCACAAAGGGGCTCATATCTCCAGGTAGGGCTAACATCCGGTCTTTGATAAAATATTCTACCGCCTTCACATCATGGTTTGTCACCTTTTCGGTGTCCTTGATCCACGTCGCATCCGCCTCCGTGAAATTCGTGTACATGGCACGTAATGCGGCATAATGTTCCTTAGGGAAGCCTTTTAATGGGGCCAAAGGAATCTCGCACAACGCAATAAAGTATTCGATTTCAACGCGCACCCGGTATTGGATCAATCCAAATTCAGAAAAATAAGGAGCTAGTGCGGCGGTTTGTTTGCGGTAACGACCATCAACCGGAGAAATGGCAGTCAGTAAATTTAATTCCATGCGATCTTATCAAAGCACAAAGGTACAACAATTTAAAAATTATCCGTAATTTCAAGCATGCTAAGTCCTCGCTACCTTTCCATCCTTTTAGCCTTTGTCATCGCAGGGGTGGCAACCGCTTTCATTTCATTTCTTCCGCACTCTGATTCTGCTACCCTTTTCGTCGCCTTTATCAGCGTATTGATTTTTGGATCCATCTTGATCTTTTTTGCCTTAGACAACCTCGTTTTCAAAGAAGTCAATGAGTTATATGACCAAATCAAGCAGATCAAAAAGAAGAATTTTCCCTTAATTTCTCGTAAGCAGTTAGTCCAAAAAGAGAACCCCATCGAGCTCTTAAAGAAAGAACTAACCGCCTACGTTTCCACCACGGAGGACGAAGTAAAAGAGCTAAAAAAGGCCGCAGTTTACCGCCAAGAATTCCTTGCCGACGTGTCCCACGAACTAAAAACGCCCATTTTCGCCGCACAAGGATTCGTTCACACCCTTTTAGACAATCCGGACGAAACACCAGAAATACGCCAAAAATTCCTCGAAAAAGCCGCCAAAAGTTTAGACGGCCTGGATGTTTTAGTACAAGATTTATTAACCGTTTCTAAAATTGAAACCGGTGCCATTAAAATTGAAAAGAAACGCATTAACCTTAGACCTCTTATCGAAGACATCTTTGATCAATTAGAAGGCAAAGCAAAAAAGCGCGGGGTCTCCTTACAATTAATTTGCACGGATATGGCCATCGACGTAAAAGCGGATGCTCAGCGTATTCAACAAGTATTGGTTAATCTAATAGACAATGGAGTCAAATACGGTAATCAAGACGGCAAAGTGACTGTTACCATTGAAGACCGCAAAAAAGCCTACCTGATCACCGTAAAAGACAACGGCCCAGGCATCCCTGAAAAACACTTACCTCGTATTTTCGAACGCTTCTATCGAATCGACAAAAGCCGCACCAAACTCAGCGGCGGAACTGGCCTTGGCCTGTCCATCGTAAAACACATCGTTCAAGCACACGGCAGTAAGATTACGGTGCTTTCGAAGGTGGATAAGGGGACGAGTTTTAGCTTTAAGTTAGAACGAGCTATATAAAAGGCAAAGGCCTTTTATATAGCTCGTTCTAACAAAGCACAAAGAACAAAGCAAAAAGCACAAAGGTGGAATACAAAAAGGGACGCGCTGCGTCCCTTTTTGTATGAATTCAGGAAGAAGGATAAAGAGTGGAGATAGGAGATTATAGAGTATTGAAATACTCAAAAATATTCCAAGCTCTTTAGAAAGGTTTAGTAAAACAAATTCGGAAAAATAGGACGCAGCCCATTTTGCATTTTTTACCAAGAGTTTAAATTTTTTATTGTGGCGATAAAATATGACGTAGGCCATTTTTAGCCACAATAAAAAAATTAAACCGCCCCTTCAGTCAACCTCTCCGCATTCTCCGCTATCCTCAATTGCTCGATAAAATCACCAATTTCCCCGTCCATCACGACAGGAAGATTATAAACGGTTAAGCCGATCCGGTGATCCGTTACGCGGCCTTGAGGGTAATTGTATGTTCTAATTTTGTCCGAACGGTCTCCTGTCCCTACCATCGACTTGCGATTTCCGGCGATCTCCGCGTTGCGTTTCGCTAATTCAATTTCATATAAACGAGAACGGAGAACCGTCATCGCTTTATCAAAGTTCTTGATTTGAGAGCGTTCATCCTGGCATTGTACCACTAAGCCCGAAGGAATGTGGGTCACACGAACCGCCGAATACGTCGTATTTACGGACTGACCACCCGCTCCAGACGAACAGAAGGTGTCCTTGCGGATGTCGTTCATATTGATTTGGACATCGACCTCATCAGCCTCAGGCATCACAGCCACGGTAGCTGCTGAAGTGTGGATACGGCCTGCTGATTCCGTTGCTGGAACACGTTGAACGCGGTGAACCCCGGATTCAAATTTCATTTTGGCATATACATCTTCGCCCTGAACGGACGCGATAATCTCTTTGTAACCTCCTGCGGTACCGTCGGTGAAGTCCATGATTTGGAACGTCCAACCCATTTTCTCCGCGTAACGCTGGTACATGCGGAAGATATCTCCTGCAAAAATCGATGCCTCATCACCACCCGCTCCGGCGCGAACCTCGAGGATACAGTCTTTGGAATCGTTCGGGTCACGAGGGATTAACATCTCCTTTAGAACCTCCTGCATTTCTTTTTCTGCTGGAACTAATTCTTCTAATTCCGCCTTCGCCATGTCGCGAAAATCCTCGTCTTTTTCTGTAGCGATCACTTGTTTCGCCTCCTCGATAGAGCCTAATAAGTTTTGGTAAGCCAAATACTGATCTACAATCTTCTGCAAATCCTTGTATTCTTTACTCAAGGTCTTGAATTTCTTCAAGTCGGACACCACTTCTGGCATCGCAATTTGTTGTTCTACTTCTAAAAATCGTTCTCGGATGGCCTCTAGCTGCTCCAGCATAACATGTTGGGTTAAAAAAATCGTTGCAAAGATAGTAATTAAATTCATTGCCCTTTGCCCTAGTTTCGAATACCTTTGTGGTCTTCCCCTAATTCTATGAAATACGTAACCCTACTTTTTGCCCTTTTTGCTGTATCAGCTTGCGATTTTACGAAACGCCTAGATACCGCAGCGGTGGTCAAAGAGATGAAATCCAAACAAGTGAAGCGCGTTTTACCTCAGGATGTCGTCAATCAGGTGGATACCTGGGGGCAGGAAATTCAGGCTAAAAAAACCAGCAAGTTGGATAGTGCGACGAAGGCACTTCAGATTTCAATTCGCGTAGGCGCTCCTGTGTTACTTAAAGCGTCATTTAAAGATGCGAAGATGATCCAGATAATGGATGCCTTGGATTATTCGTTGAGCCAAAAGCAGGTTATCCCACCTTCTATTCAGAAAAATACCGCGGGCGATAGCTTGTACTATTTTTACCCGACAGAATCAGGCAAAATTACCGTCCTGGGATTCGCAAAAAACATCGTGATTCAAAACATGGACCGCCCCTTGATTAAATAAGATTACGCTCTAGAATCTGATTTATTTGAAAATTCACTTCGCGTAAATGGGGATCTGAAATTTCCTTTGAAAGGGGGGTACCCGTAAAGAATGCTTGGACATGTTGTTGAACTAAACCATGCAACAAACTTGGTTCTAGTTCAATCGACTGCAATAGTTCTTGGGCGTGAGACCAAAGATTTTGGGTTAGTACTCCAGCTAAAAGCATCGCCTTGTGAATCTTCTTTCGCTCTTCGCCATTCACTAAATACATCGCATCCGTGATGTCTTTTGCTAATGCTACTAAGGTATTTTGCGTCTCTTCTACCATCACTTCCAAGCAGATCGGCATTTGATCTAACTTAATTCGGCGGCCTGCTTCTAAATGCTGAACGGGGAAAAACACCCCCATCTGGTTCGTACTTTCATGTGCTGGATCATAGAGTAAATTAGCCTCTGCTAGCGAGAATGTGCCACTAACCAAGATTAGTGTCGCGTATTTGGGCAATAATAATTCCTTCAATACTTCTGGGTATGCCGATTCTGGGACACAAAGAAAAAACACAGTGGCTGCAGATTCAGAAAAATCTAAATCTTCATGCACTTTCGCATTGTACAAATAAGAAACAAGATCTTTTGCCTTCGAGGGCTCTCGACTGAAGACTTCTTGAACAGAATTTCCGGCATTTTCTAAGGCCTTTGCGATGTGCCAGGTAACGTTTCCTGCACCGATAAACGATATTTTAAAACTCATGTGGTGGTCTCCAGTTTAGCCCCAACGAACGGCGCCCATTGTTGATCCAAAATTCCAGAAAAATTTCGCAAAAACATAACAAAAGATGGCCTAAATGGCTGGCGCGCTAAAACCATTCCCGCTTCTTCTGGCGTCATATAACCTTTCTTCGAATTGCAATACTTGCACGCAGTCACTAAATTATCCCAGGAAGTGCGCCCCTGACGTGATTTGGGCAATACATGATCCATCGTCAAGAAATCTTTCGAACCACAATATTGACAGGTATGATTGTCCCGCTTCAAAATATTTTGGCGATTTAGCATTACCCCTTTGAAAGGAAAATAGACATAACGCTGCAAACGAATAACCGATGGGTAAGGAAACGTTTTCGAAACGGAATGCAATTTTGCGGTAGTGGACTCCGCAACTAGTTCAGCCTTATTCAGGTAGACCAAAAGAAAGGCCTTCGGCATCGAACAAATCGTCAACGCACTGTAATCTTGATTCAAAACCAACACTTTCTGAGCCATAGACAAACGGATTTAATTTGCTCAACAATTTAAAAAATAATCGACTGAAAATGAAGCGCATAGCGTGGCTTTTTTGTTAAGAATTCCCGGAATTAGGTCCTATTTCGTAGATTTGCCTAAATGAATCAAATGCCTATGCCTTCTTTATTGGAAAAAATCAAGCAGCTTTCCGCTGAAATCACCCCTGACACCCTGGTCAATCGCCACCACATTCACGCGAATCCAGAGCTTTCGTATCAGGAATTTCAAACGCAGGCTTATGTTTTAGAACAACTAGAGCGAATGGGGATTCAGGCCAAAAAAATTGCCAATACCGGCCTCATCGCCGAAATCAAAGGAAAAAATCCGGACAGTAGAGTTGTAGCGCTTCGTGCTGACATGGATGCCCTTCCTATTTTGGAGACAAACGACGTTCCCTATAAATCTAAAAATCCTGGCGTCATGCACGCCTGCGGACATGATGTACACACCGCTTCCCTATTAGGAACGGCTCACATTTTACAACAGGTCCGCGGAGAATTCGAAGGAACGATCAAATTACTCTTCCAACCAGCAGAAGAAAAAGCCCCAGGCGGCGCCAGCATCATGATCAAAGAAGGCGCCCTAGAAAACCCAAAACCGGCAAGCATTTTTGGCCAACACGTGGCTACCAACGTGCCTGTCGGAAAAATCGGCTTCCGCGAAGGCATGTACATGGCCAGCACGGATGAATTATATATCAAAGTGATCGGTAAAGGGGGCCACGGCGCCATGCCAGACGCCTGCATAGACCCCATTGTCATTGCTTCCCACATCATCGTGGCAATGCAACAAATCATCTCCCGAAACAAAAACCCAAAACTTCCATCCGTTTTAACTTTCGGCAAAATTGAAGGCCTAGGAGCCACAAACGTCATTCCAGACGAAGTGAACATCGCAGGCACTTTCCGTGCCATGGATGAAACCTGGCGTGCAGAGGGTCTTGAGAAAATGAAAAAATTGGCCGAAGGCATCGCTGATGCAATGGGCGGTCGTGCCGAATTCGAGGTCTTAAAAGGGTATCCTTTCTTACAGAATAATCCTGAACTTACGCGTCGCTCGAAAGCCGCAGCCATCGAATACATGGGAGCTGAAAATGTCGTTGATCTTGATCTCTGGATGGCAGGCGAAGACTTTGCTTTCTATACCCATCACGTGGATGCGTGTTTCTACCGTTTGGGCGTACGTAATGACGAACGCGGCATTACGAGTGGGGTGCATACACCGAGTTTTGATATTGATGAAAAAGCCTTGGGAATTGGGCCGGGGTTGATGGCATGGTTAGCGATTTCGGAATTGTCTATTTAAAATTTTAAGGGAAGCAAATCGAAAATGTCGTTACACAAATATTTTCTGATTTGCTTCCCTCAAAATATTTAAAACATAAACCTCCTCGCTCTCTTCGATTATTCTTAGAGGTATTTCAAAACCTTAAGCAACATCCACTTCTTTTCTCTTCTCTATACTCTCTTATTTCTACTCTCGTTTATTCTTTGTGCTTTATGCTTTAACTTTTTTTATAAAGAGACGTAGACGAGATTTCGTTTATAATGTTTGGGTAAAAAATTATTGCGCAGCACAATTTTGACCCAAATATTATAAAGGAAACTCCAAAGGATCTGGCCATCTGAATTCATAATTCAATTCTTCGCAGATTTTATCGCCCGAAACTATTTTGCCCCCTAAACAAGAAATGGAATAATCCCAATAGCCGGCTGGCATTCCGCGGCGTTCGATATCATTTTCACCTACTTCTCCTTTCGTCGGGTGAATAGGAGCCACTATGTTGTAAATACCTGAATCGATTTTCTCAGCGGCTAAGGCAATCAAAGCTACCACATCATCTTTGTGTACATAATTGATGGGGCAATTTGCACCGTCATTGCGTTTGCCAGAGAAATATTTGGCTACGTAGCGATCTCCACCCATAAGGCCTGCTAGACGCAAGATGACAGATGGGATTTTCGAGGAGGAGACGATGGCTTCGGCTTTGGCCATTAACGAATCTTCATTGATTCCCGACTCTTCATCGACCGTATCAGACACGTTTGAGTAGACCGAAGTCGATGAAAGGAAAATGAGCTTCTTAGCTGACCCTACTGGCAAATTATCTACCCAATCTTGCAAAATTGCGAGATAGGTTTCTTCCGCATTTTTCTTGCGGCGGGGAGGAATGGCCCAAATTTGGACCTCTGAATCGTTTATGGCAGACCAATTTTCTGCTGGCATTGCTGGCTCAGCTCTGAAATCCAAGACCTTGATCTTCGGATGAGCGGCTTGCTGATGAACACTGGAAGCTGAAACACGCACATCGAAGTCCGCTAAAGCCAGTTTAAATGCCAATGGTGCGCCTACCCAACCGCCCCCGTAAATACTTATCGTCTTTTTCATGTAATTTTGCACCTTTGGAACAATTGAATCGCAAAGATAGT
>JACCDW011670289.1_pt1 | contig 15258 bp, 19 predicted proteins | sample 7449781 | NCBI WGS metagenome assembly JACCDW01 (sample SAMN15323449, study PRJNA562643) | freshwater metagenome | isolation source: river surface water | place: USA:Blue River Watershed | collected 2017-08-18
ACAAAATGCCAACATACAATAGTTTTAAAAGAATCAATACTGAAGCAATCGTCGACGGTTCAATAACTGGCACTAAGTTAGGCACAGATTCTATCACAGCCGCAAAAATTAACGGCAATGCAATTTCTACAGCAGACATTTTGAACGGAGCAGTCGGTACAACACAGTTAGCGGCTACAGTAGATCTAAGCGGAAAAACAGTAACTTACAGACCTATAGTCAACGGAGACATTGCTAACAGTACTATCACTGGAGGTAAATTAGGTTCAGGAGCCGCAGTTAACAACATTGGATTTACTCCAGTTAATCGTGCAGGCGGAACAGTATCCAGCGGACAACTTAGACTGGCTGCCGGCAGCGTAGGTAATAATGCAATTGGTTTAAGCGGCAATGATAATGCTGGTATATACTTTCCTACAACTAACGAAGTAGGCATCACTACATCTGGCTCTCAGAGATTACGTGTTGACGGTGCAGGACGAACAAACGAGCCTAATAGACCTGCATTCTTTGCCTGTGGATTAGGCGGATGGTATTACTGGAATACATTTGGCGGCGCTGGTTGGCGCGAACTTAACGGTATTGGATTTAGTTATTCAATACAAGGAGGAATCAGTGTTACCAGTAACAGTCGTGTGACAGCGCCAGTTAGCGGATATTATTGGTTTTATTTGCAAAGTTACTATTATAATGATAACAACAGTACTGCAGGATATACACATTGGAATATTGGACGTAACGGTGCTCCTAATACTGCGGTAGGCGGTCGTCATCCTCACACAATTTTTTCACACGGACTACCAAATAACTACACGCCAGGTATCATGGTTCCAGTAGAATTCTACATGAATGCCGGAGACTTTGCCAGTCCACAGCCGTACGGTCCAAACGGTCCAGGTCGTTTTCACGCAGATCATACACTGTGGTGCGGATTTTTAATAGGGTAATATAGATGCCAACATACAATAGTTTTAAAAGAATAAACGCAGAGGCCATTGTTGACGCATCAATCGGTGCCAGTGACGTAGCGGATAATTCGGCAATCACAGGAAAATTTGCTACAGATTCTGTTACAGCCTCAAAGATTGCCACAGGTGCAGTAGGTGCTACACAATTAGGCGCCAGCGTAGATCTTAGCGGAAGAACTGTAACTTATAGAACAATCGTAGACGGAGATATTTCATCGGGCGCAGGTATCACAGCAGATAGAATGGCTGCCGGCGCAATGACCACTAACTTAGGTTATACTCCATTAAGTAATAATAACAGTAATGCAATGACAGGAGTCCTACGACTTCCAAACGGCAGTGCTGGTGCACCGGCCATACAAAGTGCTAGTCAAACAAACACAGGAATTTATTTTGACAGTGCAAATAACGTGGTATTTTCAGTGGCAGGCTCGCCGCGTATGCGCATTAACGCCAATGGACATAAAACTATTGGTACAGATCAAACCACAGGTAGTATTATGTGGCTGGCATCGGGTACATCGGGTTGGACCTATGCTAACAGTTATGGTGGATACGGCTGGAGAGAAATTGGCGGCGGCATGGGCTGGGACGTTTATCAGCGTGGCGGCAGTAATTTCAGCACCGGTAACGGTAGATTTACCTCACCAATAAGCGGATTTTATCACTTAACCTGGCAGAGCTATAACTATAACGACGATAATAATACACCTAACTATCAACACCTAGGATTTAGCCGTAGTGGCGGACTTGGCGCATGGAGCGGTAGACATCCCCATTGTATGTGGATGCATGGATCTAACGCTAACCATGCAGGCGGAGTTAGTATGAGTTTAGATTTGTATTTAAATGCAGGAGAGTATACCAGTCAGTTCTTCTTTTGGGCCGGCGGCCCAAGTCGAGTTCACGGAGCGCACAGTATATTTGCTGGGTATTTAATTGGATAAATATAGATAACTAGAGAGAAATAAAAATGTCACAGATTACATTCGAATTAACAGATTTAGAAGCCACAGTATTAGCCCATATTGCATTGGATCCAATGGATTATATTGCTAATTTGATCGAATGGCAAGCAAATTTAGCCACAGACGAAATCGTAGAAATGGAAATACAGCGCATGATAGCAGATCCAAATACAGCAACGATGCCGTCAGATAGAAATCAAATTTTAGAAAATGCAGTACTAGTACCAGCCGCAGAAAGACAATAAAGGATTAGACCATGGCAAAACGATTTACAATAGATATTACAGACCTACAATGGAAAGCACTGGCATGGAAGCATGTTGATCCTCATCAATTTATAGACGATTTCCTCACCAACAGAATTAATATTGCAATGGATGAAATCGCCACACAGGAAATTAAGCGTAGATTAGAAGATCCAACTTGGACTGAACCAATTCCAGCAAACAAACTAGAAATTTTTGATACTTTAATTTTAAAAAGCGCATTAGAACAGCAACGAGAAAGTACTGTAAGAATGCTGGCTATGATAGAAGATCCAGATGTAGGCGGCGCAATGCCTGTGCCTAGTCCTACTGTAGTTAAACCTTAAAATAATATAATAGATAGGCAACAAAAAACCACCCTTAGGGTGGTTTTTTATTACTCCTTATTATCATATATCCGTTCTTTGAGATATTGATAATGACTAGGAGCAGTACCTGCTAGACCATTAATATACTCTTTCTTTTGATTCCAGTAGTCCTGTGTCTGACTGTTAAAATATTCAGGAACAGTACCATTTCTTCCTAACAATATTTCACTTAACAGTTTCATCTGTGTAGCATTTACAGGACTGGTATGCATACCTACAAATATGTCAGGAATGCCTCCCATTGAAAAATCCCCTGGTAGGTGATGACTTTGTAGTAATCGAACAGCAATTTCACTAACCTGTGTCTGTCCTTGCATACCAGGCTTTATCATCTCGCTGTCCATCTCAATATTCTCAGTCACATGTTTCCAATAGGGAGTATCTCTGCGAGAACTTAAAGTGTAATGATATGTAACAAAATATTTAAAACTATGCATTATACCACTGATAATATGATTAAAATTATCTATATGAATTTTATTTACAGTGTCGTAGTGTAATGTATGTGATAATCTTAATAGAATTTCCTGTACGCTGAGTAATCCTGTGCTTTCTAATGGTTCAATAAATCCATAACTCAATCCCACAGCAACTACATTCTTGTGCCAGCACTTTTTATGAATCCCGTTTTTTATATTAATAAGTCTAAAATCTAAAGCATCGACTTGTTCGCGTGTTCTTGGTTTTTTCAAACGAGTCATAATAAACTGTTTAAATTCCTCTTTGGCATCTTCTTCGGATATAAATTTATCGCAGAACACATACCCCTTGCCAATTCTGTGATATAACGGAATGTTCCATATCCAGCCGTTATCTACAGCCACACAATCTGTAACGTTTTCCATTTCGACTTCTTTGTCTTCGTAGGGGACCTGTACTGCCCATGCTTTGTTGTTAGGTAAGTGCTGACTGAAAGAATCAAACTCTACACCAAGTGTTTGTTCCAGCAACATCGATTTAAATCCAGAACAGTCGAGATAGAGATCTGCTTCTAAAATATCTCCGTTTCTTAACTTTAAACCGTCAATTTCGCCATCAGAATTAACTAATATTTCATCGATATGTTCTTTGACATAGATAACTCCGCGTGGCTCGCAATAGCGTTCTCTTAGAAATTCTCCGAACAGTGCCGCATCCATGTGATATGCTGAATCGTTTTTCCAACTAAAACCAGGCAGTTGCCCGTCTGCATTATCATATATTTTACTCTGCGTGATAAACGGCATTGTGCTGTAAAAACTTTCATAAAAGTCAATAATAGGTGTGTTGGGATTTAAAACTTTTTTAACATGCCAGTCGGCAATACCTTGTTGACAATTTTGCATGTCTTTGATGCCAAATGGATAATAAAATTCTTCTCCTTTAGCATAAAAATCTGTAAATTTAATTGCCAGTTTGTAAGTAGCCTTACAATATTCCATCCAATCTTTGTCTTGTAGACCAAGGATACCAAGAAACTGATTAATAGTTCCCAGTGTGCTTTCTCCTACTCCGATAATAGGAACATCTGGACTTTCAATTAATGCAATTTCTTTGTCGGGAAATTCTTGAGAAAGCATAGCGGCGCTCATCCAACCTGCGCTACCTCCACCGACAATTATAATTTTTTTGATTTTGTTGTTCATTTAGATTCCTCTCTTACCCATATTTACTTGTTAGTTTAACGGGATTTTTGATTCTTGGTCGAAAAATTATCTCTTAAATAATTAAAAGATATTGAAATTCTTTCATTATCAGTAACGTTTGGTTGTACTTTGTGTTCTAGCCATCCTGGAAATAATACAATTTTACCTACCTTTGGTTTTATATTGTAAAACTTTTCAACTGTTTTTCCTAGAGGAAATAATTCCAATTCAACAAATTGATTTGGGGTTCTAAACACAATATCTCCGTCGTCTCCGGATGTTTGATAATAATATGTTCCAGATATCATCGAATCCTGATGCTGATGCCAGTCTTGATCATCATTTTTATTAATGATATTGATCCAACTGTGTGCTAGTCTAGTTGGCATTGGTTCCCACGCATCGATTATTTTTACATAATTTCGAATATGGGTTTCAATATATGCGGCTAAATTTTTCATTTGAAAATCTTCAATAGTGTTAAAACGTGCTTTGATATTAGTCTTAACACCATCGTTCCATCCTGGTGGATTTTCAAATGTATCAGTATCTAAAATAGTAGGAAGAATAGTTTGAATTTCTTTCTGTACTAAAAAAATATCATCTATGGTTCCTTGGTATTCATAGATTGGAGTTGAAAATAAACTATGAATCATATTTAATTTGTTAATCGAGTTAAGGCCACTTCGTCGCCAATTTCTCCTCTGAACCAAGTATTAAATGCAATACTCACACGAATATGGTCTTTCTGTAACTGAGTTTCTACACCATGTTCAAGATAACTGGGAAATAAAATAGTGTCCCCGGGTGCAACACCAACACCAATTCTACTCATATTCCACCAGTTAGGAACTTTAGTTATATGAATATGTTGTTTAATAGGACTGACAAAAAATATCATATCCTTGTCGCAAGTGTCTAAATAAAAACTACCGCTGAGAATACTGTTTGAATGAAAATGTTGATGATGTTTGTCACCGTAACGATTAAAATTAATCCAACTTTGTGTAATATACAACTGTGTATTTGTTATTGGTGATATGATTTCTGTAACGTAATCATTTATACAAGTTTGTATAAAATTTTTAATACCAAAAAATGCTGGAATATCTAAAACCGAAGTTGATGTTGCTCTTAGGTTCTCACTACCTGGTTGCGTTTGCCAACTATTGATGTTTGAATATTTAATTTCACCATCGTTTAGATTACGACCAATGTTTTTTTTATATACAGGAATAGGAAATAAACCGCTAACTACAGCATTAGAATTTAGAGATTTAGAAAATTCTTCCATTATTCTCCTCGATCCTGTAAAAATTTCTTACGTTTAAAATAATGGCCGTTAAAGGTAAAGACCCAACTTTGTAATTTTTGTAGTTCTTTTGAATCAACCACGTGCATTTTTATTACTACATCTTTTTCAGACAACGGCACTACATGTACTAATTCTTTGCCTGCTGGAATTAGTTGAGATTTAGGAAACATGTTTTTAGGCACTAGCATATTGACACTACTAGTATGTTGATATTTGTATTCAACAATACCATTTACTACCTTAGGTTTAAAATCTTCGTCGTGCCATAGTGTATTAGTGAACATAAACTTGACACCTGTTTTTTCTTTAAGACGCCACGGACTAACTAGTTTTAAATGATAATGATTTTTAAATGCATTGCCCCATTGTCCAGGATCATGCGATTCTGCCACAGGCACAGGTTGCCAAGTAATATCAGGACCATCAACACTGATCCATATATCGTGCCAATTTTGAATTATGAATCCTGTTCTATATAGACTACTCACTCCAGGGCAGGTTTTCATAGTACCGCGCTGTGGACCTAGATGCGGCACCGTAGTAGGAAGATTCTTCCAAAATGTAGGCATACGCTCGGAGGCATGTTGTATAGGAAAAAACTTTGGAAGTTCTTCCACATCTGTAAAACAATCAACATAAATTTTCGAAGGTCTTCTAAAAATTGTAAACATATATTATTTCTTTGTATCGGGTATCCAGTGAGGACAGTTTTCTTCTATTAATTTTTTTCTTTTGTAGTACTGCCCTACTTGAGAAAAGAAAAAATCATTAATGTCGTGATCTATTTCACTCTTATCTGTATAGTGCATATGAAACTTTATTTTTTTGCCTTCTATGTTAATAAGTTGGCAAAGGGGCTCGCCAGCATTAATTGTATAATTTTGAGGAAATCCTGCTTTTGGAATCCATAGGTTAATATTAGACGAGTGTTGATATTTGAATTCAATTAATCCGTTAGGAACAAAATGTTTAACCCCTGGACGATTCCACCAAGTGTTAGTCATCATGAACTTGGATCCTGTTTTTTCTTTAAATTTCCAAGGACTGCCTATTTTTAAATGATGAAAATCTTTGAATACCGGACTTTTGTTCCACTGCCATTCTGGGTGTGGCTGCGCCATTTCGTTGGGTTCGTGGTATAGACTTCCTTTACTCCAGTCTAAATATAAATCGCACCAAGAAGGTATAATTATGCCTTCTTTAAATAACTCTACCATTCCAGGGCAAGTTCTTACAGTGGCCACTGAAGACCCTGACGGAGATTTTGTACTAGTTGGAACTGTTTTAAACCAACTAGGTACAAGCTCGTCTGCATCTCTAATCGGAAATAGCTCTATAATTCCCGGAAAGAATGTAAAAATATCTATATGTACGGTTGATTTTTTGAAAAGAAAAGTAAGCATACATTATATACCGCTTTTTACCATCACCGATATGTCTTCTTGGAGTGAAAAAATTTTGAATAAAACCCGTGCCAAATGCCATGTAGGAAGTATTTGAAACTACTAAGACTGCCAATTTTTTCATTGTAACTAACTTCCATCTTCCAATCTTCTCGCTTAAATGGAAATATTACAACTAACGGCTCGCCTGGTGCAATAGTAAACGGCTTATCTGTATTAATTAATCCTATCAACCCGATAAAATCGTCGTGTTTATCTGTGTCTACGATGGCCGGAAACATTTGAAATTCTTCTCTAAACATATAGTGAGGTTGATAGATTAGGCAACTGTATCCAGGAGGAGTTTTTATTAACCATTCCTGATTGATTTTAAAATAGTGATGTTTTTCACCGTATAATTCCGCAGGAGCCTGATAATACGGATGTGCTCCTACATAATTTTTTTTATTACACTCCAGTTGAAAACTATTAATACCGTCTTTGACACCGGGCCACGCATTAATTTCGTAGGAATTTTTCAGCACATATCCAGATGTTATATAATCTAAAACAGGCATACAACGTTTTATAGACGGCACACCGTCAACATCGATATAGTTTGGTATTTTAGATAAAGAAACTGGAATATTTTTATACCATTCAGGAACAACCTTTCCAGCCGGCACTGGAGGAAATTCTTTCATAGCATCAAAATCTTCACAGATAAATTTTATATTAGATTCTTTGGTCATAGAAAATTCTTTACCTTATGAAATAATCGTCGATACGTATTCCAAATATAAAATTTAGATTTATCAGACGGAAATGTATTGTTAATTGACATGGACCAGTCATCTCTTTTAAACGGAATAATCTGTAACACGGGTGTGCCAGGTTCTATTCTAACTAGTTCACGAACATTTAAGTACCCAGCAACAGGAATAGGCAAATGATATGTATCTGTATCTACGATTGCTGGTAATAGATCAAAACGTGTTTCGTTTAGATATGTAGGTTGCATTATTAAGCAACTATATCCTGGAGGTGTTTTAATGCCCCAAGATGTTTTATATTTGAAATAGACACGACGTGTTTTAGTATCATTAACTACGGGGCAGGCATCTTCGTAGAAAATAGCCATAGACTTTCTTGCAAACATATTGTTGTCTTCGGAAGGATCTTTAATTGTACGTGCTGTTTTAATTTTGATATTTTCTTTAAACTGATGAACAAAGCCTTGTAATTCGGTAGCGTAAGAGTTGTGTAAAATATATCCCGCGGTCATAAAATCCATGGCTGGCGCACAACCTTTGATATTCAATATAGGTTTTTCGTCTACTCTATATTTTTCCCGAGGCTGCGGTAAATTTAAAATTTCTTCAGGTACGGAATCTTTGGCTAACTTTGGTGGCCAATAATTACTGACATGTTTGTCGTCGCAGAAAAATTCTATGTTCATTTGGGTTTATAACTTATGTTAAATGCAATATTAATACGTTCTTTGTCTTCTGGATTTGGTTCAACACTGTGTAGCAAGTGCGAAGGAAACAGTAATATATCACCGTCTTCGGGATGATACTGCATACTGCCGTTATAAAACCAGCAAGGGTGATTAGTTTTATATATGTAATTTGACGGGTGAAACTCTATCATTCCGGTTCGTGCGGCCTGTAAGTAAATTACGCCACTAACTACTGAACCTACGTGTGTATGTGCAATATTATAACCATTTTTTGAATTTACGTTAGCCCAATAATGTATGATAGGGGTTTGTAAATCAAATCTTTTTTCAGGAAGTTCGTTCCTTGTCAGTATTGCTGAGTTAGGCAAAGAGTCGATATATCGGTCAAATGCTGTTAGTATTAGTTCCTTTAGAAAATTGTCTTTAAACGTTGGGTGCCCGCGCCAACAATTTCTTTCGCTACCTGATTTGTCCTCTGTAGTTACTTTATATTCCAAAATTTCTTTTATGAGTTTTTGTTGTCGATCCGGTGTAACTGCATTTTTTATCTGTAATACGTTGGTGTATTCAACTATGTTAGATTTAACTTTCCAAGCAAATGTATTGATCATATATCTCTCTTATATAATTTTGATAGATTAGTATGCCATTCAAATGTAATGCCTATAGATATTCTCCATCCCTTACTAGGCGCACAGGCACGATGACAAAAACTTGCCGGAAATACAACTATCTTTCCCTGTTGAAATTTACTACGAGCTACTTCTTCTAGATTGTTAATCGATTTATAAAATACAGTATCACCTGAACTGTCGTTGACATAATAAACAGCCGTCCACAGATTTACATCTGTGTCTGTGTCTATGTGAGCACAGGGGCTTTGCGTATGTGTTTGCCCGTTAACTGAAATTCTTTGTAATTCTATAAATTTTCCATCAGCATCTATCTTCGGTAAAATTGATAATTGTAAACAATCGCATAAGTTTTGAACTAACGGCGGACTGGGTAAGTTTAAATTTTCTTCACGTAAAAATAACATTTTACCAAAGAATGGTTGCCCGTCGTCTAATGATGCCGCATGATGCCCGTATTCAAACGAGAATTTTTTAAAATATTTTTCACCAGATATTACTGCCCACATAGGTAATGCATCTACAAATTCGTAGATTAGACTAGGGTCTGTTAGTGTTCTAGACAGCGGTTTAAAGTTTAACATATATTCTAAAATTTCCAGCAATGGATACACGTACATCATCTGAACTATAAAACGGATAAACCTGATGATTTAATTCTGCTGGGAATACACAAATTCGTCCCTGCCATTTTTTATCCACAGGCAGTGTTAACAATCCAATTTTACCTAAAGTATCAGTATAGATAAATTGAAATAATCCGGCTCTGTTTTTTTCTGTGGTTGGGTTAGGACTGTACTGTATTTCTTCTTCCATAGTAAAAGGAACGTCCGCCCAAATAACAAAACTATAAACACCCGAATGGTTGTGTACAGGCAAAAATTCACCTTTACGTTGAATATTGATCCATATCCTTTCTAATTCAAGCTCTGCATTTTCAGCAGATATAGATGTCATAGAATTATACATTTTATTAAAATATTGATATTTTTTTTCATGAGCAACAATTAGTCGACGAGCTTCTTTTTCAATATCTTTTTTTAAATCGTCGGGTAGAGTAGAGTCTAAATTATAGCCTTCGATACGACGATTATTTTTAAAATCATCTTTAAACTGAGCTGTTACTGCTTGTATACGTTTTACTAAAAATGGATTTAAGTCGTCTATGACAAATCCGCAATTAACTAGATCTCCGTATTGCATATTAACCTCTTAAGAACTCTATAAAATTTTTATAACTCATATTTTTCTTAATTTCTGACAAATTATTTTTAATATATGAATCTAAAACATTTTGTACATAATTTTTTAATCTAGGATCAACAGTTTTGATGAAATCTAATTCTTTAGTTAAAATATCAGCAGTTAAAAGTTTGTTACCAAACATCACATAACTGTAAAGACCCCAGTCAACTCCTCCTAGATACTGATTAAAGTTACTGTTAGTAGGAGATTTGACCTTTGACATTTCTATCAATGTTTCTGTTTTTTCAGTGCGGGTTTCGCCTGTGGCAATATACTTCCAGAAATCGCTGTCTGTGCGACCACCCATGTAATGTATGTTTAAAAAATCTTTGAAATCATCATACATCCTGGCAGTTTTTGTATTGTACATTTTTACACTGGCTGGATTACAGGTTTCTTCTTTGGTGGCTTTTAGATATTCAAACACTAGATCTAACAGTTGAACAATGGTACTGTGTATACTAGTGGCTTCTAAAGGTTCAGCAAACGCCGAAGACAAACCCACTGCTAGGCAGTTTTTAACCCAAGCACGATCTAATCGCCCCGTGTCAAATTTTAATACTCTAATAGGTTCAATTTTTTTATTCAGTGTAGTTTCAATTTCTGCCTGTGCCTGTTCTGCGGTTATAAAGTTATCATCAAACACATAGCCGCATCCTTTGCGTCTTTGCGAAGGAATTTGCCACATCCATCCTGAACTTTGTGCCCAGGCAGTAGTCCACGGTTCAGGAATTTCATTGTCATCATACTTTAATAAAAACGGCATGGCCGAATTTACTGGTAAATTCTTTTTATAACTGACCCATGGATTTTGTAAAGCCTTCATTAGTACTCGACTGAATCCGCTGGCATCAATAAAAAAATCTCCAGAAATTTCTGTATCGGATTTTAATCTTAATTTAGAAATTTCACCTTGTTCGTTTAATATTACATCTGTTATTTGATCATCTATGTGTGTGACCTGCCGATCCGTTGTCACTACTTTTTTAAAATAACGTCCTACATCATGTGCATCAAAATGCAGTGCATATCCTATGTCAGAAAATGTAAAAGTGTTTAAATTAAATGGACTTAGATTATGTTCCATGCCAAGTCCGCAAACATGTAACTGATGCATTTTGTTAGGCATAATTTTACTGGCTAACGCAAATGTTGTATCTAAACTGCGATTGCCGCTGGTAGGGCTACCTGCAAGAGGAGCCAAGTAACTTTGACCCACAGTGTGCCAGTCGCAATGGTGTATGCCGTACTTGATGGTCGCTCCGGTTTCTTTTAAAAAGTCCATCATGTTGCAGCCAAAATTAAAAAATTTTCCGTTGATAATGTCAGTGAGTAAGCCTGTGCTACCTTCGCCTGCACCCACTATACCAATAGCAGAAGATTCAATAACAGAGACTGAATGCATAGGATACATCTTGTGTATCATCAGTGCTGCCAACCAACCTGCAGTTCCGCCGCCAACAATAACTATCTTCAATTTCCGTCTCCGTTATCCACACGCATCATGATGTTTAATGCTGTTGTGAGTCTAAGATTGCCTGCACTGTAGTGAGGAACATAATGATCCATCCAACTAGGAAATAGAACTAAGTCACCTTCCTCTACTTCAGGCATACGTTGAAAGTCGCAGAAATAAGGAGGCAAATAATCAAAGTTTTTAGTTGGAGTAGTAGCCTTGATTAGTTTTCCATTGGGATTTTTAAACACTGTGGCGTTGTTATCCTGTCCAAGTTTTACATAGTGTACTGCTGAAAATTGTATATTTGTTGGACCGCCCATATGATCGTGTGTAAATGTAGCAGTATTGCTGGTACACATGTTATACCAACCTTTCATATGAACCTGCCAAGGATGCTTTTTAAAATCAAATCCCATAGATTCTAAAATTTTAAGTATATCTGGCTTGTACCACTCTAACAAAAATGGCCAGTGAACAAATGCCGCATCTGCTTTGAATCCGTAATCAGTTAGAGTATTTTGTATAGGATCATTTGGTCCGTGTTTTTCAAAGTGCGGATAGACATTATCCATGAGGTATTTTTTAATTTTTTCTTGTTCAGTAACTTTAATTTTATAAACGTTTACTGGAAACATAGGAATGGTTTTTACATCACTCATAGGCACTCTTTTCATAAACACTGATGTTAAAAGACACGGTAATTCTAAGTTTTTTACTAATCTGTGTCATTACAGAATGTGGAACATAACTAGGGAAAATAATTATGTCCCCTTCCTCCACATCTAATACTTTTTGAAATCCTCTAAAGTCGTTGGGTCTAAACTGATCCGTAGTTGTTGGTTGTAATGATTTTAATATAGATTCTAAAGGATTATAAAACACGGTAGATACATGTTCAGTTTTATCAAACATAACATAATGTACGGCCGCATAGGAAATAGGTATAGGCCCGCCAAGGTGATCATGTACTTCTTGGTAAGATCCTTCTAAAGAAAGATTGTACCAGAAATTTAATTTAGTCTGCCACTGATGAAATTTTGAAAATCCGGCTTTGTCTAAAAAACTGCCGATATCTTTGGCATAGAAATTAGAAAATAAACCGTTATCTAATTTTGGTGCGCCTGGAAAATAACTACTGTATAAATTTCTCGATGGTTCGTTAGGACCATTTTTTTCAAACTCGGGACAAACAGTATCTAACATCCATTGTTTAATTTCGGCATGCTTAGATGCTTTAAATTTGTACAAGGGAACTTCAAACAACGGAGTCTTATAAATCATACATCCTCCCAGTTGTGTTGAATATTGACTTTAGACTCATAGTTTCTTTTGAATTCGCGAATAAAAAATACAATACTTTTTCTAGTATCCTTAGAATCTAAAACATATTTGTTGGGCCTATGAAAAATATTAGCATCATAGGCTACTAGTCTATTGTATAAATTTCCCATGCGCACAGTTTCTGTAAAATTTTTATGATTTTCTTTTAAATCGTTGAGATATTGTTCGGAGGGCACATCTGTTAAATTAAATTCCTGTCTTGAGGTAAAATCTTTTACAGCAAAATCTCCTTTGGTATCTTTGACAAACAATGAAGTTCCTGTGTTTAAAGAACATTCGTTCTTCGACAGATAAACCAATCCAGCCAAATCTGCTTCGTCGGAATGTATCCATCCTTCGTTGGCAGTTTCTTCTGCATAGGTTTGATTGATATGGAATCTAACGTCAATCATCAGTCCATGTATACCTGGAAAGATTTCATCGCAGAGTTTTTTAGTAAAAAATAAACCAAAATTTCTAGAAGATTCGTTGTTAGATTCTAATAAGTTATTAGTACGCATTCCGGGATATGCGGCAGATTTAAAAAAAGATTCTTGATCAAATAAGAATAATACTTTGTCTGGATTGACAAAGAAATTATCTCTACAAATTATCGTGTCTTTAAAATCGTATTGCATTAAAATGCCCAAGTAACAAAACTATATCTAGTACCACTCTTTACTTTGTCAACGCGATGAGGGTACAGATAATTTGACGGAAACACAAGTACATCGCCTTTTTTTAATTTCATATCTGTATCTCGAAACATGACAAATTCTCCGCCTGTGAATTCATCGTTAAGTAATCCTACAACAGACACCGAAGGAATACTTTTATTTCCCTTACCAAATAACTCGTGTATATGGTCGTGATGCGCCTCTACTAATGTATGTATTTTACAACGATTAAATCGAATAGGAGTACAGGTAGTTACTCCTGTTTCCGAATTATACCCGGGAAAACTATTATTTTTATTAATAAAACTATTATAGGATCTTACCGCACGTTCTACATAAGGCATCAGTTTTAAACTTAACTGCTCTTCCGCATCTAAAAATTCAAAATCAGTGGGCGGAAAATGTACAGCAGTAGGTCTAGCAAATCCAGGATGATAAGAATGTTTTTGCCAATTTGGATCATCGGATATTTCTTTTACCAGCTCGTCACAGAATTCTGGTGGTATAACATTTTCAATTTGAACGAAGTCTATTATTTTTTCCATTACCATGCCCAACTAACAAAACTATGTCTTACACCCTTTGTAACTTTATCTACTCGATGCGGAAATATAAACACAGATGGAAATATTAGAATATCGCCCGCTTTTAATTTAATTTCGTAATCTTTAAAGAATACAAAATTGCCGCCTTCAAAATCTTCATTTAATAAACCAACTATACTCAATGTAGGAATACCTTTTCTTTCACCATCAAATAAACTGTGAATATGATCATGATGTGCTTTCATTAGTGTATGGGAATTATACCGATTAAATCTTACCGGACAAGCAATATGCAGTCCGCAATTAGAAATAAATCCGTCAAAACTATTATTTGTTTTAATGTGTTCCTCATACCCCTTTAATGCTTCGCCAATATAAGGATACAATAACTGATTCTGCTCGGGCATAGATTCTGCAACATCTAATTCTGTAGGAGGAAACGTTGGACGTTCCTTAACAACACCATAATTTTGCCAAAGGTGCTTTTCCCAAACATTGTTAACTACAATGTCTTTAATCATAGATTCGCATATCTCATGGGGTATGCAGTTTTTTACTAAAATATAATCTTTAATATTTTCTAACATATCAGTAATCTATTCCAAAACTAATTCCTGCCCTAGGTGTTAACGGAGTTACTTCGTGTACTACAAATCTAGGAATATAAATTATATCATTAGGTAATAACGTATATTCATAAACTTGCGAATCTTGTTCAACTCTCCATTGCGTACTGCCCTGCACTTGCCAGAAAAATACATCAGCATTGTCATTATGTCGTCCAAATGTACTGGATATTTCTAACAACGAAATATAACAATGTGCAGAACACGGCTTATCTGTCGTTTGACGTATGTCTGCTAGTAGACTGTTTACCTGAGGCATGCAATCTGCATCAAAATATACAAATCCAAGATTGTCTAATATTTTCATCTTTGCCTTAGACACAATATTTCTATTAAGGTGTGTTAAAATATCATTCCAACTAGGAGTTTCTAGATCAAGATTCCTAACAACATGATGTTG
>JACCDW011651054.1_pt1 | contig 15256 bp, 14 predicted proteins | sample 7449781 | NCBI WGS metagenome assembly JACCDW01 (sample SAMN15323449, study PRJNA562643) | freshwater metagenome | isolation source: river surface water | place: USA:Blue River Watershed | collected 2017-08-18
CTTTTCCATTTCAAGTACCAGCAAGTCGCCTTGTTGGTCAATGACTAGTTTGTCTATCAGCTCTGATGAACCTTCAACTTGAATGGACTCTTTATCGGATTGCTTGAGAATTAGTGTAAAGACCCCATCCAGTTGTAATCGAGTCACTCCATTAAGAGGCTTAATTTCGCTGATGTCCTCCTCTGAGTTATAAGAAATGCCTTTGGAACAGGAAGCGAACAAGAGCAAGAAAGGAAGTACAAGTAAGTAGAGGAAATTTTTCATAGGGGTCGTGCTAAGGTTGAACAGGTTATGCCAAAAAATAGACCAAACTAAAAATGTGTCCCTAATTTAAATATACGCCTTTTTAGAAATAAGTGACTGTCCATAAGCGAACAAAATCGAGGTGCATTGTTCAGTATTGGAGGGGGAAAATGCATCTAGTTAAGTCTAACAGATTAAAACTCCCAGCGTGTGAATACCCCGTAATTCTCTCTAGCCACTTTGTTTGGTCCATAGGCATCAAAGTTGGCACCTAGCCCAAAGCCCACCGGTCCTTTTTTAAAACCCGCACGCAAGTAAAGAAAGCTTCTGTTGTGAAATCCTTCTGCCATGCCTTGATTGTAGGTGAGTTGCAGACGACTGTAAAGGGACCATTTCTCGTTAAGGGCAGGCTTGTACTCGTAAAGTCCAAAAAACTTAACATTCTGTGCACTGCTCAATTGGTAAGAAAGTACACTTATAGCTAGAATTTCCTTGGTTGCCTTGCTATGGGTGAGCCCAACAGTTGTTCCAAAACCAGCAACTGAATTTGCTTCACCGCCGGCTGCAAGTGAGAAACCGGATTTACCCAAAGCATAGTTTATTTGAAATGGGATCACAACCGAATCGCCAAGTTTCTTTCCTTTGCCATAATTTTCAGAAAACACAGCTATTGCCAAGACACTAAATTTACTTTGTGGGGTGAAATTGCGTTTGGCGACCAATTGAAAATCTAATCGATCGTTTCCAAACATCAATTCCAGGGGAATGGGTGGTGTTGGCGCTTGACCATGAACCAATGTGGAGGTGGAGAAAAAGGCAATTAAAAAGAGGGCTGCTAGTGTACAGGATAAAAACTTACTTTTCATGATTCATTTCAAATTGGAATTCGAAATAACTATTTTTTTTGCTATTTGACTTAGTTTCAAATGGAAGGTTTACCCTTGATCTTTTTAAAAATACTAGTTTGATGCTCTTTTTTAGAAAAAACATTCAAAACAATAAAATAACTTATCAAGCTAGAAAAAATCCCAAGGAGTGCACCCGCCCAAACATCCATTAAAAAGTGTTGCATTAAATAGACTCTACTAAACCCAACTAAGAAGGCAATTCCCATCACTAACGAATGAATCTTTATTTTTTTTGGGACTACTAAATAAAAAAAAGAAGCAAGCATAAATGCAGTGGTGGTATGGCCCGAAGGAAAACTTCCCCAATGGTGAAGCTCAATACCTGGAATTTCATAAAATGGAATATCCTTGAAAAATTCTGCTGGCCGGGGCATTCCATGAAACACCCATTTTTTTGCAACATGAACTAGCACTAGGTGAATTAAGGTGGAACAGGTAAGCAGTAGGAAATAGCAGTATTTATGAAAAATGAATAGGACAAACGGAATAATCAAAATAAGACCATCTCCAAGGTGGGTGATGTTTGCGAAAAAGGCATCCAAAATCGGATGATGGTATTGATTTATTTTTAGTTCAATGGCTCCTTTTTCATAAAATGGGAGTAGCGCTAGTCCAAAAAAAAGGATAATCAAAAAGTAAGTAGCAAGGACTGAAGCTTTATTCTTCTTTTTAAACGACATATCCTAAAAGTACCTGATGGGCGAATTAATAGTATTACCCAAAAGTTAGGAAAAAATTAAGTTTATCCTTTAGATAAAAATATCCTATAGAAAAGTCTATTCGAATTTAATCTAGTTCTCTCAGATCTACCGGAACTACTCGCGATACACCCGCTTCAATCATGGTAATGCCATAAATGATGTCTGTGCTAGCCATGGTACGTTTGTTGTGCGTAACGATGATAAACTGACTTTCCGCACTGAATTTATGGATGATTTGGTTGAACTTATCAATATTGGCATCATCCAAAGGAGCGTCCACTTCATCAAAAATACAGAATGGAGCAGGTTTGAGTAGGTAAATAGAGAAAAGTAGGGAAGTGGCGGTCAAGGTTTTTTCACCTCCACTTAGCTGATTGATGGTTAATGGGCGCTTTCCTTTCGGTTTGGCCATAATTTCGATGGCGGACTCTAGCGGATTCTCTGGATCCACCAAAGTTAGATCACAATCGTCTTCCTCGGTAAAAAGGGAGCGGAATACACGCACAAAGTTTTCTTTAATCTTTCCAAAAGCATCCAAGAATGTTTCCCTTGCGACCAAGTCAATTTCTGAAATAGTGGATAGGAGGGACTCCTTGGCCTGGATTAAATCTTCTTTTTGGGAAATGATGAAATCGTATCTAATCTTTATTTCATCGTAAGCTTCCATTGCCATAGGGTTGATCGGCCCTATTTTATCTAGCTTTTCCTTATGTTTTTGTACAATTTCTTTTAGGTCCTCCTCCCTTAATTCTTCAAACTCAGAATCAACCATGGGATTTTCTGCCATGAGAGTCTCCAATTCTATGTCAAACTCAACATTCAGTCGTTCCTTCATGCCCGCCATTTTGAGGCGTACCTCATTAATTTGGTTTTGAAGTGCCAAGACCAATTCATCGTAGGCTTCTTTGGCTTTTTGTAAACTTCGAATTCGAGTATCTAGCTCATCGATGGCTCCTCGCTCACCATAGTAGCTCTTTTCAGCCTCTGTAACCCCTAATTCAATTCCCTCTTTTTCTGAATAAAGCTCAATCAACTCCTCATCCTTAACTTCATGGCTCTCTAGTAGTGTTTTGATTTCATCATCCAACTGTGAAAGCTCCTCTTGATACTTCTCAATTCTATCTTTTGAGCTTTCAAATGCCGTTTGTTTGAACTCGATCTCTTGTTCGGCACTAGTTACACGATTGAGCTGCTGGATGTAGGTAATATTTTCTTGATTAAAGAGCTGTGACTTCTCAGAAAGGATCTTTAAAACCGTCTCCAAATCCTCTGTTAACTGCTCTAATTGCTCATTTAAATCTTCAAAAAGAGCATTTTCTTTGACTAGTTGTGGTTGAATTTCTTCCAAACTTTCTTGGATTGATTCGATTCTAGCTAAAATATCTTCGCGCTTGTTTGCATTGGAATACAGCAATTCAGCAAGCTGCTCTTTTTTTGTTCGAACAGAAACAAAGTCTGAGTTTAGCTCCTGCAGTCGTGCCTGACTCTGTTCCAATTCCTTCTTAAAGCTAAGCTCCTTCAATTTGGATAAGTCTCCAAGCTTCTGGTCTAGGTTGGCACGAGAGGTACTTACTTTTTTATGTAGTTCTTTGATTTCTTTCTCTAATTTTTCGAGGTTTTTTGCTCGGCCAATTCGTTTCCCTTCGAATAAACCCACAGATCCACCGGAGAGAGAAAATTTCTTTTTGATGTATTTGCCAGATTCCGATAAAAACACCCCCTCCTTTTGGCTAGGGAAATCAGGGTAATCTCCCTGAACGATGTAAACATTGTCCAGAATAAAATTGATCAGTCGGCTGTATTTGTCTTCAAACTCAATGATTTTAGTTGCTGCCAATGCATTTGGAAATACCTGAGCTTTGCTAGGAGAAAATTTCTCAAAGTGTTCTAAAATGAAAAAATTGGCTTTTCCTCTTGCTGCATCACTGAGTAATTGAATTGCAGCAATGGCTTCTTGTTCTGTCTCAACAACATAATAGTTGAGGTAATTTTCAAGAAAGTTTTCAATAGTTACTCTGTATTTTTCATCTGTCGTTAGCAGGTCAGAGAGTAGGGGAACATCCTTGCCCCAGCTTTGATTCTTTTTTAAAAATTTGATGGCTTCTGGAAAACCTTCCAAGTTTTCAACCAATGATTTTGTAAGGTTGAATTCATTGGTTTTCGAATCGAGTTTTCTTGATAGTTGAGTTAGCTCTTCTCGAATTACCTCGATGATTTTATTTGTGTCCTCTACCTTTTGGTCTTGCTCTTCCTTTTTTTGTTTGAGTAGCTCATAATCCTGCTGTGCTTTATCTAATTGCACTTTTACTAGCACTAGACTTTGTTCAAACTCTACCAAATTGGCTGTTTGTGAACTGTCATCTGAGGAGGTTCTTTCCAATTCTTGCTTAAGGGTAGACCATTGAATTTGTTTGATTTCAACTTCTTTTCCAGCTTGGTAAACCCGCTCTTTAATTTGAGATACTTTTAGACTTAGTGCCTTATGCTGCTCTTGTTTCTTAGCAGTTTTAGTTTTTTGAAGCTCATATTCTTCACGAAGTTGTGCAACCAATAGTTCCTTTTCTGCTAAAATCTTTTGAGCCCCATCTTTCTCTTGCTCAAGGGAGCGAATCGCAAAAGCGGCACGTTCATTCGATTTGCGATCTTGATCAATTTGTTCGCGTAGCGATTGAGATCGATCTTCTAGAAATCGAAGGCGCTCATTTTTTATTTTTTTGTCCGATTCAAAGGTTCTGATTTTGTTGACTTGTTCGTTCAGGGCTTTTTGCCTTGACGCTAGCAACTTCTCTTTTCCTATTAAATCTGATTTGGAAGAACTTAACTGGGCTTCTAGGGCTACTATTTGGGATTGAATCTCTAGTTTGTGATCGGATTCTTGTTGGATTTTTGTTTGTGCATCCACCAAGCCCAACTGAAGTTGTTCCAAAGATTTTTTTGCCAAATTGATGCTTGCAATTCGGTAGTCTGCTTTAATTTCAAAATACTTAGCTGCTTGCTTTGCTTGTTTTTCTAGAGATTTTAAATTTTTGTCAATTTCAAAAAGTAGATCTTCAACCCGGGACAAGTCAGCATCTGTGTCCTCTAATTTCCGTAGGGTTTCTCGCTTTCTATTTTTGAACTTGGAAATACCAGCAGCTTCTTCAAAAAGTTCCCTTCGGGAATTATTTTTATCATTAAGTAACTCATCGATCATCTTCAATTCGATGATTGCATACGAGTTTGAATTAATTCCAGTATCTAGGAATAGATTGGTAATGTCTTTTAATCTGCAGGTGATCCCATTAATTTGATATTCACTCTCCCCACTTCGGTAATACCTGCGTGTGATGGTCACATAGGTATACTCCGTAGGTAATAAATTTTTTGTATTCTCAAAAGTGAGTGATACCTCCGCTAAATTGGTTGGTTTTCTGTTTTTTGTCCCGTTAAAAATCACATTCTCCATTTTGTCAGAGCGGAGCATTCGTGATTTCTGTTCTCCCAATACCCAACGTATAGCATCCACTACATTGGATTTACCACAACCGTTTGGACCTACCACACCCGTAATGCCCTTGTCAAAGTGGATGACCATTTTGTCACCAAAACTTTTGAAACCTTTGATTTCCAGCTTACTAAGTAGCATTGATAATTTTAATTGGGAATAAGGGCTCAAAATAGCTTGAATCTAGGAATTAGTCAAAAAAATCGATGAATTCAGGCTTTATTTAGCATGGAAAATGCGGAGACCTTTTTTGAAAAAGAGAGGAGAATTCTTTTTCACAACTTTTTGAAGTACCTTACCTCCATGGATTTTGGACAGATCATCTATATCGTGGCTGTAGTTGCCTATTTTCTGTATCGGGCGAGTTCTAAAAAGAAGAACCCCCCAGTTCCTGATGCGGAAGAAACCACTCCCGAACAGCCTAAAAAAGGGTTCACCTTTGAGGAGCTCCTTCGAGAAATTCGGGAAGCACAAACTCCTACTATTCCTGAATTGGAGCCAGAGCCAGTTCCCATACCAAAGTCAAAATCTACGTATACACCACCAATACAAGATAGGCCAGTTATTCAATCCACTCCTTCCCAGGAAGTAATTCTCACCGAAGGCTTGGATTATGAATACAATTATTCTCAACCCAAATCCACGCCTTCTTATGGCGATGTTGAGCATTCAAGCCTTATTTCAGAGCAATCCAGACCGGTTTCTTACGAATTACCAAAGGAGCAAAAGAACCCCTACGCGGAGTTATTAAAAAATCCCAAGTCTATTCGTGATGCTGTGGTGGTTAGCGAAATTTTAAAACCAAAATATTTTTGAGCTAAGGACAAACAATTCCATTGCAAAACGATTGTATTACTGATACTTACAGGATTTAAATCGTTGAAGCAAAATGAAAAATAATCAATTCCCAAATTCGGGTACCCTTTCCGCATCAAGACGGAAATTCCTAGAAAAAGCAGGCTTAGCAACTGTAGTAAGTACTTTTGGTATTTCATTTTTTACATCCTGTGTAAGTTCAGAAGAACCCGATGATACGACTACGCCTACTAATCCAACCGCTCCCAATGGAATTACCATTTCAGGAAATACGGTACAAGTGAATCTTACTATTCAAAACAAGCTAGCCGCTTCGGGAGGTTGGTTATTGATCACTTCTGCCAAAACTTTGGTAGCAAATCTCAATGGTACCTATGTGGCTTTGACCTCGGTATGTACCCACTCCGGTTGTTTCGATAGTTGGTCATTCACCAATAGTCGATTTACCTGTACATGTCACAATTCTATTTTTGATACCGCAGGAAAAGTGGTGCAAGGCCCGGCTGGTCAACCTTTAGATGTATATACCACTTCTGTTTCAGGTTCTACACTCACGATCAACAAGTAAACCTTTTTCTGGTTGGTTTTTTGTCTGAGTCAAATTCATTGTTGGTCTCAATTCTAAGGGGATTGAGACCTTTATTTTTTGAATCATTTAAATTGACAATTGGTGTCAAAATTTAGTTTGATAATTTTCATGATTGTATTTTTGGACACTAATCGTCAAAAATATGGCACAATCCAGCCCCGTTGAACAGCAGAAGATTTTACGAGTTTTTAAATTGATTAACCTCTTGCAAGGCAACATTGGCAAGCCCGTGCATCGTCTTGCAGAGTTATTGCAAACTGACGAGCGGACTATATATAGGTATTTTAAACTGTTGGAGGCTTTGGGATTTGTAGTTGTAAAGGAGTTTAGTAAGTACAAGATTCAAGAGCGACCTGAATATTTACCCAAACCAAACAGCAACACCACTTTTTCTACGGAGGAGAGTCAATGGCTTAGTACCGTGTTGGATAGTCAGGGGAAAGGCAATTCATTGAAAGATGCGGTGGTTCAAAAATTGAACCTCCAAGCGGGTGTGCGATTGACTACAGAAGATTTGTTTAAGGCTAATCTGGGTCGATTAGTAGATGTAATTGCACAAGGAATCACGAATAAAAAGCAGATTTGGATCAAGGATTATTATTCCTTGCGGAGTGATACTGTATCTGATCGCTTGGTAGAGCCTGTCGGATTTACTTCTGATTACGAACATGTTCATGCGTTTGAACAGGAAAGTCAATCCATGAAAATGTTTAAAATTGAGCGAATGGGAGAGGTGGTCATCGCTTCTGAGGGCTGGAAGTCGGAACTGGCCCATGAACTTCCAGAGCAGGCGTTATTTGGATTTACGGGCAAAGGAAAGTTTCACATCAAACTAAAGCTGAGCAAGAAAGCCTATCAGCTTATGGTAGAGGAGCATCCAACCGCACGACCATTTATTCAGATTAAAAACCGCAATCAATATTTTTTTGAAGGGGAGATTCCTCATCTTCCTGGTTTGGCGCGGTTTATTTTAAGCCTTCCAGGTGAAATCAAGGTAGAGGAAGGTACTGAGTTAAAATCCTATTTGACAGAGCAGATTCAAAAAGGATTTTTCTAGGCTTGGTGCTCGTCTCTTAGGAGATCGTTACTCGTTTTAACAGGGTTGAAGGTCAGTAAGGGAACTTCAACGAAAAGTGTGTTCCAATCAGCCATAGCTCCATTCCATAATCCAGGTAGCTCCAAAGCCTTCAGTACCTTGCCGTTTTTTGATTTTTCGGTAATGAAACCCGTTTTCATGTCTCTAAATTGAAGCAAATCAAATGAGTTGCCCTGGTAATCTCGAGTGGCGCATACCAAATCAACTGGGTTAAAATGAGTAGAGGCCTGCAGATGTGCTAAGGATTCAGGATTTGAAGTGTCAATTTGAGCCGTTTCTAGGATTTGAAGAGATTGGGTTCCATCCTTTTCTTGGATCCAGAAGGGGCCACCACCAGGTTCGCCGGTATTTTTTACCATTCCGCAGACGCGAATGGGGCGATTGAGTTTGCTCCTAAAAAAGACGGCCTGATCATTTAAACTACCTTCTTGGATTGATTCAGGTACTATTCCTCCCAAATCGTTGCTGTAGACCTGCATTGCAAATTGTACTGAACTGCTCGAAATTTCCAGATCGAGAGCCTTTAAAGCTTGAAATATGCGGGCTTGAACTTCGAGTAACCAACCGGCTAGGGCCATTTTGTAAGTTTGAGTAATTGGTTTTAGCCGATCTGGAACTACGTTATCAATATTTTTAATGAAAATTAGATCTGCTGAAATCTCATTTAAGTTTTCCAGAAGTGCTCCATGTCCAGCTGGACGAAACAAAAGACTTCCATCTTCTTCCATAAAGGGTTCATTCGAAGCATTGACGGCGATGGTGTCTGTAGATTTTTTTTGTTGGGAAAAGGCTACTTTAAATTCCAAACCCGTTTGTTGCTTTAATCTTGGAAGATGCAGGTTAATTTCAGTTTTAAATCCTTCTTCGTGTTCGGGAGATACTGTAAAGTGAATTTGAACTTCTTTATTTTTTCCTACTCCATACTGTGTACCTTCAATCAAATGCTCCTCAGCAGGACATCTATTCCCATCATCATAGGCATGAAAGCGTAAAAGACCTTTGGGCAGGTTTCCATAGCCTAATCCAGAATCTGTTAGTAGGCTGGCTACTAGCTTTTTATATTCTTTTTTCTCAAGGAGGCTTTCGATGGATTCACCTTGCTGTTGAAGCAGCGCATCCAAGTCTTGGTAAAAAGCAAATTGATGAAGTTGGGCAATAAATTTTTGGGTAAACCCATCTAGTTGATCTCCCGACCTGTCTAAAAAAGAAAAAAGATCTTTAAACATTCTACTGGCTGCACCGGATGCAGGTACAAATTTGACAAGCTCTAATTCTGAGGCTCTTTTTTCAAAATAGCTTTGGTAGTCTTTGACTTGGCTTTCCGACCAGACCTTTATCCCTCGAGTTGGAGTAGCTGGACCCACCAAGGTCAAAAATGGAAAGCCTTGCTTAAAGCTTTCCAACTGCAATTGAACCTCTTCAACCTTCTTGTCTAAGGCGGTTATTTTTTGAGAAAGGGTAGCATCCATGGCTAGATAATTTGGAATAGGCTTAGAATTTCAAGATAATTTACTTTTAGCAAAAGCTCAACAATTCTCCCCATTTATTCGGCTTTATCCAGCGGAAAAAGTCTCCAAAAGTTGAAATTGAATGGGCTCGCCTACTTTTTTCTGGGCCAACTGAGATTGCCCCTTCTCAGAAAGATGCAAGATTCGAGGATATCCCCCAGTTACTCCAGCATCTCGCATCAATACGATGATTCTTCCTCCAGGGGTCAGCTGCACTGTTCCAGGAAAAACCGGGTTAGTCGGGAGGTCCTCCAGTTGATTGGGAATAAGTTCTTCCAACTGGATTCCCATACGATTGCTGAATTTGGAGAGGTGGAAAGTACTAGTTCGGATCTTATTTTGCTGTTCGGCTGACAAAAGGCTCCAATCTGCACCTGGATAGGCATTTATGGCTGCTGACTCAAACCAGGTAGTTCCCCATTTAGGCTTAGCCGCAATGGGAATGGATTGAGGATAGGAAAAATAAGGCAAACAGTCATTCGTACTTCGTTTGGAAGGAAAGGTGACTGATTCAAAATCACTTCCTGATCCTAGGAACTGATCTACCTGAAATCCGCCTTGAATGCATAGGTATAAGCGGCTACCGCTTTGAAATCCTCCAACTTCAAGAACATCAGCAGCTGCAATTGAAATGATTGCAGGGTTTGTTAGCGTCTCCTGGTTTACTTTGACCACCACTCGAGCTCCAGCTAAGGAGATTTTACAAGCTTGATCAAATTGAATCTTTAAGCCGGGTTGGGCCATTTCAAGCGCAAGGGCATTGTTTTGATTTTGTAGGAGGTGGTTTGCCCATCGGTAACTAAACTGGTCCATTGCCCCTGAAGATGGAATGCCAAATTGCGTGCCCAACCTACGACCCTCATCTTGCAAGGAGCTGCCTGGGGGGCAGCGTAGAAGAACCGCTTTTCCATGCATTTGACTCATTTCTGAATGGGTTTAGGAAATTGCTCCATCCAGTTATCAAATTGGGAGACGCTGATTGGTACAAACTGAATTTGATCGCCTGGCTTTGCCCAAACTGGAATAGGCTGTTTAGGATCAAAAAAGGTGAGGGGACTTCTCCCGATAACATGCCATCCGCCTGGGCTTTGCATGGGGTAAACACCCGTTTGGCTTCCACCTACGGCTATGGAACCAGGTGGAACAGCTATTGAAGGCGTACTTTTCCGCGGCGCAAAAAGCTTGGATGAAAGTCCATTTAAGTAGAAAAAACCAGGTAAAAACCCAAAAAAGTGAATTCGGTAGGAGGGTGATGTATGCAGTTCAATGACTTCAGGTAAACTCAAGTTTTTGGATTCAGCCAAAGGTGCTAAGTCAAGGCCAAATATAGGGTCATAGCAAACAGGTACCTCCCAAACTGTATCCGGTAACTGGAGGGGATCAAGTTGAATATCTTTCAAAATAAGAGCAAATTCCTGCTGCTTTAGGAGGTTTTTCCAAAGCAAACTTAGTCGAGTAAAGCCTTGTCGAACTTCCACTAAGTCGGTGGAATAATGATTTTGAATATGAGTCAAATAAGCCAATTGATATCCCAGCAATTCATCGGAAGGGCTTTGATTCCAAACCAACTCCCCTAGAATAGGACTTAGAGCTTGATAGGTTGGCTTCATGTCCAAAACCGCTTTCTAAGAATGGGTAAAAAGTCCACGATGGCGGGATTATCTTCATGAAAGCATAGGGTATCTAATTTAATCGGTAAATAATCACCTTCTAAACTCAAAAGTTGGCCTTCATAAAGAAGCCTATTGACTTGTAGTTCCAGCGAGGCCACGTCGTAGAGCAAGGATCCTTGTTGACTTCTTGAACTTAGTAAGTAGTCTGAAGTATAAGTTCTATCCGCAAATACTTCTAGCCGAATCGAGAGTCCTTTTGACTTTGATTGTTTCTCTAAATGAGAATGTGGGGGCACGAGCAAGGGTATTTGAGGATAATTTTCAACTAAAAAATCAGTTAGTAAATCGGCTAACTCTAAATCTCTCGCAGCATCGTTGTAAAGTGCTCCATGAAATTTAATGTGATCCTGGGCTAAATTATGGGCATTAGCTCTTTCATTGAACCATTCCAGTTGATCGGCAATGGATTGGATCAGTTCTTCTTTTGAAATTTTGAGGGAGACCCTACCAAGATTTAGTTGGTCTGGATAGGAGGGATGTGCTCCCACTTTTTTGCCATACTTTACGGCTAAGGCTAGGGAAGCATCCAAACTTTTTTGCGTCCCAAAATGCCCTCCGCATGCCAAACTGGCTACATCTATAAAAGGAAAAATTTCCTCCTCCCAGGTTATGCCCTCACCAAGGTCGCAATTGATTTGGGGCAGAAAAATAAGTTTTTTTGGAAATTGTGATTCAATCATAAAGGGTTGATCTGCTCCAATTTAGGTTAATATTTCGACTGCTCTTCCCGTTTCGGGATCTACCACTACGCGAATAAGACCCATATTGTCCTTTGTTTGGAAGACTACTACATAATTTCCATTAGTCCAACCACTAACTTCAGCCTTTTGCCAATCTCCCAATACGGATGCTTTTTGTGAAGGACTCAAGGCAGTGTAGGCAATATTTCGATAAACATTTAAGGGATCCTCTTGAGATTCTTCGGTACAGGCTAGGACAAGAATTCCTAAAAGTGCAAAAAGAAGAAGGTTGAATTTCATGGCTAGTCAGGTTAACTTCCCAAATTTGAAAAAAATTCCTTTCTTGACAAGTAGAAATGAAAATTAGCAAGTAAGATGTCTTTGAGTTCAAAACTTCCGCAAGTCGGTACGACTATTTTCACGACCATGTCAAGAATGGCGCAGGAGGAAAATGCGATTAATTTGGCGCAAGGATTTCCAGGCTTTGGTTCTGACCCTGACTTATTGGAGTTGGTGGCCAAGTATACTCGGGGAGGATTCAATCAGTATGCACCCATGTCGGGGGTTTCTGAGTTGAAACATGCCTTGGCCACAAAAACTCAGCTGACGCAAGGTTATTTTCCTGACCCTGAATTGGAGGTAACGATTGTTTCAGGTGCTACAGAAGCCCTTTTTGCAGCATTTACAGCTGTTGTTCGGCCTGGAGATGAGGTAATTGTTTTGGAACCTTCCTACGATAGTTATGTTCCGGCAATTACTTTAAATGGCGGCATTCCAGTGTTTGTTCCTCTTCAATCACCTGATTTTTTGGTGGATTGGGAGCGAGTTGCCTCCAAAATAACTTCAAAAACCCGCGCAATTGTGGTCAATAGCCCACACAATCCAAGTGGCTATGTTTGGAGCCAAGAAGATGTAGCTTGTTTGGCCGCACTGGTCGAGCGGCATGGCTTGTTCGTCATCAGTGACGAGGTCTATGAGCATATCCTCTTTGATGGTAGAAAGCATATCTCTTTAGGTTCGAACCCTCTTTTACATGAGCGAACCTTTGTCTGTGGATCTTTTGGCAAAACCTTCCATGTGACGGGCTGGAAAATAGGCTATTGCATAGCTCCATTACAATTGAGTCAAGAATTTCGAAAAGTGCATCAGTTCTTAACATTTAGCACGGTCACCCCGATGCAATATGCCCTAGCGGAATACCTTGACCATCCGAATCGTTACCTTGACTTACCGGCCTTTTACCAAAAGAAACGAGATTTGTTTCAAGAAGGGTTAAAGACTACCCCTTTCAGTTTTCAAGCTAGTCAAGGAAGTTTTTTCCAGTTGGTATCCTACACGCATCTCAGCAAAAAATCCGATGTGCTGGTAGCCGAAAAGATGACTAGGCAACTTAAGGTCGCCTGTATCCCCGTATCCGTGTTTTATTCGGATGGACAGGATTATCAAGTGCTTCGCTTCTGTTTTGCCAAAAAAGAAGAGGAGTTGGAAGAAGCCTTACGTCGAATTCAAAAAATAGAAACCCTTTTTTAAATTAAGTAAACCATTGAATATTAATTAATTGTATATTAAACTATTAATTAAAACTTAGAGCCTAAAGCACCTATGAAAACCTTGATATTTTTCTTGTCTTTTATGGCTTTTGTGGGGATTTCTAGGGCTCAAGAAGCTGATTTTGAACAGTGGAAAATCAAGCGAACAGCCGAGTTGACTGGGGAAGATGGCTGGCTTAATTTGGCTGGATTATTTTGGATGGAGGCTCGTTCTCCTTACTTGGAAGAGGCAAATTCTACACTTGGCTTTGCAGAAAAGACGGGGTCTACCACCTTGGGAAAGTTTGAGTTTGGACAGGATTCAGTATGGTTTATTACGATGAGTTCAGCAATGCAAGAAAAAAATATTCTGCATCCAAACAAAAGAACACTAGTATTTCCAACAGCATACGGATCAGGAGGAGTTTATTACAAGAATTGGAAGTGGACGATTATACAGCGAGGAGGTAACTATGCGCTCCGTTTGCGGGATTTATCTCATCCCAACCTTAAAGAATTTACGCCAACCCCAACATTTGACTACAATTCCTCCTTTCGATTACCGGCAAAGTTGATTCCCCGCTTCAACCAAACGATGGATATCCCAAATGTTTTGGGTCAGGTGATTTCTTGGAAAGTTATTGGTGTACTACAGTTTGAATATGAAGGGAACGATTTTGAATTGCTGGTATTGGATGAACTAGGAAAGTTGTTTGTCCTTTTCTCTGATGAGACGAGTGCACAGCAAACCTATCCCACAGGACGATACCTGTACGTGAATCCTCCGGACACAATGGGAATGACCGTCCTTGATTTTAATTATGCCTACAATCCTCCTTGTGCCTATACGGAGTTTGCAACTTGCCCCATTCCTCCCAAATCCAACCGGCTTCCATTTGCAGTACATGCTGGAGAAAAGATGCCAAAAGGTCATTAATTGGCATAAAAAAAGGGGTTTAAACCCCTTTTTTAGCCTAGTGCTTTTCTAGCGTATTCCAAACATTTTTGAACTTCCTTGACGGCATCAGATCCTTGAGGAATTTGGTATTCCAACTCCACCGTAGCTGGGAAGGAGTATTTATTTTTCTTCATAAGCTGCAGTATCTCTACAATAGGCGTATCACCAGTTCCCCAGCTAACATTTCCTTTGCCATTGGTAGGGGTTTTACGATCCTTTGTATGCATGCTGAAGATTCTGGAATGATGTTTCTCAATAAGTGGGATCAAATCTATATGGCCTGCAGCAATGTAATGTCCTGCATCTAGGTTTAACCCATTTTTAGGGCTTTGGCCAAGTGCAGTATCCCAAAAAGTAAAGGTTTCTTGCTCGTGGCCGTGGTAGCCAACTGACATTTGTTCTTTTTCCCCCAGCTTGCCCAAGCGCATCGTCTGGGCATCATCCGATGGATGTTCCAAAGTTACATGACTTGCACCTAAGGCTTTGGCGGCACGCATTCCATATGCAACTTCTAGGTCAGAGTTGTTTACTCCAAATGCATTTGGCTTGAACGCATAAATGCTCACTCCCGCATCCTTGTACATTTTTCCAAATTGTTCAAACTTCTTCATATCGGCATTGGCACGCCAATCGGCCACAACTTTGTTGAAGGCTGTACTTTGGGCTTGAAGGTCTGTAAGTTCCTTTTTCTCTTCTTCTGTAAGGGCTTCTCCGCGACGTTGTTTTCCTCCCAATTGGAAAATTCGCATCCGATTAAAGGTAGGGGTAGGCATTCCTGCAAAACTCTCTGCAGGATCACCCATCAATTCGATGGAGGAAATACCTGAATCCAGCACATACTTAAGCGTAGCTTCGGCACTTTGATCTGCCATGGATCGAAACGAGTAGGTGATGCAACCGATCTGAACCCCATTGATTCGAGAATTGGGTTTGCCAAAGGATTTGATTAAGGCTGGTGCTCCTTGGAGCCAAGTAGGAGCGGTGAGGACACCGGCTAATCCGAGGGCAGATTTTTGAAGAAACTCGCGACGATTTTTCATGGTTGAGATTAGGTTTTCAATGATTTAGTAA
>JACCDW010016376.1_pt1 | contig 15255 bp, 2 predicted proteins | sample 7449781 | NCBI WGS metagenome assembly JACCDW01 (sample SAMN15323449, study PRJNA562643) | freshwater metagenome | isolation source: river surface water | place: USA:Blue River Watershed | collected 2017-08-18
ACAACTAATGCCTTTGCCTACGCAAGAGATATTGCCGCAGATATTATTCAAGGCATTCCAGTAACAGTGTTAGGAACACTGACACAGTATATTAGCACCGGTACAATATCCAGTGTAGCAGATGAACTAAAAGAAAAATTTGACGTAGTTATTAATGTAATTACAAGCGGAACCAGTGGCGTAACTGATTTAATTGAGCCTAACGGTGATATTAACACGTCCAGCAATTACACTATTGCACTAGACCTTCTAACCGCAAACAAAGAATTCATCAAAGACGAAGTTATCTATTGGATTGAAGCTAACAAGACATCTGGTTTTACATACGACGATGCTAAATGCAGACGTGATGTAGGATATGTCTTAGACAGCACTGCAATGGATTTAATTCGCGGCGGTAACCGTCAAAGTATTCAAGCAGGTGTTTATTACTACGGATACAATAGCACCAGCACAACTCTTGTAAATGAAGTACCTCAAACAATGGCAGCATACAAGTATATGAAGTCATTGATTGAAAAAGTTTCTCAAAGAATACCTGCAACAAAAACATACCAAACAGAAATTACACAAAATTTTGACTTGCCAGGCGGAACAATTGAAGAAGCTAGAGCAATTGGAGAAAATATTGATCTAATTAGAAAGATTATTAAACAAGGTCCAGCGTCAGCTCCGGAAAGAACTCCTATTAGTTTAACTGTATCAACTTCAACAAATGTTAATCGTGCGTACGAGTTATTAAAATTAAACAAAGATTTTATTGTCGCCGAAGTTGTAGAATTTGTTAATAAAACTTATATTCAACCTTATGAATTTAGTTACAACGAAGAAAAATGTTTTAGAGATGTTGGATTAATTGTTGATGCGATTGCTACAGACATCATTCGTCGTTCTAATGTTAGTTCTATTGATGCTGGATTAGCCTATTGGGAAGGCGCAGTAAGTGTTATTGAAGGTCAATTAAAAGAAACTGCTGGCGCTATTCAATACGCTAAGAGCATTGCTCTAGATGTCATTGCAAACAATCCTGTAACAAGTTTTTATCAACAATCAGTTGAAACTATTATTCCGGGAACTAGCTCAACTACAATGACTGTGGTTGTAAGCCAACTTATTAATAGTCAATTATCAGGTGGAGAAGTTGCAAGAGATTTGGTTGATAGTAATTTTAACGCAATCACAACTATCCTACGCGATGGCCCTGCGTATGCTCCATTTAGCACAGAAGGGACTTTAACTCAGTTTGTATTAACTTTAAGTACATCAACTATCTCTGCTGCCGAAAATGATATAATGTATTTTGGCGAAACAACTGTTTATCCTATTGAAGATAAAAATCTTCCAGGCATTTGGAGCGAGAACGGTTATGCCGATCGTAGAATTGATCCAAACGGCTCGGGCGGCGGCGCATTAGTAGATGGTAATGCGCCATCTAGAAGAAGTCCAATTCAATCTTTTGTTTTTGATGCCTTTACACAGATCACACAAGGCGGTCGCGGCATTCATATTATCAATGAAGGGTATGCACAGTTAGTTTCAGTCTTTACTATTTTCTGTAACGTAGCTGTTGAAACAGACACTGGCGGTATTGCATCCATTACTAACTCTAATAATAACTTTGGAGATTTATGCTTAGTTGCTAAAGGATACGGCAAACGTAAATTTGGTGGTACTGTATATAATCCAGAGAACTTTGCCTACGACGAGTTGTCAAATACATTTGAAGAAAATGAATATTATCCTCAAGGTTATTTCCCAACACGTCAGCAGGTTTGTATATTTGTTCCTGATCCAGCAAATAGACCTCACATCAGTTTGGTAATGGAAGTCATTCCGCCTGATCAATATGTTAATTACGATAACGATATTGTTCCTTATGTTAATGAACAAGGTTATCCTGGATTCTTAACTGCGGTAATCAATACTAGTACATTATCTACAGGAAGCTATACAATTTCTGGTATAGATGTAACCGGCGCAAGTATTGGACAAACTGTATATATTAAAGATCAGTTTGGATACGAAGCAACTGATAACGGCGAAGGATTCCGATACATTAGTTCAGGTACAACAATCGTAGATATTGGTTATCAAACAATTACTCTAAGCAATCCTATTGCAGAAGGCGGTGGTGAGTACGGAAACGATTTCTACTTTGATATCTATTGTTGTGGCAATGCTTACTATAACATATTGAGTAGTAAGCCTGCAACTAGCCCATACCCAACAGGTCAAAGTAAAATCCTTGGTCAAGAAACAGAAACAATCGACGCTATCAATCATATGAATGATATTGTCAATGCTGTAGTTTCTAATGTTGTCTATACAGGAACTTATACAACGGCAGTAAGTCAAACAATTGATACCACATATCCAGGTGGTGCAAACACTATTGAATTTATAAATGATCGTTTAGGTATTATTACTAACGTTATTCTATCAGGACCTCAAGCAGCACCAGAAGTTCAAAGTACTGGAACTAAAGCAGATTACTATGCCAGTGCTATTGCTCTGTTAGAGCAGAATAGAATATTCATTCAAAATGAAACAGTTGGGTATGTTGATTCAATTTACGGCGGTTTTACTTACGATGAAGCCAAGTGTCAGCGAGATGTAGGTTTAATTATTGATAGTATTGCAATGGATATGTTGTACGATGATACAACTCAATCTACTTTTGCAGGACTTCAATACTGGAATCAAGCAGAGTATGTCGATGGCATTGGCGGACAAATTACTACTACTACTGAAGCGATTGCTTATGCAAAATCCCTAGCAGTATCCATTGCCGGGGGTTCAGCGGGAACAGTAGTCGGACAACGTTTTGACAATATTCTTGACATATTAGCAAATGGTACTACTGGAGTTAGTGACATTATTGTTGCAAACGCATATAGAACAACTGACAGTGCTACGCTTGCAGCCTATGCATCGTTACAGTCAAACAAATCTTCTATTCAAACACAGGTTATAAATTGGATTACTGCAAATCATCCTAGTTTTGTTTATGACCAAGTAACCTGCTCTAGAGACGTTGGGTACATTATTGATAGTGTATGTATAGATTTAATTCACGGCGGTAATAGACAAAGTATAATGGCCGGTGTTTATTACTACGGGTTTGATGAAACTAGCAGTGCTATTGCAGGCGAAATACCTCAAACAGCCGCGGCATATAATTTTATTAAAGGTGTTGTTGGCGATATTATTACCGGTACTCCTATTAGTCCAAAGTATCAAAATGCAGTAGGACAAGTTACTAGTTTAAATCCTGCAACTGCTGACGAGACAGCGACTCTGCAATCAAAGATTGATGTAATAACAAATATTATATCTAACGGTCCAACAGTGGCAGAAGAAAGAAGAGCTATAAGTCAAACAATGAACACTGGTACATCTGTTGCTAGAGCATTTGCATTACTAAACGCTAACAAAGATTTTATTAAGGCAGAAGTTATAGCTTATGTAGAGAATGAATTTGGTGGCTTCCAATATAATAGACAAAAGTGTCGAAGAGACGTTGGATTAATTATTGATGCACTAAAAGCTGATTTAGCTTCGGGCGGTAATTTTAGATCTGTTGAAGCGGCAAAAACTTATTACACAAGAGAAGGAACATACCACATTGTTACATTAGAGGATAATGTAAGAAATCCTTTATTGTTTGTTGATGGTTCTACTGTTAATTTTTATCAAAGAAGTTATCAATCTGCTAGCGGATACTTATTTGAGTACTGCGGTGCAGGAACACAGTATGGTGCTCTGCCTCAAGTTGGTAGAGTTGATCCTGTACAGAGCAAGGAAGTAGTTCAGTTAAATAATGGTAAGGTGTTCTTTACTTCGACTGACCAGAATGGTGACTTTAGAATTGGTCCTACTCTAGTTATTAGTCAGGCAACTGGTGTATTGTCAGGAAGAACATTTGAAAAGAGTTTATTTGCTCAGATGACACCATTCATCTTAGCAGTTGAAACTGGCGGCGGAGATTAAGGAGATAAGAAATGGCATTAATTCCATTAAACACGTTTAAAACAAAAACAAAAATTTTAGATACTAATACAACAGCGACAGCCTATGTAGCACCAATTGGTGTAACTTCGATTGTTCTTATGGCACAGGTAGCAAATGTAGATCCGTCTGCGGCACACACTATTACATTCAGCCATCACAGGAGATTCAGAGTTCTCCCCGATGCTCAAGGTAACAATGCTCAAGATCCAAACATCACAACTGAACTTGTTCAGAATTTCGAAGTTCCGCCAAATGATTCTGCTAGCTTAATTACTGGTAAGATGATTCTTGAAAGCCAAGACAGTATCAGAGCAAGCTCTGATGCAAACGGTGTTATGAAATTAGTTCTAAGTATTCTAGAAACAGCTAACAATTAATTAAGAGAAAGCAATGCCACGTTTATTAAGTAATAGAAAACCGGTAGCACGTCCGGGCGATCTCAAAGAGAATCGCTGGGACTATTTAAATCTACAACAAGCACAACCTGCTCTAGGTCTCGCGCCTGAAGCTAACACAGGTTTCACTTTAGAAACAGATGAGAATGGCAAGGTAACTTTTACTAATACACTGGGCAGATTAGAGTTTGATAATCAAACTATTGCTGGAACTTTACCTGGCGAAGATATCAATATTAACGGGTCAATCAATGGCGGTAATATTGTATTAACTCCATACCAAACTGCAAGAGTTGCAGGTAATTTGTCTGTTGAGGGAGACGCCGAAGTACAAGGTGACTTTACTGTACAGGGTATTCCTCGCGGTACAGCGCCACTAGTAAGCAATACATTGTATGTTACACCTGATGGCAATGACGAAAACGACGGAACATCGATGGACTCTACACGAGCATGCCGCACTATCAGTGGTGCTGTTCGTAGTCCGTACTATCAACCAGGTACAGCCATTAAAGTTATGGCTGGAACTTATTTTGAAGATAATCCTATTCCGTTAAAGCCATACACTTCTGTTGTTGGAAACGACCTAAGAACAACATTTGTCGAGCCACTTAACAAAGATCTTGACTTATTCCACGTTAATTCCGGAGTTTATATCGCACAAATGCAGATGCGTAACCTACGCAGAGGCGCAGTTGAGCGTTATGCACCAGGTGGAGCAGGAACTTATACAACAGGTGCTTACTGTGTAGCATTTCCTCCTAATCTAGAAAACCCAATTGACGTATATTACTCTCCTTACGTCCAAAACTGTACCAATCAAAGTGGTCCATGGCTAAAAGATGGAACCATGATGGTTCCAAACCAAACAGTTCAGATTCCATTAGCTGCTGGAACAAGTACCTGGTCTGCAGGAGCAGATCAAATTACAGTGACATTATACACAGGCACTGTTGTTACTGGTATGGCGTTAAACGATGCAGCCAACGAAGGCTACAGGAATGCACAACTTCTATTAAAACAAAATAGAAAATTCCTACAGGATCAAACTATTGCCTATGTAGAAGACGCATTTCCTAGTTTAGTTTATGATCAAGCAAAATGCTATAGAGACGTCGGATACATTGTTGATGCCGTTGCAGGCGACGCTCGATTTGGCGGCAATAAGAGAAGTATTGAAGCTGGTTTAGCTTACTGGAAAGGGAATCAAACATTAATTCCTGACGAGCAAGTTGAAACAATTTCTGCAATTAATTATCTAAAGAGTATTTCTTTAGAAGTTATTAACAATACAACTGTTACAAATATTTTTAACACATTGTCTAGCCAAACAATTAATTTAAATTTAGATGGCGGCTCAGTAGTTTATACTCGTGCATCTAATAGTTTTGATTTAATTACTAGTATTATTGCAGAAGGTGAAGGTGCCGCTCCAGACGAGCCAACACCGGATTTGTTAGGATTAATTTATCCTACTGGTCTAAGCCCTAATGATGTTAATGTTGCAACAACTGTAACTGACGTTACACAACTAACAACCAATACATACCTTGTTACACTAAGCACTTCTACAGTAAGTCCTAGTGATAATGCTACAATTTATTTTGGTTACACTACAACATATCCTTACCTAGATGCAGATGTTCCTGCAGAATGGTCTTCTGATGCACAAGAAGGTTATGTAGATCGTCGATTAGATCCAATTGGCTCCGGTGGCGGCGCCCTTGTTGATGGTAACGCTCCTAGCTTACGTTCTCCAATTCAGTCGTTCGTATTCGACGCTTTTACGCAGTTGAATCAAGGTGGTATCGGTATCCACATTATTAACAACGGCTACGCACAGCTGGTATCGGTCTTTACGATTATGTGTAGTCAAGCTGTTATTGTTGAAAATGGTGGTATTGCATCTATTACAAACTCAAACGCTAACTTCGGCGACACCTGTTTAACAGCTAAAGGACTTGGAAAACTTGCGTTCCAAGGCTTTGTAGTCAATCCTCCGTTCCCAACCAACGTACCTAACGGGGAATACTACCCATTAGGCTATTGGCCGCAACGACAAGTTATGGAAGTATTCATTCCAAGTGATAGAGATCGTCCGCACATTGGTCAAGTTATGGAAGTTGTTCCGCCTGACACATATTTAAATTACGAAGGCGACAGAATTCCATTTATTAATGAAGCAGGCTATCCTGGATACCTAATTGCAACTGTTAATACTAACACTATTTCTACTGGTAGTTTTATAATTAATGACGTTGATGTAACCGGTGTTGCCATTGGTCACACATTATATGTAAGAGATGTATTAGGTAATGAGACACATCCTGTCACTGGACAGCCTTACGTAACTACTGGCACACAAGTTGTCGATGTTAATTTCCGTCAGATTGTTTTAGACAGACCTATCTTAACAGGTTATTCTGATACAGATAATCCTAACTATTTTAATTTGTACTTCTGCGGAAGTGCTTACTATACAGTATTGTCTAGCAGTATTGACAGTTCTCTAGCATCTACCGTTACTACAGAAGTAACGTTAGTCCCTGGCCAAGAAACAACAACATCTCTAGCAATTAGCTATGCTAAAAAACTAGCACTTCGAGTAATTCAAAACGATCCGATTGACGGATTTGTTTATAATCAAGCAAAATGTAAAAGAGATACAGGCTTAATTGTTGATGCTATATCTCTAGATTTATTATATCCAACATCTGAACTAAGTCAGAGTAACTTTGCTGGATTACAATATTGGAATCAAGAAAATTATGTTGGAACAATTGCCAACGAGATAACAACTACTACTAATGCGGTTCAGTATATTAAAGAACTTGCCGCAGAAATTGTTCAAGGGATTACTACTGGAACAAGATATCAAAGTACAGTCACACAAAACACAGGGTTGCCATTAGCAACTGCTGTTGAAGCTCAGCTTATTTCTAATGACTTTGATGCAATCATAGACATTTTAGTCGATGGTGTTTCCGGAGTAACTGATAAAATTGTTCCTAACGGAGAACAAACTGCTGAAGAAAATATTGCAAGAGCATATTCATTGCTAACTGCAAACAAGGCATATATTCAAACAGAGGCAGTAGCATTTGTTGAATATACTAAAACTGTTGGATTTACATACGACTCTGAAAAATGTTATAGGGACGTAGGTTATATGGTTGATAGTGTTGCATTTGACTTACTACACCCAAATGAAAGCGGCCCAAGTAACAAGCAAGCCATTCAAAGTGGCGTCTATTACTATGGCTATATTAGTACCAGCACATCTATTGTAGGCGAAATTCCTCAAACAACTGCGGCTTACAATTATATTAAAGATCTAGTACCTTACGTAGTCAAAGGAATAACAACATCAACTTATCAAACATACATTGATCAAGTAACTGATTTAGATCCAGGAACTGATGATGAAGTTACAACAATTCAAACATACATTGATCATATTATTAATATCATCAATGTGGGACCTAGCGCAGCCGAAGTTAAAGTTCCTATCAGTTTAACACAGTCGTCTGACTTAGATGTTTATAACGCTTATAGAATGTTAAATGCAAACAGAGAATTTATTCAAGAATCTGTAATTGCATATATTAACGAAACTTACGAATCAGGAACATATCAATCAACATATAATCAAGTATTTGATGAAACACTAACTGGTGGTATTGACGCTGTAGGAAGTCTAGGCGACAAGTTTGATATTATTTCAGGAATTGTTATAAACGGCGCAGACAGCAGTCCGGATATTGTACGTCCTCGCCAGTATGTTGATTCTAATCAAAATATTTTAAATGCTAAAAAACTTCTTGACAAGAATAGATTATTCATCCAAGCAGAAACTGTTGCATTTGTTGATAGTATTTGGCCAAGTAAATTTAGCTACGACCCAGTTAAGTGTTCGAGAGACACTGGACTAATTGTCGATAGCCTTGCACAAGATATATTATTTGATGGAACAAGTCAAAGTACATTTGCTGGTATTCAATACTGGAATCAAGGACTAACAGTTATCCCAGGAGAGCAAACAACTACAACTCGTGCAGTTAGCTATCTAAAAGATCTTGCACAAAAAATTGTTCGCAATGACACATCCGGACATAGATATAGTTTCTCTTATGATCAAACTAAGTGTGCTAGAGACACTGGATTGATTGTTGATGCTCTTGCACAAGATTTATTATTTGACGGCACAAGTCAAAGTACGTTCGCCGGAATTCAGTACTGGAATCAAGATAGCTATGTAGGTAGCATTGCTAGCGAACTTACTACAACAACAAATGCAATTGAATATGTTTCATATCTTGCACAACGAGTAGTTCAAAATATTACAACAGGTACAAGATATCAAAGTACAGTTACACAAAATACTTCTTTATCTGCGGCAACTGCTGAAGAATCTAGTTTTATCGAAGCTGAATTTAACATTATAACTAATATTCTTTCAACAGGCACCGTCGGTGTAACTGATGAAATTATTCCAAACGGCATTGTTGCATTAACTGATGTCGATGTTAATCGTGCATATGACATTTTAATAGCAAACAAAGAATACATTCAAACTGAAGCTATTGCTTATGTTGAAAGTACAAAAACATTAGGGTTTGATTACGATCAATCTAAGTGCTACAGAGATGTAGGATATATGATTGACAGTGTTGCATTTGATTTATTATATGGCGGTAATAAACAGGCATACCAGAGCGGAGTTTATTATTACGGATATGACGAAGCATCTACAGCGATTCCAAATGAGATTCCTCAAACAACTGCGGCCTATAATTATATTAGACAGCTAGTCCCTTACATTGTACAAGGTATTAGCACCGCAACCTACCAAACCGCTGTATCTCAAGTAACTACTTTGACAACAGCAACATTAGTTGAAGCTTCGGCAATTCAAGCCAACATCGATTTGATCACAAACATCATTGTTAATGGTCCAGACGAAGTTACAGATCTTGAAAAACAACCTATTGGCCTAACAGCTAGCACTACTGCATCTGTTGTTGCTGCTGCAACGATCCTAAATGCTAACCGTGCTTTTATTGCCGCAGAAACTGTTGCATACGTTAATGAAGAATTTAAAGGGTCTGCATTACAAGTTACATCAGCTAATACTGCAACTACAGCACAGATCACTACAATTAAATCTGAATTTGATATTATTCTTAATATTTTATCTAACGGAACAGACGGAATTACTGATCAAATTGTTCCTAACGGATTAGATCAAATTTCATCTGCTCAAAACATCTACAATTTACTGCAAGAAAACACGGCTTACTTACAAGGTGAAGTTGTAGCCTATGTTGATTACACATCTAAATTTGTATATGACCAAGTCAAGTGTGCAAGAGACACTGGATTAATTGTAGATAGTATTGCATTTGATTTGTTGTACCCGACTGCTACAGATAGCCAAAGCAATTTTGCCGGACTACAATACTGGAATCAAAGTAATTATGTTGGCAGTATTGCTAGCGAAATTACAACTACAACAAATGCGATTACTCACATTAGTTCTATTGCACAAAAAATTGTTGTTGGCGATAAGAGCGGAACACGTTACCAAAATACTGTAACACAAACAACATCTACTTCAGTTGGTGCAATCGGAGACGCAGTATTAGTTGGCACAGACTTTGGTGTAATTTTAAATATTCTTTCAACAGGTACCGCCGGAGTAACTGATATCATTGTTCCTAACGGTAGAAGAAGCATTACTACTTCAACAGTTAATGCTTATAATCTATTAGTTGCAAACAGAGATTATCTAGTAGCAGAAGCTATTGCCTATGTCGAAAGTACTAAAACTCTTGGATTCGAATACGATCAAACCAAGTGTGCAAGAGACGTTGGCTACATGGTCGATGGCGTTGCATTTGATTTGATACACGGCGGTAACAAACAAGCTGTACAAAGTGGAGTTCTTTACTATGGATACAACAGTAGTTCTACTGCTATTCCAAATGAGATTCCTCAAACAACCGCTGCCTATAACAGAATTAAAGAAATTTTACCTAGTATTCTTACAGGAGTAGAAATTACTCCAAGTAGTGGAAATGAAACCGTACAGGTTACATACATGTTGCCTGCAAATAATTCTACAATTTTATCAGCACAAGCTAAAGTTGATAAAATTACAAACATTATTAATAATGGACCATCCGTTGCTAGCGAACTAATTCCTATTAGTTTAACTCCTAGCTCTGATACAAATGCAGATCGAGCATACGATCTATTAATGGCCAATAGAGATTTTATCAAGGATGAAATTGTTTCTTACATAAACAGCAACTTTACAGGTTTTGATTATGATAAAGAAAAGTGCTTCCGAGATGTTGGTTACATGGTCGATAGTGTTTCGTTCGATCTATTATACGGCGGTAACAAACAAGCTATTCAGAGCGGAGTTTATTACTACGGTTACGAAGAAGATAGCAGTGCGATTGTTGGTGAAATCCCTCAAACAACTAGCGCCTATAACTTTATTGAAAGAATTGTAGGAGATATTGTAACAGGCACCTTAATTACAGATCCTCAGCAGTCTTCAGTTCCGCAAGTTACTAATTTAAGTTTTACTTATAACCAAGAGAAGTGCTCTAGAGATACTGGAATTCTAGTTGATAGTTTTGTTACTGACTTATTATTCAGTGACAACGGATATACTCAAAGTAATTTCTCCGGACTACAGTACTGGAACCAGAATGGTTATACAGGATCTATTGCCAGTGAAATTACAACTACAACTAATTCTATTAGATTCTTACGTAGTCTAGCAGAACAGGTTGTTGTCAATGGTACATCTACTGCAACAGTGACACGATATACAACTACTGCTAGCCAAGTTACTAACTTGACTACAGCAACTTATGATCAACTTTACAGAGTTAGAAAAGATTTCAATGTTATTATTGACGTATTAACAACTGGAACTTCTGGAATTACTGATAGAGTTGAAGCAAATGGAATCGAAGCAGTCTCTGAAGATGCAGTAAATGCTTACGAATTATTAATTGCAAACAAAGAATATCTGCAAGAACAAGTTATTGCCTATGTTGAGAGTACAAAGACAGCAGGATTCGATTATGATATGTCCAAGTGCTATAGAGATGTTGGCTATATTGTAGATAGCGTTGCATTTGATATTAAGTATGGCGGAAATAGACAAGCAATCCAAAGCGGAGTTTATTATTATGGATTCTCTACTTCTACTTCTGCAATCGCAGGAGAGATTGATCAAACTGTTGCAGCCTATACAAGGTTAAGAGAAATTTTACCTGATATTGTAACAAACACTGCGATCACTAGAAGTCCAAATAACACATTAACTCAAGTTACAAATCTAACAACAGCTACATCTGCAGAAGGCATAGAGTTAGAAAACATGGTAGATTTGATTACTGGCATTATCACTGCTGGTCCAAGCCAAGCCGAATCACAATTACCGGTAAGTCTAACAAGATCGACTGCAACATCTGTAGTGTCTGCGGCTGAAATTTTAACTGCAAACAGAGATTTTATTGTCGAAGAAGTTGTTAATTATCTCAATTATGTACATCTGGTTGCTACAGAGGTAGAAGCACAGGCTATTAAAAATAATGTTAATTTAATTAACAACATCATTGAGTATGGTCCTGATGAAGTAACAGTAAAAGAACCTATTTCTTTAACAAGAAGCACCAGTACCGCAGTAATTAACGCTGCTAAATTGTTATCAGCCAATAGAGATTTTATTCGTGCAGAAACAATTGCCTTTATTAATAACACTTACAATACAGGATTCTTATACGATAAATCTAAGTGCCGTAGAGACACTGGATTAATTGTGGATAGTATTGCATTTGACTTGTTATACGAAGGCACAACAGAAAGTACATTTGCTGGACTTCAATATTGGAACCAAGATACTTATACTGGAACCATTCAAGGAGAAATTACAACTACAACTAATGCTATTAGATATCTAAAAGAATTAGTACAGGCTGTAGTTTTAAATGAAACAGTATCAGTAACTACTGGCAACATCTACAACCAAACAATTAACTTATCTACTAGCACATCTGGTATTGCAGGAGTGCTGGCAAATAATGTTGATACAATTTTAGATATTTTATCCAATGGCACATCTGGAGTAACTGATATAATTGTTCCTAATGGTTCAATTCAAACAGGTACAGATGTTTCTAATGCAATAGATTTGTTGGCTGCAAATAAAGAATTTATCCAGCACGAAGTTGTTGCTAGAATTGATTTAGACAATAGTCAATTTGACTACGACAGAGCTACCTGCAGAAGAGATGTTGGCTATATTTTAGACAGCTTATCATTTGATTTACTACACGGTGGTAATCGTCAAAGTGTTACTTCTGGTGTTTATTATTACGGATTTAATTCAGCCGACACAGCAATTGACGATCAAATTCCTCAAACAACTGCTGCCTACAATCACATTAGAGAACTAGTAGATAAGATTGTAAGAGGAATAAGCGTTACTACGCCTTACCAGAAAAAAGTACCACAGGTTATTTCTACAAACGTAGGAACTGTTACAGAAGTTGGATTAGTTCAAGATAAGATTGATAATATTACAAATATTATCGAAAATGGTCCTGACGCAGCTCCTACAAAACAGCCTATTAGTCTAACTGCAAGTACTAGCACTGATGTTCTAAATGCGTTTGATCTATTATTAGCCAACAGAGCATTTATTCAAGCTGAAGTCATTGCTTACATCGATGCGGTATTTACTGATGCAGCCAATTATGATAGACTCAAGTGTTTCCGAGATATGGGAGCGATCGTTGATGCAGTAGGTTACGATTTAATCTACGGTGGAAACTATAACTCTGTTAATACAGGTAATGGTTATTTCTTACGTAAAGGACAATATCACCTAGTAAGATTAGAACAAAACGTAACAGATCCTACATTGTTCATTGACGGTGCAACTGTAAGATTCTATCAACAGAGTTATATTTCTGCTAGCGGATATTTGTTTGAATATGTTGGAGCTGGAACTCAATACGGTGCCCTACCTCAAGTAGGTACAGCTGACCCTACCCAGGCTAAAGAAGTAGTTCAGTTAAATAATGGTAAGGTGTTCTTTACTTCAACTGACCAAAACGGCGACTTCCGCATTGGACCTACACTGGTTATTAGCCAGAGTACTGGTGTTCTTAGCGGACGAACTTTCCAGAAGTCGTTATACGCAGAAATGACACCGTTTATCTTGGTGGTGGGAGCATAACGTGGCAGTTTTATTAAGTGGAAGAGCAAAGAACCCAACAACGCCTAGCGGCTTTATTAGCCTAGGTCAAACTCAGGCTGCGTTGGGTAACACCCCATCGACTGCTACTGGTTATACTCTTATAACTGCTAACAGTCAAACATCTTATTCGAGTGCGTTAGGCAGAATAGAATTTACATTTACAAATACTGCAAACTTTATTACCAGTACTATTCCCGACGGCGATGTTATCTATCGACCAAACGGTACAGGAACATTGTATTTGTATGGTGAAGTTATTATTCCTAGTCTTGATGCTCAAACAGCATTTAAAGGACCAGTTAAAGTAGCTACAACTGCTAACATTGATTTAATTGGCGGAGCCCCAATTGAAGTAGATGGTTATACGTTAGAATTAAGTGATCGAGTTCTTGTAAGAGAACAAGACAACACTGCCACAAATGGTATCTATGTTGTTAGCTTCTTAGGTACTGGAGCTAACGGCACGTGGGAACGATCTTCTGATACTAATAGTGCTAACGAAATGGCGGCTGCTATTGTTAGTGTTGTTAATGGAGACACATATTCTGGTAGATATTTCTACAACGATTTTAAGGCAACTGACACTCTTGACATTGATCCAGTAAATTGGTATCAATTAATTGCTGATACTAAACCAAATCAAGAACTATGGTATAAGTTAATTGATGCAACTGACATCGGTACTCGTGTGCCGGGTAAAGGTTTCTTTACAGAGATTCAGAGTACCGGCAGTTTTGTAGCCAATAAATTAAGATTAACCAGCACAGAAACATCAACTAGTACCCAGTCGGGCGCACTAGTAGTCGATGGTGGTGTAGGTATTGGCGGCAATATGAATATCGGCGGTCCTATTAGGATCTACGACCTAACATCTGCAACTAGCACATTTACGGGAGCAATGATTGTACAAGGTGGCGCTGGCTTCAACGGCGACATTTATGCTCAAAGATACTTTGCCGAAGGCGAGCCACTAGACAACTTATATTGGAACGGTGGCGAAATTTCTGCCCCATTGAGAATTAGAAATCCTGCAGAAGCAACAAACACATATTCTGGCGCACTTCAAGTATGGGGTGGAGCTGGAATTGGCGGTAACTTATATGTTGGTAAGAGTATTACCTTAGAATCTCAAGTAGAAACTGACAGTGTTTATTTCCGTATGCGAAATACTGCTACAAATGGTCAGAGTTATACATGGCGTGTAGGCGGTAATAACTTTGCGGGCCAGGGCGGTACTAACTTAAATGAAGGCGGTTTAACGCTTTATAACGACACACAAGAAATTTATCGTTTAGCAATTACAAAAACTACTGGCAACCTGCTAGTTGGCGTTCAATCAGACAACGGCGTAGATAAAATTCAAGCGTCGGGCAGCGTCCGTTTTGGAGATGGTCAGCTCTTTACACGCAGTACCAGCATAAATAACACAAGTACTACGGTAATTGACAGTTTTCCTGCTGCAAATTATAGGACTGCGAAGCTTTTAATTCAGATAGCTGACGGAGTAGGAACAAGTGCAAAATTCCATGTAGTGGAGATAGTTGTATTAGTAGATAATAACGG
>JACCDW010849274.1_pt1 | contig 15255 bp, 11 predicted proteins | sample 7449781 | NCBI WGS metagenome assembly JACCDW01 (sample SAMN15323449, study PRJNA562643) | freshwater metagenome | isolation source: river surface water | place: USA:Blue River Watershed | collected 2017-08-18
GCTGTAATCCAGAACGCCAACTCAGCAAAAAAAGTCTCAAGCACTTTGAACGCGGGGAATACGAATTGGTCATCCAATTATTGAAACCTCAGGCCGACAAAAATACGCCCGGCGACAAAAGTGCCTACTGGGTAGCCGAATCATACCGCCTTTCGAATCGAATTGGCCAAGCTCTTCCCTATTACCAAAAAGCAAGTCAAATTGGCATTGAAGATCCCTTGATCAATTACCACATGGCCCTGTCTGCCAAGTCAATGGGAAACTATGAGCTTTGCAAAACCCTATTGAATAAGTTCTTGCAAAGCAAACCGAATCGCTTCTATCAGATCAAAGCCGAAATCGAACTTGAAAACCTAGATAAAATTCCCGACTTACTAAAAAGCAAAAGTTCGGTAGCTCTGTTCCCGTTGATGGGAAATACTTCCAAAACGGAATTCGCCGCACAGAAAATTGGCAATGAATTACTCTTTACAAGTTCGAGTAAGCCGCTTATCTATAAAAATAATGGCCTCCCTTATTTGGGACTCTACAGTGCTCCCCTGCTGAAAGAAAATGAAATTAGTACCCCAAGGCTATTCAGCCCACAGCTTTATCAAGAAAATGCCAATGACGGAACACCGGCTATTTCACATGATGGGAACATGCTCGTTTTCGCGCGCGGCAACACTGGAAAAAGTAAGGACCCTTCCCCAGATGTGGATCTCTACATCTCCAAGAAAAATGGAAATACATGGTCGGAGCCTGCATTGTTAGCCATATCTGATTCGTTAGCATGGGATGGAAGTCCCTGTTTTTCCGCAGATGATCGAACCTTGTATTTCAGCTCAAATCGACGGGGAGGCAAAGGAGGTCTCGATTTATATCGCGTACCCATAGACAATTCGGGACGATTTGGAAGACCGATTAATCTAGGGTCAGTTATCAACACCCCCGGTGATGAAATTTTCCCTTATGTCAGTGAAAATGGAAAACTATATTTTTCTTCGGATGGACATCCAAGCATCGGAGGACTTGATTTATATGTGGCAAGTCGGAATGAAAACGAAATTGTTGTTGAACACTTAGGTACCCCAATGAATTCCATCGGCGATGATTTTGCCTTGCACATGTCTGACCCACTTTCCGGGTACATCAGTTCGAACCGCCCAGGTGGCCAGGGAGATGACGACATATATTATTTTAAGTCGGCAGGACAAGATGAACATTGGTGGACGGATGATACCACGAGCACAAAATCAGCAGAACCGCTCAAATCTGTGAACTACGCATTAGGCGTTCAAGTTGTACAGCCAGATGGGAAAGCACTTTCTAACGTTCAAATAAGTGTTCGTCGAAACAATGAAACAAGCGAGGCACAAACAAGTGACAAAAACGGTCGCATTGAAACAATTAGCTTAAACCCGGGAGATGAAATCTTTTTCAAATTAGAAAAAGACGGATTTATTTCGGCTCGCTCAAGCTTCTCGATGGAAGGGCGCGAGATTCCGCAAGCCCTACTTAAAAAGGCCGTGACGGATACGACATTCCAAATTAAAATTGTGATGGACCAACCGGAAATCGGGAAAGAAATCAGCCAATTCTACCAATTGAACTCAATCTACTACGATTTAGACAAATCAGACATTCGGTCAGATGCAGCTGCTGAATTGGATAAAATTGTCAATTTCCTTCAGGATAACCCTCAAGTAAATCTGGAACTTGGGGCACATACGGATTCCCGAGCAACAGCGATTTACAACCAAAAACTTTCACAACGTCGGGCCGAATCGGCAGTAAGATATATCCTGCAACGGGGTATTTCAAAAGATCGAATTAAGCCTAAGGGGTATGGAGAAAGTCAGCTACTTAATGAATGTGCTGACGGCGTAGATTGTCCTGAGGAGATGCACCAACAAAACCGTCGGACAGAGTTTAAAATAATTCAAATTAAGCAAGATTAATATGGGGAGCTATTTATTGAAAAATGGGCAGGTCGTGAATGAAGGAACGATTCGTACGAATGATCTTCGGATTAAAAACGGACGAATCGAAAAAATAGCTCCAAGTATAAATCCCGAAGGAAATGAGCAGGTGATTGACCTACAAGGAAAGCATATTTTCCCGGGAATGATTGATGACCAAGTACATTTTCGGGAGCCAGGCTTAACCCACAAAGCAACGATCGCTAGTGAGGCGCGCGCGGCTGTAGCCGGAGGGGTAACTTCATTTATGGAAATGCCCAATACCGTTCCCAATGCCTTGACGCAGGAATTGCTTGCCGACAAATATCACATTGCCCACGAAAGCTCCCTAGCAAATTATTCTTTTTTCATGGGTGCGGCCAATGATAATTTAGAAGAGGTTTTAAAGACCAACAAACGAAATGTTTGCGGAATTAAAATTTTCATGGGATCTAGTACCGGGAACATGTTGGTGGATAACACCAAAACACTGGAAACCCTATTTAGCTCCAGCGAATTGCTGATTGCCACGCATTGTGAAGATGAGGCAACTGTAAGAGCCCGACTGGAATTATTCCGTGAAAAATATCCAACGGAAGATGCCCCTGCATTTATTCATCCGTTGATTCGAAATGAGGAAGCTTGCTACCTCTCTTCTTCAATGGCTGTAGAACTAGCGAAAAAATCAAATACGCGATTACACATTTTGCACATCAGCACAGAGGAGGAATTGGCCTTGTTTGAAACGGGCAAAGCGGTAAAGGATAAGCGCATCACAGCGGAAGCATGCGTGCATCATTTATGGTTTGAGGCATCAAGCTATGAGACATTGGGGAACCAAATTAAATGCAACCCTGCCATCAAAGATGCCAGACATCGCGCAGCCATTCGACAAGCATTACAGACAGGCGCAATTGATATCATCGCGACGGATCACGCTCCGCATACGTGGGAAGAAAAACAGCAAGGGTATTGGAAGTCCCCATCGGGATTACCTTTGGTACAGCACCCGCTGTTGATGCTCTTGGAAATGAGTCAAGAAGGGGTGCTAAGCCTCACACAAATCGCTGAAAAAACGGCGCATCATGTCGCTGAGTGTTTTCAAATAGAGGATCGTGGTTACATCCGTGAAGGGTATTGGGCAGATTTGGCGATCGTAGATTTAAGCCAAAAACAAATAGTCACAAAACAATCCTTGCAATACCAATGCGCATGGTCGCCATTGGAAGGGCATGAGTTCCCAACAAGCATTACGCATACCTTTGTGTCAGGACATTTGGCCTATGCGAACGGCGAATTTGATTATTCTAAAAAAGGAGAGCGTTTGTTATTCAATCGCTAATTACAGGATGTCATCAAAGAACACGCGCATGTAAAAGCCCAAGGATTGATTATACAAAGACTTGGTGTTCGTAGCAATATTCATTAGACCCGATTGATATGTTAGTCCCAAGGAAACAAAGTTTTGGGACACGATACCAATTCCAACCTTGAATCCTAAATCCATCCGACGAATATCGCGGGAAAAACTCTCTCCTGTGGTAGAGGTCAACACATAGGTTCCTCGCTTGGCCGGATTTTCTGAACGAATATCATAGCTGGCATTGTCCCACAAGCCAATACCCAAATAGGGCCCACCCCAAATCGAAAAACCACTGGCATATTCGGAAACGGAGCCCAACTTAATTTCAAAATTTGGACTGACATCCAAATAGTTTAGGGAAAAATTTCTTTCGGTATAAGTCGAATCCGAAAAACTCGTTTTTCCATGAAATCCTTTTTGAGAAAGTGTCAACTCGGGATTAAAGCTAACGCGCGAAGTAAGCGGATATTGAATACCAAATCCTGCTTCAAATGCCGGTTTAAAAAAATAAGTTTCTCCGGTAACCCCATCCCCCGTAAACCGAACCGATTTAGCTTCAAAATGAAAAATCTTTTTAGTACGACTTTTTTGAGCAAAAGCCGAGGAAGTGCCTACACAAAAACACAAAAATGCGAGAACAAAGTGCTTGACCATAAGGGTATTCTTTGAAATAATCAGCAATTTTAACCCATATTTGTGGAAACACCAACAAATTTTAGAGAACTGAAGCGATTTATGCTAATTCGTGACACTAGCTTACTCCCCTATTTTCAACCCAATGGCATCGAAGCTGGGCTAGATGAGGCCGGTCGTGGCTGTTTGGCGGGTCCAGTCGTCGCTGCCGCAGTGATTCTTCCCAAAGATTTTCATGACAAATTATTGACCGACTCCAAGCAATTAAATGCAAAGCAACGCCAACAACTCATTGAAGTTATAAAAACGTATGCCATCGATTATGCGATTGCAGAGGTTGACCACGAAACCATTGACCAAATCAATATTTACAAGGCCAGTGTTATGGCCATGCATCGAGCGGTGGATCAATTACAAACGAAGCCCGACCATTTATTGGTCGACGGAAATCGTTTCATCAGCTACCCATTTATTCAGCACACCTGTATTGTCAAAGGGGACTCCAAGTATTTTTCCATTGCGGCAGCCTCCATTTTGGCCAAAACCTATCGGGATGAATGGATGAAAAATGCCGCTTTAAAATACCCTGGCTACGGTTGGGAGCGAAATGCAGGCTATCCAACCATAGAACATCGCAAGGCCGTTCTGTCACTCGGCCCTACCGCAATTCACCGAAAAACCTTTCGTGTGGAAATCAAAGAAAAAGACTAAATTAGGAGTCAATACTTATCAACAATGCGAAGCTTAATCCTATTTAGCCTTTTGGTGATACTTTCGGTTCTACCCGAAAGCCTTTTCGCGCAGTATGAATTGTATAAACCTGAACAAAAAACGAAGATTCAAGAATTTGCCGAAGAATTTAGTCGGCAACAAGCCCTCCGATACACGCGCAGTCAAACACTAGCAAAACAACAAGGAATAAAAATTATTGATCAAATTGGGGACAGAAAAATTACGCTCCAACAAATCAATGAACTCGGTGAAGCGCTGTATCTTGGCGTAGAATCCAACCAACGATCGGCTAAAATAACGCGGACAGATCAACTTTACGTTGGGGGTAGCTTAGGCCTTTCTCTCAATGGGAATTTGGCAGCGATGGACGGGAAATTAGCCATTTGGGATGGAGGAAATGTTTTTGCCACGCATCAGGAGTTTGGCGGAAGAGTTAAGAATCAAGAATCCGGGTCTGCCACGGATTTACATGCGACGCACGTAGCGGGAACAATGGTCGCAGGCGGTCAAATTGCCTCAGCGCGAGGTATGGCTTTCGGGGCTAGTTTGAAATCATGGGACTACAATAATGATAATGCGGAAATCAGTTCTGCATCTCCTAACCTATTAATTAGTAACCACTCCTATGGTTATCAAGCCGGCTGGGTCTTTGATTCCACCAAAAATAAATGGCAATGGTGGGGGAATGATGCGATCAGTAACCTCGAAGATTATAAGTTCGGATATTATGACAGTAATGCGCAAGCACTTGATAAAATCGCCTTTAACGCACCCTATTACCTCATTACAAAATCTGCCGGGAATAGTCGTTCAGAGAATGGCCCTGATTTCACGAAGGGAGAATATTACCTATTAAAAAATACCAAAGATTCCTCGAACGTCGTTCGAGCCAAAAACGATGGATATGATATTATTTCAACGACGGGAACCGCAAAAAATATTTTAACCGTCGGCGCCATTGAGTCCATTAATCAAGCCCCAAATTTAGCTTCTGAAATTCGCGTAAGTAGTTTTTCATCTTGGGGCCCCACGGATGATGGACGCATTAAACCCGACATCATGGGCGTTGGGACTGACGTTCTTTCCACGACCAATACCTCAAATGCGTCTTATTCTTCCTTGAATGGAACATCCATGTCGGCCCCCAATGTAGGGGGCTCATTATTCTTGTTGCAGCAATTATTCCACCAACTTAACAGTGGTAAATTTATGCGTGCGGCCACCCTAAAAGGCCTCGTTATACATACGGCCATGGATTTTGGCCCGGTAGGTCCCGACTATCAAAGCGGCTGGGGGCTTTTACACACTGAAAATGCCGCGAAGGTACTTCAAAACACCTCAAACACTCATGTAATCCGAGAACTAACGTTGATGAATGGCAGTTCATACTCGGAGAAATTGATTGCTTCAGGCACAGACATTATGACGGCAACCCTCTCATGGACGGATCCTGAGGGGAATGTGTTACCGCTCATTGCGAGCTCATTGAATAATCGGACACCTCGTTTAGTCAATGACCTAGATATCAAAATCCAAGACAGTAAAGGCGTCTATTTGCCCTATACACTTAACCCAGAAGATCCAAGTGCCTTGGCTAAGTCGGGCATAAACAGCCTGGATAACATTGAAAAAATCTTAATCCCTAATACTGTCCCGGGGGAAACCTATACACTCACCATAACGCACAAAGGGGTTTTAAAGAACGGCCAGCAGGATTATTCACTTATTGTGTCGGGGCTTGGTGGCAAAAACTATTGCACGATAAATTCCACGACACCAAAATCTCTCATTTCCAAATTTGTTAGTGACCTCAAGCCCATTGCAAATACCTTAGACAGTACGGGTTTGGGCATGCCGATCGAGCTAGGCGAAACAAAAACCGCTAGTCTTCAATTTAGTAATACAACCGCGAAGAATGTTCGCGCCCTAGTAGATTGGAATCAAGATGGGGATTTCGATGACACAGATGAACTTATCAGCGCGACGAATGACATTCGCTCAAGCGAGTTGGCCCTATCCATTAAAACATCGCAGACAAGTCAAATAGGACAACGATATAAATTGAGAATAATCTCTTCGCTGGACGGAATTTCGGGTAATTGCAACAGCATTACCAACGGCCAGGTTTTTGAGAGTACCGTTCAAATTACCCAGGCCTCCAACGACCTCGCTGCCATAGGCCTTACCAGTAGCTCGGGTAGTTTTTGCCAAACAAATGGTAAAATTGGCGTGATTGCCCGCCTAAAAAACACAGGGTCGAAAGCACAAATCAATATTCCCATTGAAGTTTCAATTAGCTCAGCTGGGCAATTATTAGGTACTTTAAAAGGCACTCTTTCTCAAATTAAACCTGGCCAAGAAAAAGAATTAGCCCTGCAAGGTGACGGAAATTTAGAGGCAGGAAAGAGCTACACGTTTGAGCTAAAAAATTTACTAGGAACAGACCAAAATATTCAAAATAATTCGATTCAGCTGCTGGAAACGATAGAAAAACCTCAATCTCCAATCGCCCTTGGGACACAGTGTACCCCAGGTACCTTAGTCAATTTAACAGCTTCGAGTGAGGGGGCCTTATGGTATTCCAACAATACATTAGCAGGAGCAGGAGCCAAAATCAGCCTACCCGCATCAGCTACGTATACGGTGGCGCAGGCCGACTTCTCCGGTAGCCTTCAACCGAGTACCAAGGCGGCCTATGGCTCGGGGAGCTACTTTAATAATTTTGGCCCTGAACCCATCATTGAGGTAAAAAGTCCCATCGTATTAGAAAGTGCCAGAGTGTATGTGGGCACATCAGGAACGATCACCTTCAGTGTTTATAATAATAGTACAGGGGAATTAATTGCATCGGTATCCAAAGAAGTGGAGGCTACTCGTACACAAAGTAATTTGACTCGCGTAGGCGGACAATTAATCGACGATAAAAATGACCCCGGACAAGTGATCTACCTAAACTTAGCTTTCCCCAAAGCAGGCACTTACCTTTTATCGCAAGCTTGTTCCAATGGAGCAAGTATTTTTCGCAGCAATCGGAGTTTGGCCGATACGGTGAACGCGCCGACCAACATAGGTTACCCTTATACGATTCCTAACATCTTATCCATCACAGGTGCCAAATTTAATGGTGCACCAATCACTTCGGGCTATTATTATTTCTATGACATGAAATTCAAATCCATTGGATGCCCGAGCCCAAGAGCGGCTATATCAGTGAGTTCAACCCCAAGCCCAAGCGTTAGCATTTCCCCTGCAGGTAGTTTAACCATTTGCTCAAGCGAGGAAAAATCGATCGTTGCCAGCGTAAGTTCCAATGCAAGTATCCAATGGCTATTAAACGGAGCAGCCATCAATGGGGCCACACAACCCAATTTTACAGCAAACAAAGCGGGATTGTATCAAGCACAAGTTACGAACGGAAATTGCAGCAACTTAAGTGCAAGCTTGAATATCAAATATACCAATCCCCTACCTCCGTTAATCTCCTACTTGAATGGGGTGTTAACGAGTTCTCCTGGGGAAAAATTACAGTGGTACCTTAATGGAAATCTCATTCCTGGGGCTAATTCGGTTAATTACATGCCTACCGAATCCGGTAATTATTCCATCAAACTAACTGACGTAAATGGATGCCCCGTAACTTCCGATAATTACCGAGTAAGTATTTTAGCAAATGAGGAGAGAAACCCTTATTCACTCATTACGGCCTTTCCAAACCCAACTCAAAAGGAAATAATTTTAGGCCTCCCTGATGAAATACTCAACAAGAGTCTACTAAAAGTACAGATTTGGAACATGCAAGGTCAATTAATTCGCGAGGAAAGGTATGCTCCCAAAGATCGAAAAATCAGTATAGACCTTAGTCAGATTCCAAATGGAACCTACCTCATTCAGCTTCCCGAAATTCCCGAAGCACAAGGGATAAAGTTTGTTAAATTTTAACCAGGTATCGACCGTTTGTGTTAGCGGCCAACATCCCTTCGAGCGTTGATGGAACCTCCGCCAAGGAAATTTCATGAACGAAATCCGAAAGGTTTAAAGACCATTCATTCGCAATTTTATCCCAGAGAGACTTCTTATAAGCCAATGGAGAATCTGCTGAATAAATACCCAACATTCGAACACCACGCAGAATAAATGGATAGACCTGTAAGGGCAATTCAACACCCGCAGCCATCCCACAAACAGCGACTGCCCCCGCAAACTTCAAGCGTTTCACCACTTGAACCAAGTAATCCCCTCCCAAGGTATCAATGGCCCCTGCAAAATCCATGGAATATAAGGCGCGCGGAGGTTCTTCAGCGAATTGTTGGCGCGAAATAACGCGTGATGCACCTGCGGCAATTAATCGAGATTCTAGTTCCGGTTTCCCACTTAATGCGACCACAGAATAACCTAAATGGTTAAGTAGCTTAATGCTCATCATCCCCACGCCGCCCGAAGCGCCAGTGACAAGAATTTCGCCTCGGTCTGGGGTAATTTGATTGGAAATTAAAGCATCTACTGCCATCGCCGCAGTTAAGCCTGCTGTCCCCCATTGCATCGCTACATTTGAATTGAGACCCGCAGGAAGTTCAATAACCCACTCGGCTGGCACGCGAATAAATTCCGATAAGCCTCCATGCGTATTCATGCCTAAATCAAAACCCGTAACTAAAACGCGTGTGCCTTTGGCAAAATGCCCTGAAAGATCTTCCTCTACGATTCCCGCGGCATCGATACCCGGAATGTGAGGGAAATTACGTGTAATCCCCTTGTGTCCGCTGGCTGATAAAGCATCCTTATAATTCAACGAGGAATATTCGACACGAATTAATACCGAATGCGTAGGCAAAAAAGAAATATCCAGCGATTGGACTTGGGTATGCGCTTTACCGTCGGGATTAATTTCCGTTAACAGGGCACGAAAAGAAGACATAGCATTAAGGTTTGCCCCAGAAGAAAATCATCCGAGGGGAAGTTTGCGCATCAAACTTAGCTAAAGTATAATCTCCGACCAAATTCATAAAATGCAATCCCGCAGCTTCCGCATAGCGAAGAAAATCCTCTTTCGAAATCAGCTCCACTTTTTCCTGAAAAGAATAGACTTGTCCTTGGTCTTCAAAGGTAATCGACTTATATAAGAACCCTTTTTCCTCCCAGCGCTTAATGTGAAAATCAATTCCCCCCTGATGCACCGTTTCTTCAGGTATAAGATTTGTCAGGATATAAATCGGATTTAAAAAATCCATCACAAGCGTCCCCTGAGATTTCAACCCTCCGGCAAAAGTTTGAAATGACCGCGCATTATCTATCGGATCATCGAAATACCCAAAACTGGTGAAAAAATTGAAAACGAAGTTGTATTGCTCTTGCTTGGGCAATGGCTCCCGAATATCATGAACGAAAAAATGAAGCTGATCGTTAGCGAGTTTATTAGCCTCCACTATATTACTCGGTGACAAGTCAAATGCATCCACCTGTAAACCAAGCTGTTGTAATGTCCGAGCATGCCGGCCCTTTCCGCAGGCGGCATCTAGTACATGTGCCCCCGCTGGAATGGAAAGATGAGATTGCAAAGCGCGAATAAATTGCTCGGCTTCGCGATCGTCCCGACTCGCGTAAAGAATGTGATAATAGGGAGAATCAAACCATGTACTAAACCAATCCGCCTTCTCCATTATTTGCGTAACTCGACATTCGCTAAAAAATCCTGATAGGCCAAACGAATACCTTCAGCTAATTCAATGGAATGTTTCCACCCCAATTGGTGTAATTTTGAAACGTCCATCAATTTCCTGGGTGTACCATCGGGTTTCGAAACATCCCAACGAATCTCTCCGTCAAACCCAACAATTTCTTTCACCGTTTCGGCTAATTCTTTAATCGTAACATCAACCCCCGTTCCGATGTTCACTAATTCAGGATCGCTGTAATTTTCCATCAAGAAAAGACAGGCCTCCGCTAAATCATCGGCATATAAAAACTCCCGCATCGGCGAACCCGTGCCCCAAAGTTCCATGCTCGAATCCCCACGTTCTTTCGCCTCATGGAATTTGCGAATCATCGCCGGTAAAACATGTGAATTTTGGAGGTCATAGTTATCATTCGGGCCATATAAATTAGTTGGCATCACCGAAATAAAATCACAGCCATATTGGGCACGATAGGCCTCGCACATCTTAATTCCTGCAATTTTGGCAATCGCGTAAGGCTCATTGGTTGGCTCTAAATAGCCACTCAACAGGTACGTCTCCTTCAAAGGTTGGGGCGCCATTTTGGGATAAATACACGATGAGCCAAGGAACATTAATTTGCTGACATTGTTCAAATGCGCGGCATGAATGACGTTGTTTTGAATCGCCAAATTCTCATACAAAAAATCTGCGCGATAGGTATTATTCGCTACAATTCCTCCCACTTTAGCGGCTGCTAAAAATACATAATCGGGTTTTTCAGCTTGAAAGAAATCCGCTACGGCCTGTTGATTCCGCAAATCTAATTCTTTCGAAGTTCGAACGATAATTTGCTGATAACCATGCGCTTTCAATTGACGAACTATGGCAGAGCCCACCATTCCACGGTGTCCGGCTACGTATATTTTTGCTTCCTTTTTCAATACTTGTATAATCTTGGAGGTAAACCTCGTGAAAAACCTTGCAAAAATACATAAACTACCCTAGCTAATCATTTAAATTCCTATTTTTGAGAAATATTTTTGGGCGATGTACGTTCCTACCTGGCATGAAATTAAATAAATTGCTTTTTCTTGGCTTGTGTCTGATCGGCTTAAAAGTTTATAGCCAAACGGAATCTGTCAAGTCAACTAAGAAACCGTTGATTGATACGACAAACCAAAAAGGCTTTTTAGGTGGACGTTTAAGCACGGGCTTAGAAGGCCCCTTGGAAGATGCCCAAAAACTGAAGTCGGAGGGCAAAGCACTCGCAGAAGACCTTGGGATAAAAAACTTAGGTATCAAAGCAAGCATGTTAGCTCGACGGGCAGCTAAGAAAAGTCCTCCCAAAGACGAATATGTGCAAATAAAAACGGAAAGGCGTCTCGGGAACTATGGCAGTGGGACACGCAATACGCTGGAAGAAATTAATGTAGTCAAATATGTCGAGGACGAGGCAATTAGCCCGTATGTGTCCGAAATTTGGTGGTTTGACCCAGCTCAATCGCGTATCGTAACGGGTTCCTTGAAAGACAATAGTTCTGCCCAAATATGCCATGGCCCCTTTAGACGAATTATCAATCAAAATATTCAAGAGCAAGGCTTTTTTTACATGGGTGCCAAAGATGGCCGCTGGGAAACCTATGGGCCGGATGGCGAATTAATTAACAAACAATATTATCGCCGGGGCTTTCCTGTCGAGTCGAAAATTAGCTTTTACGATTCGGAGCAAAAAAAGATTCAAGAGATAACTCCCATCGTTTTCGGCAAAATACGCGGACAATACCGCGCATTTTTTCCAAGTGGAAATGTGAAGGAAGAGGGAATGCTGGACGACAGCGTTCGCGTGGGTCGCTGGCGCGAATATTACGAATTTGGGAATGGAGGGCGCTTGAAAAAAGAATGGCGTTATGGGAAAGACAAATTCGACACCCAAGAATCCGAATTAATTCAGGAAAGGGACCCACAGGGGAAAATTATATTCCAACAAAAAGCTACCTTAGATTAATGATAGGGCTGATCATCATTTTTTGGAATGTGTTATTTAGTGTAGCACCATCATCTCAACCGGAGAGTCAATGCGTGAATCCTCTACATGGATATCATATGCAGGCTAAATCAGTGGATGCGGATTCACCTGCATTTTCCCAACTTAAAAGCGATATTAGTAGCGATTCAGATGATACAGAAGATAGTGATGATGAAACAAAAGATGCGGCATGCATAAACAAAATTCAGAGGACACTAACAGAAATGCGCAGATCGCAAAAAGTAAAAGTGCAATACGAATATTTTTCTGAATTGAGTCAAGGACATATTACCCCAATTGTCCCTCCACCCGATATTTAAGGTAAAGAACCCGTTTATTGTTAACACCTTAAAAACTTTATAATGAATTATCAAACGTATCTTAAATCCCTAATTGCAGGGGATTGGAAATCAGGCATAGCCGTATTTTTAGTGGCATTGCCCCTCTGCCTTGGAATTGCTTTAGCTTCTGGAGCTCCCTTGATGGCAGGCTTAGTCGCTGGAATAATCGGGGGTGTCTTAGTCTCTCTACTTTCAGGCTCCGAATTATCCGTAAGTGGCCCCGCTGCCGGATTAACCATTATCGTTGCCACAGCCATTAACGATTTAGGTAGCTTTGCTGGATTTTTAATCGCAGTCATCATGGCTGGAATCATTCAAATCATTTTAGGACTCTTAAAAATGGGTAAAATTGGTGGATTTTTCCCATCATCTGTGATTCGAGGCATGTTGGTAGCCATTGGAATTGTGATAATACTGAAACAAATACCACATGCCTTTGGGGATGACTTAGACTTCTTTGGGGAATTCGAATTTTCCCAAATTGCAGATGGCCAAAATACCTTCACAGAATTGATTAATTCATTGGGAGACATTAAACTAGGAGCGATGATCATTTCCATTTTGGGCCTTGTCACGCTCTTTTTGTGGACAGGCTTAGCCCAGCGTGTACGTTGGATGCAAGCACTTCCAGCATCGCTTATTGTTGTACTCTTAGGAGTCCTGTTAAACTTTACTTTTCAAATCTTTATCCCTGAATGGTATTTAGGTAATTCCAGAAGCCACATGGTGAACCTGCCCATTTTCAAAAATGTGAATGAAATTGTTTCTGGCCTCATTAGCCCTGATTGGAGTTTCCTAACAAATCCCAAAATATACAGCATAGCCATTACTCTCGCAATCGTAGCTTCTTTGGAAAGTCTGCTCTCATTAGAAGCCACTGAGGCTTTAGATCCTCAAAAACAAATTGCTTCTGCCAACCGGGAATTAATCGCTCAAGGCGTTGGGAATATTACGAGTGGCTTATTAGGTGGACTACCGATTACCTCGGTAATCGTTCGCTCATCCACCAACATTTATGCGGGTGGCAAAACGCGTATGTCCGGATTCGTTCATGGGGTCCTCCTTCTTATTGCAGTCATTGCCCTACCCATGTATTTGAATCATATCCCTTTGGCTTGCCTTGCGAGTATATTACTCTACACGGGTTATAAATTAGCTCACCCCAAGGAATTCAAAAAGGTGATTTCCGAGGGATGGAAACAATGGCTACCCTTCCTTGTCACAATAGGCGTCGTCGTTGGCGTTGATTTATTGTGGGGTATTTTCATTGGGACGGTTGTTGGGCTGATCTTCGTAATCATTACCAATTATTCTTCAGTTTTTTCTGTATTTAATAATGGGAATGAGGTATTAATAAAATTCCAGAAAGATGTCACATTTCTACATAAAATGTCCCTAAAAGAAACTCTAAGAAAAATACCACAAGGTTCTGAGGTATTTATTGATATTTCTAAAGTACATTTCATGGACCATGATATCAATCTATTAATCCAAGAGTTTATAGCTACCGCTCATGAACGAGGAATCGAAGCAGATCTAAAAAAGAAATAAAATGAAAGAATATAAAAAATTACTTCTTAGTAATAAAGCTTGGGCTAGCGAACGGCTAGAATTAGATGCCAGCTATTTTGATAATTTGTCGAAAGAGCAAAATCCCTTATTTCTTTGGATTGGTTGTGCCGACAGTCGGGTACCCGCAGAAGAAATCACGCATGCCGATCCAGGGGATATTTTTGTGCATCGAAATGTGGCAAACATGGTCGTACATACCGACATTAATTTATTGTCGGTTCTCCAATATGCCGTCGAGGTTTTGGAAGTAAAACACATCATCGTTTGTGGACATTACAATTGCGGAGGAGTTAAGGCCGCCATGTCAAATCATGATTTTGGCTTAATTAACAAGTGGTTGCGAAATATCAAAGAAGTCTATGAAAAACACTTTGATGAGCTTCATGACATTAAAGATGAAGAGTTACGTTTCAACAAATTAGTTGAGATAAATGTGGCAGAGCAGATACAAAATCTAGCCAAAACAACCATTGTTCAAAAAGCATGGGCAAATCGACAATTCCCTCATTTACATGGCTGGGTTTTTGATATTCACCACGGTGAAATTAAGGAAATCATTAATATAAATGCGGGGGAATGGGAAAGCCCGGTATTTAAATACGAATTTTAATTCACCCCACTAAGCTTTGGCAATCCTTCTTATTGGTTTGCCAAAGCTTACGTGGAAACGCGAGAAACGCGCTCAATTAACTTATAAATTCGTCTTGATTTTCAACTCATCCAATTGCGCCTGCGCCAACGGAGATGGAGAATCAATCATCACATCACGACCCGCATTATTTTTCGGGAAGGCAATGTAATCACGAATCGATTCCGTTCCACCGAACAGCGAACAAAGTCGGTCAAATCCAAAGGCCAATCCCCCATGTGGTGGCGCACCGTATTCAAATGCGTCCAACAAGAAACCAAATTGCGCTTTCGCCTCCTCCTCACTAAAGCCTAATACCTCGAACATTTTCGATTGTAAATCCTTTTGGAAAATACGAATGGAACC
>JACCDW011042688.1_pt1 | contig 15255 bp, 15 predicted proteins | sample 7449781 | NCBI WGS metagenome assembly JACCDW01 (sample SAMN15323449, study PRJNA562643) | freshwater metagenome | isolation source: river surface water | place: USA:Blue River Watershed | collected 2017-08-18
AACAGCGTGCTTTACTCGATTTATCATTGGAAAAAAGTGTTGTTGCCGCCAGCCATTGGTTACATATTGTTCAAACCATTGAATTACCGGCCATATTAGAAAAAATGGTCCTGCGTTCAACGAATCTGATAGAAATCCAACGATTGGAGTTGCTCAATTTGCAAGAAAAAGTAGCCGTACTCAATCCGCTGAAATTATTAAAAGTTGGGTATACCATCAGCAGCATTGCCAATACAGACCTCTCGCAATATAAGGGCAATTTTATTGGTCAAGAATTGCAAACCCTCACCGATCAATTTACGGTTTACAGCACCATCACCAAAATTCAAAAATAGCATGGAACTCCAATTAACTTACGAAGAAGCCCTCTCAGAACTTCAAGGAATTGTCAAAAAATTAGAAAATAAAGAAGTCAAAATTGACTAGCTCGCCAGCACAGTTGCCCGCGCCAATCAATTGGTCGAATACTGCCAATCCAAATTGCAGCAAACCGAAGCTGAGATTCAGAAGATTGTGAAGAAGGGGTAGGGGGGCTTTCTAAGCAAAATAATTATCTTCGTTCAAATCAAATTGATATGGCAGCTGCGCAGCAAACTTCTGGTTGGTCTTGGACCAAAATATTAATCGGTTCGGCTATCGTATTAGCACTGCTTGGCGGTGTCTATAAACTTTTCGGTGGCCCAAGACAGGATGTTGTCTCTGCCGAACAAGCGGAGGCAGACTCTTTGCGAACAGTCTTGCGCGAAACCCAAAAAGAGCTCAATGCAGCCGAACAAAAAGCAGCCAAAAAAGACCTTACACCGCCGCTTACACTCGAGCAGCAGCAAGCCAAATTAGAAAAAGCGCTACTCAAAAAGGAAGAAAATGCACCATTAGATTACCTTTCGCTCGATTACGAGCACACCTACCGTTGGTTTGCAGGTAAAGAGGAGTTTTACGGCAACATCTATAACAATGCCGAGTATGCCACTTTTATGAATTTTGAAATTCGCGTTACGTTCTTATCCGAAACCAAAACTGCCTTAGGTTCAAAAGTTTATACCCACTACAAATACCTCGAACCCGGTGAGCAAATTCCATTTAAGTTTCAGTCAAGCTCGCCAAGTGGTTACCGCTACCATCGTGTAGAACTCATTCGAGCGGTTCCTTACAGCCCTATCCGAGAGGAGTATGAGGAGTAGGGGTGATTTTTTTCATTTCTACTCGTACAAAATTCTCAAATTTCTTGATGTCCTCAAGAATTTTCTTGACTAATACGTCGCGGTCCATTTTCCAATAAGAGTTCGCGCTTTCATTTGTACTACATGACATGTAGCTACCCTTTCCAGTTCTCAAAGTTTTGAGAGCAAATTGTTTTTTAGCTTTGTTTAGAATAGCCTCCTTCAATTCCTCTTTTATAGCCTGCATTTCCTTCGTGAGGATATTTTTTTTAGTTTGGCTCGGATTTGGATCCTCAACTACAAGTGTAAATTTATAGGAGTCACCTTGAATTTGATAGCCCCAACGCACGATATGATTTTTGTAGAGAATACCTTTTTTTACTCGAAAATCAATCAATGCGCTACCTCTTGTTTCTCCAATGCCGATGTCATACTTACTGATTAGCTCTGGATTTGCTGTTTTAAGTTTTTGATTGGCAATGAAATTCAAGTTAATTTTTTGGAATGTAGTCTCAAGATTATTCCTAAAGACGAATTGCTCTAAGTCGCTTATTTTATTTTTACCCTCATTGCCCTTGAATTGGCTGGTAATTTTTTCGTCAAGACTCTTATTCCCATTATGATAAATGGTTAGATATTTTTTAGGCTCTTCAACAAAAACATCAATACAATTGAGGAGTTGCTCGAGATATTCTTTATATGCTTCCAAGATTTTATATTCAAAGTAATTTTCGTCTGATTTTTGTGTGTTAATTCCACAGAAAAGATGAAGCAGCGTCTCATGGAATTCGGAATAACTCACAAACCCCCAATTGCCATTTATATTTTGCTTTTGGAAATCATGCGGTTCGTAAAGAGCGAGTAAACGAAAATGGATTTTTTTGACTTCCGCATCATCAAGTTTATCTTTGACCTTTTCATAATATTTGGTCAATTGATTTGAATGTAATTCACTTTTTAATTTGTTCTCAATGACCAGTGCTTCTTTGGGCTTATCTCCTGTAAGATCCAGGAAGACCACATCCATATTTTTCCACTCCGTATATACAGCATAGTTTTTTGGAAGTTCGCATTTAAAAAGCTTCGAATACAATTTACTTTTTGTGCTCTCATCGATGAGTTGAAGTTCCTGAGAAAAGAGCCAACTGATTATTTGAGAGTGGATTTTTTCTTTATCGGCTAAGCCTAATTTTTCAAAAAAGTTGGGTTGTTGTTTCATAATTTACTTTATTTCCCCCACACCCCCTGATTCCAAAACGGAATCTTGAGTTCAGCGCAGAGTTGCATGGTGAAACCTGTGCCGCCTTGGCAAGGTTGAGTTAAATCGTCATAAAAATAAGCAGCGGAAATAGGCGCAAGAGCACCGTGACCAAAAACCATTACCATATCTCTGATGAGGTAACTTGCTTTGATGGCTGCTTTTGATTGAGGCTGCTCAAAATATAAATCAATCAGGCGCCTGTAATTGGCACTTAAATTTGCCTGATAAACTGCCGGACTCTCAGCACTCAGTTGCAGCTGCTCAATAGATTGTGTATACACCCCTACTTGAGTTTTCTTCCTGTGATTTTCAAAAGGTAATACCAACTGAACGCGATCTGGCGCAACTTCCTTAACGCCTTCAATGAAATACTGATCGGCACCCTCAGCATTCCCACTCCGAAATATACACTTGTCGTATTCCAGCGCCAAGCGCTTCCCAAATTCAAAAATCATCACCTCATCGCCAGGCAAAACCTTCCTTTTTCCTGCGAGTAGAATTACGGTTTGTGGGGAGTCATGTACGTTTTTTTCCATTAATTAAAATCATTAAAGCTAGGTTGCCCGCTGCCGTTCATGAAAATCGGATGATTGTTTATCAGGTCGTGATTTGGTCATGGGTTTTTAAAAATTCGTTTAAGAAGTTCTCCGTTGGGTGTATTGCTTCCTGCAATAATATTGGATTTGTACAAGGGTAAAATTTGTCCTTCTATTTCATATTTTTCATTAGTCTCGAGTAATTTGGAAAAATCAATATTAGGATATTTATCATTTGGATAAATATTGGGTGAAATGAACGTTTTTGAAAAACAGCCGCTTGATTTCATTTTTTCAAAATAAAAATAAATTGACTGCGATGTAGCTGTAGGTGTACCCATAGCTATGATTGGTTTTTTACTTATTTTAACGCTTTTATTTAAAGCGAACTTTAACGCCAGTTCCAATAAAACTACAGATAGGGGTTTATCATCCTTAACAACTAATTTTTCACCCCATTTTTTACGGATATCAGTGGTCATAGGAAGCGGCAAAGGGCAAAGGTCGATAAATAATATGCCCTGCTCTACGAGAATATCTGGGATTGTTGATTCTTCGTTCAGGTTTTTTATCGTTGTATAGTAGTTACCTGTGGGAGGGTTTTTAAAAAAACTACAATCATCAATTTTACAATCTTTACATGTATTACAATCTATACACGACTCAGCCAAAATGTAATTTATTTTCCCATTTTGATCAGGCATTGGTGGCGCCTCGTAAATGAGGATTTTATCTATAGGTGTTTCCCTATTCACCAATTTTATTAAATAATAATCATATAAATTGTGCAATGCTTGCCAGTATTTCGCAATGTTTGATAATACTTCTTCCTTTTCAGTTTCATTTGCATCTTCATTTCCAAGTTCTTTTCTAGCTTTTTGTACTTTGTTGTAATCCTCTACGATTTCTTCTAGTTTTTTGTCATCTTTTATTCCAAGAAGGGTTTTGAGCGTTTTTGTTCTGGTTTCAACTATATCATCTATTAGATTAGTATATAACGCTTTATATAATTCTTCCTTTGTCATCTCTTCTTTTTTCATATTCATAATTTTTAATCTCTATAACAAGCCTTCGTAAGCGCTGACATAAGCGCAGTACTTGCAGCTTTCGCTTGGTGGGGGGAGGTGTTCTTGTTCGTAGCAGGCGATGAGTGCATCAATGGTAGGTTGGACCCAATCTGTTTGGCAAACATAGGTGACCAGATGGGTGCGGAAATGGAGGGTGTTGTTGAAAGCGGCAAGGGTGTTGTCGCCAGTGGTGTAGTAGAAATAAGTGGTATTGGAAACCGGGTAGCCATTTTGTTCGAAGAGCCAGGTGTAGAAACTGATTTGACGCATGTAGGATTGGTGATGTTCTGCGTTTGGGTCTAGCTCGGTGACAGGGTCTTTTTTGGCGGTCGCTTTGTAGTCCACAACATGCCAGGTTTCGGTTTGGCCGTGGTTCACCCAAACATCATCTACAGCGCCATAAAAGTCGTAGCCGTTGTAGTGGAAGCGGATTCCAACACGGTTGGATCGCCAAGTTTCGATATCTGGATGTTGCAAAGGTGTCATGTTCGTATTTGGCATGATTGGATGGTTTGTTTGTGCTTTTCGATAGGTATCGAATTCTTCCTTTGCTAATTTATCTACAGCAGCATTCAAAGTAAAAGGATAGCCCGGTGGGCGCTTAAGGCCTTTTTGGTGAAGTAAATAGAAACAACGCGGACATTCGCAAAAAAGGTCGACAGCGGTTCTGGAGAATGATTTTGGCATTTATTCTATGTTTTTTATTACGGAATCAATCCAATCGGAAATTACCTTATGTAACTCTGTCTTGTATTTTTCTTTTTTTTCTTCCCATAGTACTTTGGAACGTTTATTTTTTTCCCCGTTTAGAGAGGTTGATATTCTCCCTAGTCCAAGGACATGAGGCCTTACCACATTATGAATTATTTTTTCTACTTTACCACATTCGCTAGCGTCCACCTCAATATACGTATAGCAGAGTCTATCTTTCATCCATTTAAGATGTTCATTAAGGGCCTTATTATTTCCAAGATGAAAATTCGCCAGGTCCTTCATGCACTGAACAGAATAAATCACTTGTTCTTTATATTCATCATTATTAGGGTGCTGATTAATTTTGTTCAGAAAATATTTAAAATTGTTTTCCTTCAAATATTCCTTGTTAAAAATTGTCCCAAAGCCACCAAATATTAATTGTGAGAATTCTTGCATGAGCCTTTCGTAAATATTTTTCTGCGATTTTCCGACATAAATCAAAGCAAATTCTTCAGCTTTTTCTGGAATTTCTGGGTTATCTGTCAATGTAAACCCCCAAAAATAAACACCAGTCTTTGGTTTATCAGTTTTGCGACAATGATTGTGATTTTTTTCATCTTTAAAAAAATAGATTTTTGGTTTCATAGTTTTATTTTTGAGTTATTTGAAATTGAAATTTAGTTGCATTTCCTCTAACAAGCAAACATGCATTGCTTCTACGAGTTGTTTGGGGTCGTGGGTGTGGTTATTGGCTTCTATTTGGATTTGTTTTGGCTTTTCGGATTCGTTGCTATAGTAAGTGAGTTGCCCCAATAGCTGTTTTTCGATTTGAAAGTATGCAAAGGTTGCCCTGAAATGAAAGCCGTGTTGCACAGTACGCACCTCGATGCCGATGAGAAAGTTCTCGTTGCGGCATGGATGTATCTCCTCTACAACGAGTTGTTCGTAGCGATTCAATATGTTGTGATAGGTTTGCACGGCATAAAAGAGATTGGCTTGGAGCTCCTTCAATCTATAGAGCCCAAGTATGTTGAGTTGGGAGGCAATTTGTTTTTCCCAAGTGAGGTAGGTAAGTGCGTTTTCTGTTGTGTTAGTTTTCATAATATCCAATTCTGTTTTGACGTTTATTTTTATGGAGCTGCGCTAAAAAACTTTCAAGGTCATGCGCTATTTTTTCACTTTCTTGTTGAGCAAGTCTGGCGATGAGCTGTTGCTTTTTAAAATTATCGAGTTCAGCCGCCGTAAATGGGTAAGCGCTCAATTCTTCGATTTCTACTGAAGAAAGTTGCTCAAAATAATGACCAAGCAAGGCGGCTCGTGTTTTTTGTTCGGGATCATCTATGTTTATTTTAAGTAGAAAGCGGCGGTCAAAAGCTTCGTCAAAGGCATCGGGTCTGTTGGTGGTGCAAATCAAAATGCCGTCGAATTGTTCGAGCTCTTGAAGAAGAATAGTCAGTACTGCGTTTTCGGTTTGAGAGCTTACAGTTCCTGCATCTGAACGTTTGTGAATTACACTGTCTGCCTCATTGAAAAACAAAATAGGCGTGATTGCTGACTGTTGACAAGCCTTCCGATAATCCTGGAAAACTCTTTGGATATTTTTTTCGGTATCGCCAAACCATTTGCTTCTTTGTTGGCTGGGCTGAAATAGAAAGAGGTCTCTTTTGGTTTGCAGTGCGAGCTGTCGCGCAAGTTCGGTTTTTCCAACGCCCGGACCCCCAGATAGTAGAACCGTTATACCACTGAAGTTCTCCGTTTCGGCAAGTAGTTTTTGATAATTACTTTGATTGACAGGGTTCAAGATCTGTTGTAGTAGTTGTATTTGCTGGAGATTGTCTTCATTGTAAAATAGTTGTTTGGGCTTGAAATCCTTAACACGCATTGGCAATAGCGCTTCATTTTGCATTATTTCTTCAGAAGTCAATAAGCCGGGCAAACAAGTCTCTAAAAATGGCCTCGCAGGATAATAGCCGTGGCCATGCCGAAAGGTAAAATCGATAGTCAATACACCGGCAAGTTGTGTTTGTTTACGGCTGTTTTCAAAGCGATTCGTGAAATAAAACCTACTGATGGGGTCTGTACTGAATAAGTCAGCTAGGTCACAACTGTCTATAGGATTTTGCTCATTGATGTAATTGCAAACGACAAACAAGCCTACTTCTTTTTCAAGGGTAGAGAGCTGCTGCTTATTGAGGTATTTAGTAATATTCAGCCGTCCGTCTTCTAAAATGCGAGCTGCGCCATTTTCCCAATCGAGCAGCGTTTTATTGCCTTTTTTGAATTCACGAGCAATCATGCAGAGGTAGCGTATTTTGTGGAGCTTCGAGTTGGCGTCCTTTTTGGGTAAAAGTTGGCGACTCGATTTTTTAAGAGCGAGCTGAACGGGTTGTTGTAGCAGTAAGTATTCTTCCTGATGGTCAGTATTACTTTTGACCCAATTATCTGCTTTTAATTCGTCTAGTAGAAGATCAATAAAACGAGGATCATATTGTGCTTCGAATTGCGCATAGATATCTGCAATTAAAGCTCCCTTGCGTTGTTGCAGCACACAAATAGATGCGATAAGCAAGGTTTTTTGAATATCTAAGCCCATAAACTGCTGCATTTCAATAATGGTTTTGTTTTGTGCACACAAAAAGGAGTTGTCGTTTTCGGTGCGTTTTTGTTGGTTTAATTCGCGAATCCAGTTTCTCATTTTCTTTTTTCTGCAAATTTCCAACACAACACCATAAAAAACTTACGGAGTATTTTAAATATATTTGTTTGATGTTAGATAAAAGACCAGAAGCTCTTAGGCAATACTTGATTTTAGATTGTCTTAAAAAATTTGAAAAACGAACATTGGCGCAATTGATGTCGTACGTCAATGGGCAACTTCCTAGTTACACTTCGAGTAGAGCAGCTTTGTCGGGTTATGGCAAGAGCACCTTCGAAAAAACACTCCACGCAATGCGTCGAGACAATGACTGTGAAATAGTCCATACATTAGAAAATGGCGAACACGTCTATCGTTTGCAAAACGCAGACTTTATTCCTTTTTTAAGTGAGTCTCAAAAACATGAAATGGGTTTTCTGCTTTCCTTAATGGGCATCTATGAAAACTTAGATTCTGTTCAGCTACTAAAAGATTTATTGCGCGAGGAGTATCAAGTAGACGAGACTTATTACAAGAGCAAGGCGCACTTCGTCATGATGCATCCCATCATCGAAAACCATGAAAGCTTATTGGCGCTTTCCGATCAAATTATAGGACACATTGAGCGCCAAGAAGCCATCAAGTTTACGTACAAGCGCGTCAACGACGAGGCCAACCCAGTCTGGAAATACGTCGCTCCTCTGCAAATTAGGTATTTTGAAGGCAGGTATTATTTAATCGCTTGCGAAATGGATACAGATCAAGTTTTTAAAGCTGATTTTGGCACTTACCCCTTAGATCAAATCGTAGAAGGATATGTGGATACCGTGCCAGATGAAAACATTGACGAGGGTGATTTTATTGTCCATTTCAATTACCAAGATTTAGTGGAACGTACAGATTTACACAATAGATACAAAGACTCTCTGGGCATTATCACAGACCGCAACCCTCCTGTGGCCATCCGCATTCGATTTACAGCTTGGGCTAAATCGCACGTGCTGAACAGGAAGTTACACGCATCTCAGCGCATCATTCATCAAAGTGTGGATGAGGTCATTATCGAGATTAGAGTGCGCAGAACAGTAGAGTTAGAATTTCAGTTAGCAAGGTTCAGGGACCAATACGAAATTTTAACACCATAAAATTTTTACGGCGTATGGTTCTAACTTTGCATTGAATTTAAAATAAACGATATGGTAAGAACACCTGGAAGCTTATATTTTTTAAGAGAGCGCGATTTTTTATCCGGCAGTATAAGCCCTTATGTAAAGATTGGCTTGGTCCGAAATGACAAAAAAACCGCGAGTCGAATTGCAGAACATCAAACTGGGAATCCGAGAGAAATCATGGATTACCAGACGATAGCTGTTCCCTTCGTCGAGGAACTAGAAACAAGACTCCATTATTTATACGGAACAAGATGGATTGCCGGCGAGTGGTTTTTGTTACATGAAGCTGAATTAAAAGAGGTCATTGCGGTTGCTAAACAATATGTGAAGCGTCAAGAAAAATTAAAGCAATCCTATGAGAAGCTCGATGAATTTGAACAAGTTTCTTCGAATGGCTTGCTCAAAGTTCCTGACCGCAAAGACTTGGAAATCTGGCGAGCCCTCAAACAAAATAAAGAGCAGCTCATTCAAATCGAAGCGCATGCTAAGTATTTTGACTTACAATTGCGATTGGCAATGGGTAATTATCGCGGTATTGAGGGCGTGATTTCTACACAAATTAAAACGATTTCCGCAACCTTTGACAAAGCAGCATTTTTAGCTGCCGACGACGCACATCCGGAGCTATTGGCATCATTCAATGAGCTTAAGCAAGGCGGTCTTGCAAGTCAGTGGGGTGTCAAACAAATTTCCAAATTACAAGAGCTTGACCCTGAATTGGCCGCGCGCATCAAATCTCTCCCCAAGCCCAAGTTTGACGCTGCTCATTTGAAAAAAAATGCGCTCAAGCGCCAAGCGCAACATGAAGAATGGCATGAACAACTTATCCTTGCATCAGCGCAGAAAGCTCAGATAGAGTGGGACTTGATCGAATTGGAAACCGCGCTTAAATTACGCGTGGAAGATTACGACGGCATTACCGACCTTTGTAGTTGGACGCGCACGTTGAAAGATGATCGCCTCGAACCAAATTTAGCGGCATTTAAACAAGCGCATCCCGACCTCGTTATTCGCTATCAGAAACCAGAATCTAGCTCTGTTTCTTTGCTCATTCACCCACACAGGTCATATCCACTTCGTTAACCACTTGCGAAAAACACAACTCATTTTCGGTGGCTTGTGGAATTGAGTTGGGCTTGCTGCGGGGTTCGCAATAAATTTGGTCAAAATGACCAACATGAAACTACGATTGACTTCCTTATTTGCGGTATTCTTTGCTGTATTTATAGTTCAAGCTCAGCAGCTCGACCCGATTCATTACCCGCCCGAATCGGAATGGGAATACCTCAAGACCAAAGCAACAGACTCGCTCATTCAGGTCATGAAATATTATTTTGTATCGGATGACACCCTATTTTTCAGAGAGGCACTGAGCCAAACAGTTGTCAAAGTAGCTAAAAACGACTTACAAACCCCTCAATTTTATTTAGGGACGACCTATTATTTTGCGAATCGATTTTATGGCCCAGGTGGTGAAACGGCGAGCAGGACTTCCAAGAATGAAAAACTGGACCGTTTTTACTATTATTATCTGAATGCGCCCGAATTGCGCTTTTTAAAGGAAGTACCCAAAGTAGTATCTCAAAACCAAACACCTCAAACCGAAACATTACAAGAAAAACTTAAGGTAGTCGATACCATTGTTCCCACGCCAACGCCTACTCCTCAAAGAGAGACCCAACAACAAGTTTTGACGAGTACGGGGTCTTTCTCATCGGTTAAACCGCATATTTTGATGAAAAGCGGCTGTGTGTTTGTTCCTGAGAAGTTTTATTTTCTTTCGGATGGGCAGCTTTATTTTGGCAATGGTGTACGCGACAATATTTACAAGGTGGATACTGCTGCAGTTGCAGCAGTTGTTGGTATTGAAGTGGGTAAAAATTTGGAATTATCTTCCAAGGTCGGATATGTATTTGGAGGCCGTATCCTACGTACATCAGCTTATATAATCGGTTTAATCAATACGTTTGGTATTTATTATGCTTGTGATTATTATTGGGGTGATGCATCATTGGCTACATTAGCAATTATCCCTTCGAGCCTTTTTTATGTCAAACTAATTTGGATTGGAACGGAGCGAATTAATAATAAAAAACGATTTAAGCATGCAAGATATGCAGCGTGTAATTAATATTTCGGTTATGATTAGATTTTTATTTGTCTGCTTATTTACTTGCGTAGGTTTATTTTCTTTTGCTCAAACTGGTGATAAAAAGCACTATCCTGATGCCGAAGATTGGACTTACTTACACCTCAAAAACAGCGATACGGTGCTTACTTGTATGCGCTACTATTTTCTTTCTGATGATACGATTTACTTCAGAGAGCACCCCTCGCTGCAAGTAATCAAAATGGCTACGGCTGATTTCCAAAGTTTTGATTTCGCATTGGGTAAGGATTACCAATTTGCCGAAAAAGGAATGAAGCTTTCCACACGTTTGTTTTATTCCAAAAAACTCGATCGTTTCTACGATTATTATTTACATGCACCTGCCGTTCATTTTGAGCCCAAATTGGTTGAAAAGCCTGAGCTTACAAATATTTCGATATCTTGGAATCAGCCCTCATCTGCTCAGGAGCAAAACCCTCTAGCGCCGAAGGTCATTTATACAAAAGACGGGTGTCGCTATGGTATAAAGCGTCTCTGTTTCTTTTCTAACAACATGATATACTTTACTTTATACAATCAAGAGGGTATTTTTTATGCACCCTTATCTGACATAGTGAAGGCAGAAGGGATTTATGATTTAGGAAGAGATTTGGATCTCGGGCATCGCTATAAATACCGTGGAAACACGCGCCGTATGGTCATATGGAGTATCATCATTTACCCATCTTTCCCAATCATAACACCTTTCTCTATTTTCAGGATGGTCAGGCATCATCGCTACAGAAAAGCCAAAATGATCAGTTGTATAAATTAGTACAGAAAAAACATTTTGACTATCAAAGGGTTATATTTATAACCTAAACTTACTATTTGTCTTCTAAAACTGCACCGTATGAATATGCCTTTATTGGCATGGGCTGCGCCAACTCCTTATTGCTGTTGGCCTTGCATCGGGCAGGTTTGCTTCAGAAAGGTCAAATAGTTGTCTACGAGCCCGAGCAAAAAGTGCAAAATGACCGTACTTTTTGCTTTTGGCTCGAGCCACACGCGCTGCAAAATGCGGGCCTAGATACTTTAGTTTCTCATAGCTGGTCGCATGCCAAATGTACCACAACAGTTGCTCAGGAATTAGCAGGCAAACGCTATTATTATATCAGATCAGAGGCGCTTTATAGCAAAGCCAGAGAATTACTTGTTCATTACGAGGCCAATTGGATTGCTCAAGAATTTGAGCAAACTCACTCCGAATTGGCAAAATTTGTTTTTGACTCGAGACCACCAACTTTTGAAACAAGTGCTCTTCCTTACACGTCACTTACACAAAGTTTCTATGGCTGGCTGGTACAAACCGAAAAACCCATTTTTGATCCGAGTGTATTCACGATGATGGACTTTTCTATCCCTCAAAATGGATACACGCAATTTTTGTACGTTCTCCCCTTTGATGCGAATACCGCCTTGATAGAGCCTACCCGCTTTGGCACAGAGCCTATGACAGAGGTGGAAGCTACACAACATATCAAAGCATTTCTGGATCTGCACGATACCTCTTACCAAATCAAAGAAAAAGAGCAAGGTAGTATTCCGATGTGCGGCGCAGCGCTGCGAGAAGAAGTATTGCCGCCAAATTGGTTCAGAACAGGAGCCGGTGGCGGACAACTCAAGCCCAGTACGGGTTATTCTTTTGTGCGCAGCCTGACCGATGCACAACAGATTTGTTCGTCTATTGCCCAAAAAGCCCAAAAAGTGTCTAGAAGGCCTGCTCTAGCTCGTTTTGCTTATTATGACCGCTTGCTTTTACAAATTTTGTCGCGCACGCCGCAACGAGGTAAAATGATTTTTGAACGCTTATTTGCTAAAAATGATGCAGCTCGTGTATTGAATTTTCTAGACGAACGAACGCATCCGGCGAAAGAACTCAAGATCATGCTCAGTCTGCCAATTGGTTGGTTTGTTTGGGCGGCATTGTGTGATTTTTTCTGGATGCTCCAAACCAATTTGAAAAAAATCGCGCCAGCATTGGTAGTTGCATTGCTCTGTCTGTGTTTACAAACCATAGGGCAGCTCGTTTGGACTTGGCCTCTGTTCGCAATCGGAATATTGGGAGTCGGTTTGCCGCATGGGGCCTTAGATCACTTACATGTCATCCCCGGTAAAAACTGGCGGCAATTATTTCCGTATGTATTGTGGTATCTCTTCATGGGTGCTGCAGTTTTAGTTTTGTGGTTGCTTGCCCCCAAGCTTGCTCTTCTCTTCTTTCTCGCCTACTCGGCTTGGCATTTTGGTCAGGCCGATTTACAAATTTGGAAACGCAATCAAGCTATTTGGCAGCCATTTTTGTGGGGTAGCTTTTTGCTGCTCTTTTTGCTTGCTACCCATTTTTCAGAAGTTCAAAAAGTCCTTCATGAAATGGGCATTGAGTTGCATTGGCGTTCCAATGAGCTATTTATGACTTATTTTAAATCTTTCCAAACTTGGATGATGCTAGGCATCATTCCCATTCTCATCTTCCGTTCTTGGCGGGTAGCAGAGGCCGTTCTCGTTCTGACATTGCTTAGCCAAATACCGTTGTTGGAAGCGTTTGCTACATTTTTTATTTTCCAGCATAGTTTGAATGGGTGGCGGCACCTTACTGCAACTTTGCCCTATGATTCCAAGACACTTTGGTTACAGGCGCTGCCATTCACATTGGGAAGCATCGGTCTTTTTACCGCGTATTTCTATGGAGCAGCGGCGCATAATTGGGGCTTGGTATTTATTTTCTTGTCTGCCCTTTCATTTCCGCATGTATATTTCATGCATCGTGCATACCGCACATAATCCAAGTACGAAAGCTATACTACCTCAACTTATTTTAGGATGAGTATTGGAATGGATTGCCCTTTGATTTTCAAGAAATAGGAGCCTGGTGTCAGCTCTTTTTGAATGGTTACTGCACCCTCCGTTTCGCCTTTTTGAATAACGGCGCCATCCAAGGTGATGATGGCATACGGCACTGAACTTTGTATGCCATGAATGTTCAAAATGGTGCTCGGAAACAAAGGATTTGGAGAAATTTTGAACGAACTAGTAAGGGATTCTAAACCACTGTCTTCGATGGTCAGGTTGATTGTTACTGTACTATCACAACCGTGAATGGAAGTAAAAAATTGGGTGTATTGTCCAGAAGTAGTGTAGGTAGTTCCATTCCAAGTAAAGCTATCCAAAACCGTACTGTCGATTATTTGTGACTCAATAGGGTGTATGGTGAGGGAGAGGGTAACGATTGAATCACAACCCGAGGAGGTTTGCAAGGAGTCGATGTACGTGCCTGAATTATAAAAGGTTTGTCCGTGCCATGGATATGAACCACAAGCTTGTTCTGTTATGGTTGTGGTGATACTTGGAGAAATGGTAAGATTGAGTACCACAACGGAATCACAACCATGAATGGTTTGCCCTGTGTAATTGTAGGTGCCACTTTGCGTGTAATTTTGCCCATTAAATGTATATGAGTTGCACGTGCTCACATTTAATGTTGTGCTTGATTGTAAGTACTGATTGATGACCACACTAACAGGAGCGCTTTGTCCACAGGCATTTTGTGCAAGAACCGAAAGTGTTCCGGACACAAAACTTGGGGAAAAGATCAAACTGATGCTAGTTCCGGTGCTTGAGCCTGTTGCACCCGAAGGCGTAGTCCAAACATAAGAACTGGCACCTGGGATACTTGGGGTATTAAATAGTTGTACGCTGCCACTGTAACAAAAATCAAGGCTTCCGCCAATTGTAGTTGGAGCCGATGGGATTGTATTTAAAGTAACCGTTACAGCCAAACGATTGGTAGATTCCAAACCATTGACTGTTTGGGTAGCGTAATAAGTGGAGCCATTGACCAATACTGTATTTGTTGCAAGGGGAGCACCGCCTGTAGCAGTTGCATACCATTGAACGGCAGTACCCGTGGCACTTAACTGGTTGATTGTTGCGCCTGCGCAAAATGTTTGATTAGCAGCTCCGGTTGGTGCTGCTGGCGGCGCTGGCGGTGGTAAAAATGTAAAACTTGCAGCTACAATACCGCGGTTGGTACCGCCATGGTTACTGTAAGAGAAAGTTGCAGAACCTGAACGCGCCCAGATAAGGCTAATTGCTGCTGGCGTAGCAGAAAAAATGTAGTCGTTGGCGTCACCAGTATTGAGTGCACGCGTAGCGATGATGGAACGGGTACCGGCACTCACGACGTCTGAAGTAATGGTCCAGTTTTGTTGGGGGTCGGTAACAGGTGCTGCAAAACCAGTCAGTTTACAATCAAAAGCGCTGAGTGTAGTAGCGCTATGAACACCAACAACATCAGTTCCATTGGTCATGGAGCTGGCATTGAAACCCAAAGCAAACCAACGGCCTGCAGGCCCAGTGAGTGTGAGCGTTACCTGTGTGGTAACATCAATTTTTGCTGTCATGGCAAGGCCTGCTGTAGAACTCAAATTCACTACACCTGTGGTATAGGTTTGGGCAAACGATTTTGGAAAAATAAAGAACAATAAAAAGGCGAGTAGTAATGACTTGGTCATATGATTTAATTAGGATTGGTAAATAAGGCATTCAATTGTGGATTGTGATGTATACGCAGTAAATCTTG